>ERZ777306.3002-NODE-3002-length-19099-cov-6.945337_pt1 | contig 19099 bp, 16 predicted proteins | sample MGYA00374966_ERZ777306 | MGnify/ENA primary metagenome ERZ777306 (study PRJEB29329, sample SAMN06343882) | mouse gut metagenome | isolation source: Mouse cecum | place: Austria: Vienna | collected 2014-11-15 ...
GAAAGAAGAGATCATGAAAATGATTGCTGCCGGAGGTTTTAAAGATATCACAAGAATCGCATCCTCCTCCCCGGAAATGTGGGAACATATCTGCCTTTCCAACCGTGAAAATATTTCAGAGGTCATGGATACTTTTATGCAACTGCTTGAAAAATGCCGCACGGAAATGTCGGCCGGAAACGGAGCTGCCATCTATGAAACCTTTGAGCGTTCCAGAGATTACAGAGATTCCTTCTCCTCCACCTCTCTTGGCAGTATCAAAAAAACGTACTGCGTTTACTGCGATATTGTGGATGAGTCCGGTGCGATTGCGACAATTGCAACCACACTTGCTGTAAATGGAATCAACATTAAAAATATCGGAATTGTACATAACAGAGAATTTGAAGAGGGAGTTCTTCGGATTGAATTTTATGAAGAGGAACCGTCCCAGAAAGCAGCGCAGATTTTACGGCAGCACCGGTATGAGGTGCTGGTGCGCTGATACCGTTTCAGGTATCCTCCAGAATCAGACTTCGCAAATTTATCAATAAAAATACGAAAATACGTACTACAGAAAGGACTTTTTATCATGATTGTTCGATCTAAAGGACCGCTCCGCGGAGAACTCACGGTTCCGGGCGACAAATCTATCTCGCATAGAAGCATTATGTTTGGTGCTCTGGCAGACGGAATGACAGAAGTTACAAATTTTCTGACAGGAGCGGACTGTCTTTCTACCATCTCCTGCTTCCGCCAGATGGGCATTGAGGTGCAGCAAAATGGTTCCTCTGTGAAGGTATTCGGAAAAGGGATTCATGGCCTGAAAGCTCCGGAGCAGATTCTGTATGCAGGAAACAGCGGAACTACCGTCCGTCTGATGTCGGGAATTCTTGCCGGGCAGGCGTTTTCCTCTTCGATCACCGGCGATACTTCGATACAGAAACGCCCCATGAAACGGATTATGACTCCACTTTCCATGATGCAGGCAGACATTTCTTCTGTTTATGAGAACGGCTGCGCCCCTCTTTCGATCCACGGAAAGTCACTGAAAGCCATTGACTACAAGTCACCGGTCGCTTCGGCTCAGGTCAAATCCTGCGTTCTGCTCGCCGGGCTGTATGCCGACGACATAACCAGTGTCACGGAGCCCGTTGTTTCGCGCAATCATTCTGAGCTGATGCTCCGCTACTTCGGCGCTGATGTGAATACCAAGGGAACAACTGCTTCCATTTGCCCTGAACCTCCACTGACCGGCCAGAAAATCTGCGTTCCCGGAGACATTTCCTCCGCCGCTTATTTTATTGCTGCTGCCCTGCTTGTACCCGGCTCGGAAGTCCTGCTGAAAAACGTCGGTATCAACCCGACCCGCGATGGACTGCTCCGCGTATGCCGCGCAATGGGCGGAGATATCACTTATGTAAATGAAAACCACAGCGGGGCCGAACCATGCGCAGATATCCTCGTACGCAGCAGTTCCTTACAAGGAGTGGTCATTGAAGGCGATATTATCCCGACTCTGATTGATGAGCTTCCCGTTCTGGCTGTACTCGGCGCATGCGCAGACGGAACCACCGTCATCCGCGATGCGGCTGAACTGAAGGTCAAGGAATCCGACCGCATTGCCGTTATGACTGAAAACCTGAAGCGCATCGGCTGCGACGTCACGGCAACGGACGACGGTATGATCATCCAAGGTGGCAAAGCACTCCATGGCGCTTCTATTGATACAAAAAAAGACCACCGCATTGCCATGAGCTTTGCCGTAGCTGCATTGGCATGCGATGGTGAAATGGAGCTGCTCGACGGAGACTGTGTCAATATCAGTTATCCGGGATTTTATCAGGATCTTGAAAGGCTCAGCCGATAAAAACAAAAGCCATCACAGATGAATGCTCTGTGGTGGCTTTTGACAAGTCTGCAAATGTAATTAATCTTCAAAAAGCATCCGAACGATCCAGTTCCCGTCCATCCCTTTTCCCGAAAAAATTTACAGCAAATGTGCCCGCAGCTCCTCGCCGCTCTTTGGCGATAAATAAGCTGGTGCGATATCGAATACGGTTTTACAGCCGCTTACACCTTCATCTGCCAGACGCTTTGCCGCGCGTGCAAATGCGACGAGTACGCTCGCTGTAAATTCCGGGTTGGAATCCAGTTTCAAACGGTATTCGATAATATGCTTATTCGTACCGTCTCCTGTCTGACCGCTGCGGATGACAAAACCGCCATGCGGAATTCCTTTGTGATTCTTATCCAGCTCTTCCTGCGAGATAAAGGTCACTGTCGTATCATAATCTGCAAAGTAATTCGGCATGTTTTTAATCTCTGACTCAATGCGCGCCAGATCTGCTCCTTCTTTTGCTACCACAAAACACTCTCTTGTATGCTTCTGTCTTGTCGTAAGCTCCGGATTTTCACCATTTCTCACGGATTCTACCGCGCTCTCTACCGGAACTGTGTACTGTCTTGCGTCCTGTACGCCCTCTACCCGGCGGATTGCATCTGAATGTCCCTGGCTCACACCTCTTCCCCAGAATGTATAGTCTTTTCCATCCGGTAAAATTGCGTTGCCATAGAGACGGTTCAGAGAAAACATACCCGGGTCCCAGCCTACGGAAATAATTCCCACATGGCCGTTCTCCTTTGCCGCTGCATCCACATTTGCAAAATGCTCCGGAATCCTTGCATGTGTATCGAAGCTGTCAATTACATTGAACATTTTTGCGATTTCCGGTGTCTGCTTCGGAAGGTCCGTTGCACTTCCGCCGCAGATGATGCAGACGTCAATCTCATCCTTTTTCGAGGCCAGCTCGTCCATGGCATATACCTTTGCATCAGATGCAATTTTTACTGTCTGCGGATCACGCCTTGTGAATACGCCGGCAAGCTCGCAGTCTGCATTGTGGCCAATTGCAGCTTCCACTCCTCTTCCAATATTGCCATATCCAATAATACCAATTCTAATTTTATTCATACTTTCAGCTCTCCTTTTATGCGTTCTGTTTCTTGTCCATAAATGCGCTTTCTTGTTCCCTTGTCTCTATTTTGATTCCCTCATGAGATATCCCAATCCTGCTCTCATAAAATGTCTTGGAAACCTGCTTCAGATACAGTACATCCTTCGCCCCTGCCATCTCATAAGGCGAATGCATCGCAAGCTGTGCAAGCCCAATATCCACACAGCGCAGAGAAGCCTGCGTGTTAGAAATATTCCCCAGTGTTGACCCGCCTGCCATATCAGAACGGTTTGCATAGGTCTGATATGGAACGTCCGCATATTCGCACAAACGCCGGAAAACGGCTGTGCTGACTGCATCTGTCGTGTACTTCTGATCTGCATTGTATTTGATTACAATCCCATGATTCATCTGCGGCCGGTTTGCCGGATCCGCCATCTCCTGATGATTCGGGTGTACCGCATGCGCATTGTCTGCGGAGATCATAAAGCTCCCTGCCAGAAGCCGTCGATAATCCTCTCCTGAGCCGCCAAGGGCCTCGTTCATCCTGCTTAACGTGTCAACAAGGAACGTAGACCCAGCTCCCTGCCTTGAAACGCTGCCTGTCTCCTCATTATCAAAAGCACACAAAACTGAAATATTCTGAGGCGCATCTGCTTCGAGAAATCCCTGCAATGATCCGTACAGACACTGCAAATCGTCAAGGCGTGGGCTTGCGATGAATTCATTCCCGGCCCCCCAAAAAGTACCTCTCTGACGATTATACAGAAACAAATCCATTCCATAAATCTGTTTCTTATCAACACCCGCTTCTTCTGCAATCAGCTTCAAAAAAGAATCCTTTGCCGTTTCATCTCCAAAGACAGGGCACAGATCTACCTGGGCATTGTAAGCATAGCCCTCATTTACTTTCCGGTTCATATGAATCGCGAGGTTCGGAATCATAAGAAGATCCCGGTCGATATTCACCAGAACCTGACGAATCCTGTCTCCCGCCCATACCATCACACGGCCTGCAACCGACAGCGGACGGTCAAACCACGGCGCCATCAGCATTCCGCCATATTTTTCCACATTCAGCTTTGTATATTTTTTATCTGCATCCAGCTCTGGCAACTCTTTGACCTTAAAACAGGGCGAGTCCGTATGGCTGCTGATTAACTGAAATCCCTGATAGCTCTGCTCCGGAATCCGAAATGCAATCAAGGAAGAACTGTTTCTCGTCACATAGTAAGATTTGCCACGCTCCAGATTCCAGGCCTGATGCTCTTCTAATGCAAGAAACCCTCCGCTCTTTAGCTGTTCCTCCACATTTTTTATTACATGGAAACTCGTTGGACTCTGCGCAATAAATTGCAATAATTTCTCTGATTCTGCGTAAAACTGTTCCATATTTAATATTCCTTTATATCTTTAAAATTATATGACCCACTATTCAGACCAAGCTTTGCAGCCTCTTCTGTATTCCAGAGCACTTTTCCGTCTGCAAATGCGGCTACACATCCCTGTTTTACATGCCCTTCGTCCATTCCGATAACCGGAATCCCGCCTTCGTCTGCGTAGGCACGTACTGTCTGAACCAACGGTGTGACCATGTCATCTTCAATACAAAGAATACAATCTGCCATACTTACCAGCTCAGATGCCACTATATCAATATCCATCTCTGAATCTATCTCAGAAGCAACGATTGTCAGCCCTCTGCTTGCTGCCAGCTTCTCATAAGATGCAAGCTGCTTTTTGGCGCCTTTGTTGCCTTTCGAATATATAATACCAACTGCCTGTACTTCAGGGAACAAAAGTTTCGCCAAATCCAGCTGACCTTCCGTACCTTCTTTTAAAACAACCGGCTTTTTGTTGTCTTCTTCTGGTTTATTCTCTGAAGCCGTTCCGGCTCCTTCCTCTGTCAGGTATTCACTTTTGATATAGCCATCTAAACCGTTTTCTTCTGCTTCATAATGAACCTTCGTCCAATCTCCCTGTGTACCGACTGCCTGTACCTTGGTCCCTGCAACCAGAAGTGAGAGAATTTCAGCTTCCGTGGATGGCTCTTTGCGAAGATTCACTCGGACAGTCACCTGCATAGTTTTTGTATTTGTCTGATTTTGTTCTGTCTCTGCTTCCTCCTCTGTTTCTGCCTCGCTCTGACGCTCCGTTTCTTCTTCGGATTCCGTCTCAGTTTCATTTTGTGCTTCTGTTTCTGCTGCTTCAGGAGTTTCCGGATCATTGGCTTGCGGCGCTGCTTCACTGCTCTGCACTGGTGTGCCTGCTGCCCCTGCCTCCTCCTGGAGACGCTCCAGCTCATCAGCAAGCGCTTCGCTCAGCGATTCGGGCGGAACCTGATTTAAAAATTCAGCTTTTACAAAAGCACTCACCACTTTATTATCATCATTCATGAACCGAATCTGAAGCCACTCATCCGCCTCTTCTTTTTCAACAACCACTTTTTCCTCTGCCTGCAAAGCTCCGACCTTGTCAGACTCTGTGGATGCTGTTTTCCTGACGTTTACTTTTTCCTTCGCCGTATAAAGCGTGTCTATGGCACTCAAAAACTCGGTCTTTACAAATCCATCCTGGAATCCATCAGAACCTTCATAGCGAATCTTGCTCCACTCATCATTCGCCTCAATCGCTGCCACACGCATACCACAAATCAAAAGCGCCTCAATCTCCGCCTCTGTGGACGGCTCCTGCCGGACATTTACGCGATCATTGATAATCCGTACTTCCGCCTTTGGTATCTCTTTTTCTGTTTCGGTTTCCGTCTCAGTCTCGGTTTCTTCTGTTTCAGTCTCTGTCTCTTCTTCTGTTTCAACCCTTGTCTGGGATTCCGTCCGTTCTTCCGTCTCAGCTTCTGTTCGATCCTCTGTCTGAACTTCCGTGTTCATATCTGCCTGTTCCACGGACTCAGACTGTTCTTCTGACTCTGACTCTTTTTCCGTCAGCCTTTCCGTTGCCTTTTGAGTTTCAGATACCTGTTCCGTCTGTTTTTCTGTTTGCTTTTCCGTTTCTTTCTGCTTCTCCGGCACTTTCTCTGTATCCGGTAAAGTCTCTGACTTTTGGTCTGTCTGTGTTCCAGCACCTTTCTGCTGGGCTTCCGGCAGCTGAAGCGTCTCCGGCTCAGTCGCAGCAATTGTCTCGGCCTGCGTCTCTTCTGTCTGTGTTTCTGCTACATTACCTGTCTGTTTTTCCACCCCCGCAGATGGTGTTTTTGTTTGATTACTCAGATCAAGTTCCATCGCAAGCGATTCTGCCTCTGAGCCTGATTCTGTGTCAGAATTGCTCTGTGTCATCTCAACGATTTCCATATCGGCAATCTCCAATGACTGGAGTTCTGTTTCTTTGTCACCCTGCAAATTGCTGCAACCTGACAAAACTGCCATCATCATGGAAATCCCTATTATTCCGGCAATCACTCTGTATTTCATCGCAATCCTCCTTATCTCCCCTGTTTTAAACACAAAGGAGCTGTTGCAAAATGCATGAAAAGTTCTTTGGACATCCCTGCGGGCTGCAAAAACCTTTCGGAAGCATTTTGCGGCAGCTCCCACATCTTAAATCTTTTATACTTCTTTTACATCTTTAATGCTGAAACTCATTCGTCCCATCTTATCTTTGCCAAGGCAAACAACCTTTACCTTGTCGCCAAGTGTGAGAACATCTTCCACACGGTTGATACGCTCTTTTGCAATCTTGGAAATGTGTACCATTCCCTCTTTGCCCGGAGCAAACTCAACAAATGCGCCAAACTCTTTAATGCTGACAACTTCACCTGTAAAAATCTGACCGGCCTCAAAGTCTGTCACAATAATTCGAATCATATCAGCTGCTTTATCCATCATCGTCTGGTCTGTTCCGCAGATGGATACCGCACCGTCATCTGTAATATCAATCTTTACGCCAGTGCGCTCAATAATCGTATTGATCGTCTTTCCGCGCTGTCCAACCACGTCTCCGATCTTCTGCGGATCAATCTGAAGCTGAATAATCTTCGGCGCATATTCGCTGACCGTCTCTCTCGGCTCCGCAATACACGGAATCATGATCTCATTCAAGATATAATCTCTTGCTTCATGTGTTCTCGCAATCGCTTCCTCCACAATCGGTCGGGTCAGGCCATGAATCTTGATATCCATCTGAATTGCAGTGATACCGTCTTTTGTTCCTGCCACTTTGAAATCCATATCGCCAAAGAAATCTTCCAGCCCCTGGATGTCAGTCAAAACAATATAATCATCATCTGTATCTCCTGTCACAAGTCCGCAGGAAATACCGGCAACCATCTTCTTAATCGGAACCCCGGCAGCCATCAGCGACATCGTGGATGCACAGATACTTGCCTGTGAAGTAGAGCCGTTGGATTCAAACGTTTCAGACACCGTACGAATTGCATATGGGAACTCTTCCTCAGAAGGAATAACCGGAACGAGTGCTTTCTCAGCCAGCGCTCCATGTCCGATCTCGCGGCGTCCCGGTCCGCGGCTGACCTTTGTCTCTCCCACCGAATAGGACGGGAAATTATAATGATGCATATACCTCTTGTTTGTAATATTTTCATCCAGACCATCCACCTTCTGTACCTCAGAAAGCGGAGCCAGTGTCGTCACAGTACAGATCTGTGTCTGTCCACGCGTGAACATCGCAGAACCATGCACTCTCGGAATGAGGTCAACCTCCGCAGCCAGCGGACGGATCTGCGTAATCGCACGTCCATCCGGACGCTTGTGATCCTTCAAAATCATCTTACGCACAGTCTTTTTCTGATACTGGTAAAGCGCTTCCGGAAGCAGGGACAGCCACTCCTCATGTTCTGCAAACGCCTCTTCCAGCTTTGCAGATACCTGACGGATATTTTCTTCGCGCACCTGCTTTACATCTGTAAACACAGCTACTTCCATCTCTTCCGGGGTAACGACTTTTTTCATTGCTTCAAAAAGCTCCTCCGGAATTGCGCAGCTCTCATATGTGTGCTTCGGCTTGCCTACCTCTGCTACCATCTTGTCGATAAATGCAATGATCTCAAGATTGATCGCATGGCATTTGTAAATCGCATCTAGCATAACTTCATCTTTGATCTCATTGGCGCCTGCCTCGATCATAATGACCTTTTCACGCGTCGATGCAACGGTAAGCTGCAAATCGCCATTATCCCACTGAGTCTGCGACGGGTTCACAATCAGCGCTCCGTCTACCATACCCATCTGAGTCATCGCACACGGACCGTCAAACGGAATATCGGAAATCGCTGTCGAAATCGCTGCGCCAAGCATAGCAGTAAGCTCCGGACGGCACTGCGGATCTACCGACATAACCATGTTATTGAGGGTTACGTCGTTGCGGTAATCCTTCGGAAACAGCGGACGCATCGGACGGTCAATCACACGTGATGTGAGAATCGCATTTTCTGACGCACGTCCCTCTCTTTTATTAAAACCTCCCGGAATCTTTCCTACAGCATAAAATTTTTCTTCATATTCTACGCTCAGCGGGAAAAAGTCAATACCGTCCCTCGGCTTTTCTGACGCAGTAGCCGTGGAAAGAACAGTCGTATCACCATAGTGCATAAATGCACATCCATTTGCCTGCGCACCAACACGTCCCACATCAACAGTCAACGTACGCCCTGCAAGCTCCATCGAAAAACTCTTATACATCATTTAATCTCCTTTTCTACTTCTGCTAATCACTATTATCTCTTCACAAAGCCTGCGTCTGAAACAGTCCGCTCAAACGCTGAACCAAAAAAGTGATTTCTGCAAGAGTCCGAAACTACTGAAAAAAAGATTTGATGCTGTGCAAAAATCTGCTTTTCAGTGGTCTCGGCGACGTTCCTGCAAAAATCTTTCCCAATAAAAATAAAAGTAATATGGGCTCTCCTGTTATCTTCAAAGCAATGCAAAGTAAGGGCGGAAAATCCGCCCTTGTTTTTGTGTCTTACTTTCTGATTCCAAGCTTTGCAATCAGCTCACGATAGCCTTCCAGATTTGTCTTCTTCAGATAAGCAAGAAGTCCACGTCTCTGACCAACCATTTTCAGAAGACCTCTTCTTGAATGATGATCCTTCGGATGTGTCTGAAGATGTGCTGTCAGCTCCTGAATTCTTGCTGTCAGGACTGCGATCTGAACTTCCGGTGAACCTGTATCACCAGGTGTTCTTGCATACTCGTTGATGATTGCTGTTTTCTTGTCTTTTGAAATCATGATAAATCCTCCTATTTTTTTAATCGCCTGTCTGCCAAGAGTACGGTCGGAGAATCCGATATTCCGGGCAGTGGCTAAAACTCATACTTGTTCAATATAGCATAGAAAATGGAAGCTGTCAACCTAAATGCGGACTCCCGACGCATACATGAAAAACAGCAAAAAACCTGCCAGAATGAAACACGCGCTTAAAATATTTGCAGCGCTGCCAAGCTGATAAAATAAATTCCGGTCCTCAATCTGAAAGTGTTCCGGAGCTGATTCATCATAAGCAATGCGAACCTTCTGCCCACGGTAATATGGACAGGGATATGTATCCGCAGAGTCACGGACTTTTATTAAATGTCCTTCCGCGTAAAATTCAAACACAGCTACCTGATAGTTTCGAAATTCTGATAAAGACGCTGCGCCTTTGCGCGGTTCCGTAACGATATCCACGACTCGCGCCTCCGCACGCCCTTTATACACTTCGTTTTTCTGTGCAAAAAACTTAAAAAACGCTCCGGCCCCAGCCAAAAGAATTCCCAGAAAAATAAGCAGCACACTGACGCTCCAAAGTATATTATACACGGAAATACTCCTTTCCTGCCTGTATATCCTTCTGCATCTGAGCTTTCAGTTCTTCTACTGAATCAAATTTTCGCTCCTGCCTGCGGAATTTCATCAGGCTGACTTCAAGCTCTTTCCCGTACATGTCCTCATTTGTCCCGAACAGATAGGTCTCCGCACCGAGAAAGGAACCATCTACCGTCGGCTTATAGCCTACATTTGTCATGCCAAAATAGGTACGCCCTTCACAAACCGTCCGGCTGAAATATACCCCGGGCGGCGGAAGTAATTTTTTATCCTCCGGGATCAGATTCACCGTCGGCATCCCCAGCTTGCGGCCCAGCTTGCGGCCATGCTGTACAGTCCCTTTTACGAGATACGGATAACCAAGCAATTCCGTCACCAGCTCCATGTCTGCTCCGGCCAGCGCTTCTTTCACATAGGTACTGCTGATTTCCCTCTCGCCCAGACATTCTTTTTCCATCACTCGCAGTGTAAATCCGTACTCCTGCTGAAGCGCCCCAAGTAGCCGTACATCCCCTGTTCTCTGATGTCCGAACCGAAAATCTGTTCCAACCACAATATAGTTCGCCTGCAATTTTTTTATCAGAATTTCCGACACAAAAGTTTCCGGGTCCATACTCAGAATTTCCGGTACAAACGGGCACCGTATCATGCAGTCGATTCCGTACTGCTCCACCATCCAACGTTTTTCGTCCGTTGAGAGAAGCACCGGAAGCTTTTCCGATGAAATGGTAAAAACAATCCCGCGAAGTCCCTGCTCTTCCTGCAATTTCTTCACTTCCCTCAGCAGCTTCTGATGCCCTCTGTGAAATCCGTCAAATTTCCCAAGTGTGACAACCGAAGGTACTTCTGAATAAAATTCTGTCGTGTCGTGTATATATATCATCAGTTTCCCGGCCAGCTCCTTTTATAAAAACATTTTTACTGCCTTATAGCAGGCATTCTCGTGATTCCATCCGTAAATTGCCAAAAATTCTCCATCCGGGCTGTACAGACGCAGCTGCTCTGCCGGATTTTCCAGACGGCAACTCTTTTCGTCACCTGTCCCTGCCGCCGCACACGCTTCCTCTCCCACCTCTTGCATATATTGGCTGCACATCAAGCGCTGTGGGAGCGGGTTGCCATTGCGCACCATTCGTTCCATCTGCGCAGTTAATGTAAAAGACGGAAACTGCATAAATACGGAATCTGTTGGCTGAACGATCTTCCCCAGCTCTCCCTGATCTCTGTAACGGACAATTTCGTCCAGTCTGACACTATCCTTCACCAAAAAAGGACCGACCTGCGTGCGCAGCAGCGCCTTCATACAGCCCCCACAACCGAGCACTGCGCCAATATCGTGACAAAGTGTCCGGATATAGGTCCCTTTTGAACAGCGAACCGTAAAAACCACCTCAGGAAAACGAATCTCTTCCACCTGAATCTTTTCAATCGTAATCGTCCTTGGCCTGCGCTCCACTTCAATCCCCTGGCGAGCCAGATCATACAGCTTCTTCCCATTCACTTTCAAGGCTGAATACATCGGCGGAATCTGCTCCTGCGTTCCGACAAAACCTGAAATACATGACAGTAGCTCCTCTTCTGTACAGTGTACCGGCGCATTCTGTATCACTGTCCCTGTCAAATCCTGCGTGTCAGTCACGGTGCCCAGCAATAAAACCGCCCGATACTCCTTTGTCTTATCTGTCAGCAACTCACAGATCTTTGTCCCGTTTCCAAGACAAACCGGAAGCACGCCCTGTGCCTCCGGATCAAGTGTTCCTGTATGACCAATTTTCTTTTGTTTCAAAATACCACGCAGCTTTGCCACCACATCATGAGAGGTATAGCCGCACTCTTTATATACATTAATGATTCCGTTAATCACTGTCTCTCTCCTGACGAAGCTGTTTCTCAATATGAAGTGTAATATTGTTCACAACATCATAGATGCTTCCCTGCATGGTACAGCCTGCGGCTCTTATATGGCCGCCGCCGCCAAAATATGCAGCTATCGTACTTACATCCACAAATTCTCTGGAGCGAAGGCTCACCTTAAAGGTCTGTGGCGAAACCTCGTAGAGAAAAATGGCAACCTCTGTATCTGCCGTACTCATAAGCACCTGCACAATTCCATCCAGGTCAGACGGACCGACTCCGTAAAAATCCATTTCCTTCTGACGGATCGCACTGAAAATCACCTTCTTATCCATCAGAAGAATGCTTTCCAGAAGCGCTCTTCCCAGAATCTGATTCTGGTGATACGTCTTATCATAAAAAGTACGGTTGATGATCCCCGCTGCATCAATTCCTTTTCTCATTAAAGTTGCCGCAATCTCCATCGTTTCTGGAGACGTACACGAATGCCGGAACACACCCGTATCATGCACAAGCCCCATATACAGATTCTCAGCAGTCTCAACTGGCATTTTTTCCTCGTCAAGCAGCCTGAAAACAAGCTCTGACGTGGAACTCGCATCCGGTACAATATAATTTACATCCGCAAAGCCTCCATTGCTGACATGATGATCAATACAAATCACACGTTTCGCCCGTTTTTTCAGCTCTGCGAATCCCCCAAGACGTTTTTCATCTGCGCAGTCAAGGCAGAAAAAAACATCCGGCGCTTCATTCTCTCCAACTTCATGAAAAACTTCATCAATTCCAGGCACTTTACTGTATGCCTGTGGCGTGTTTTCCAAATACACTCTGACATCTGTCTCAGGATAATTTTTCTTCAGATAATGGTACAACCCCAGACAGGAACCTGTTGCATCCCCGTCAGGTCTTACATGGCCTGCAATCGCCACGAACCGTACCTGTTTCAATTCTTCTGCAAGATTGATCATAGCGCTCATCCCTTCTTTATTCAGCCCCTTCTTCCATGGTATTCTGGTCTGCGGAATTACGCTTCTTCTCATCGGTATCAATGACCTGATCGATCAAATGGGATATGCTGACCCCATACGCGATCGACTGATCCAGAATAAAACGGATTTCCGGTGTATTGCGCAGATTTACCGTACGTGCAAGCTGACGGCGGATATAACTCTCCGCGCTTTTCAGACCTGCCAGCGTATCGGCTGCCGCCTTTTCGTCTCCGAACACTGAAATATATGCCTTGCATGTTTTCAGGTCCGGTGCCACCTCTGCGGCTACCACAGAGGTCATTGGAGCAATCCTCGGGTCCTTGATTTCATTCTGGATGATACGGGACAGCTCTTTTTGCACTTCGCCGTTGATTCTGGTATTTTTTATACTGTTTTTTCTCAATTCACATTCCTGCCTTTTCAATATTTGGCTATATGGAGAAACTTTAAATGTGGTGGATTCGTGGGACGCACGGGGCGGTATTGGTATGGTATGGTTTACTATACAATACATTGGTTCCGCGGGACACCGCCGTGCTCCGACCTCGATTCCGCTTTGCTTCATCTCGGTCGCGGGCTTTCGCCCTATCATTAACCGCTAAGACGCTTCTCCGTGAGCAAGCTCCCGGACGCGTCCACGCGGTTAATGGCACGGCCCAATGCTAACGCGGAACTTCCACCATTGTATAAGCTTCAATGCGGTCTTCTTCCTGGATGTCGTTGAATTTCTCGAATACGAGACCACATTCATAACCGGCTTTTACTTCTTTTACATCGTCTTTAAAACGTTTCAGGGATGCAAGTGCGCCGTCGAAGATCACTTTGTCATCTCTTATGATTCTTGCAGAACAGCCGCGCTGGAAAATTCCATCCAGTACGTAAGATCCTGCAATTGTTCCGATACCGGATGCTTTGAATGTCTGGCGTACCTCGGCATGGCCGATTACTTTTTCTTCGAAAATCGGATCCAGCATTCCCTTCATAGCTGCTTCCACATCTGCAATTGCATCGTAAATAACACGGTACAGACGGATATCAACGCCTTCCCGCTCTGCGCTGGATTTTGCCATTACATCCGGACGCACATTAAAGCCGATAATAATCGCACTTGAAGCAGACGCCAGAATTACGTCAGATTCATTGATTGCACCAACGCCTCCGTGAATAATCTTCACGATTACTTCCTCATTAGAAAGTTTCAGAAGACTCTGTTTTACTGCCTCCACGGAGCCCTGAACATCTGCTTTCACAATGATGTTCAACTCTTTCAGATTACCTGCCTGAATCTGAGAAAACAGGTCATCCAGAGACATTCTTGATCTTGTCTCCTCAAGCATTCGCTCTCTTCCTTCACTGATGAAGGTCTCTGCAAAGCTTCTCGCCTCTTTTTCGGAATCCATTGACATAAATATCTCGCCGGCTCCCGGTACATCGCTGAATCCGAGAATCTCTACCGGAGTAGAAGGTCCTGCCTCTTTTACGCGACGACCCTTATCATCCATCATGGCCCTTACTTTTCCATAGCAAGCGCCTGCAGCCACCGGATCACCGACACGCAAGGTACCTTTCTGTACGAGCACCGTAGCCACCGGGCCCTTACCCTTGTCAAGCTCTGCCTCGATTACAAGGCCTCTTGCCTTTCTCTTCGGATTTGCTTTCAGTTCAGCAACCTCCGCTGTCAGCAGAATCATTTCAAGGAGCGTATCAATACCTTCGTGTGTATGCGCTGACACAGGAACAAAGATTGTGCTTCCGCCCCAATCCTCCGGAATCAGCTCATACTCTGAGAGTTCCTGTTTTACTCGCTCAATATTCGCGCCCTGCTTATCAATTTTATTAATTGCAACAATTATTTCAGTACCTGCTGCTTTCGCATGGTTGATTGCCTCTACGGTCTGCGGCATTACGCCATCATCTGCTGCGACAACAAGAATCGCAATATCCGTCGCATTCGCGCCACGCATACGCATTGCCGTAAACGCCTCATGGCCCGGCGTATCTAAAAATGTAATCTTCTGTCCGTCAATCGAAACCACATAAGCACCGATATGCTGTGTAATTCCTCCTGCTTCTCTGTCAATCACATGTGTATCACGAATCGCATCCAGAAGGGAAGTCTTACCATGGTCAACGTGTCCCATCACACATACAACCGGTGAACGTGGTACCAATGTCTCTTCTGCGTCATCCTCTTCCTTCAGCAGCTCTTCCAGTATATCTACTTTTACTTCTTTTTCACAGATACAGTTAAATTCAAGCGCAATTTCCTCTGCCTTTTCGAAATCCACTTCCTGATTCACTGTAACCATAGTTCCCTGAAGAAACAGCTTCTTTACTACAGCAGAAGGTACTACTTTCATCGCTTCTGCCAGCTCAGAAATTGTCAGCTTCTCCGGTATTGTGATTGTCTTGATTGTATCTTCCGGTTTTTCTACCGGCTTAGGAGCCGGGGCTTTTATCGGCTGATTTTTCTTCGAAGTACCCTTTTGGCCCTGGCGAACATTCTTCTCCATTCTCTCAAGCTTATCACCTTTGTCTGCGCGGTTTCTGTCTCCGCGCTCAACGCGCTTTCTACTCTCTTTCTCAAGCGGTTTGGATTCTGTCGGTGCTTTCGGCACTGCGCCTGCATGTGGTGCCTGCCCTCTGCCCTGATTGCCTCCCTGGTAACGACCACCCGGACCACGGTTCTGTCCATCGCCCTGGTAACGGCTTCCCTGGCCACGGTTCTGTCCGTCGCCCTGGTAACGGCCTCCCTGGCCGCGGTTCTGTCCGTCGCCCTGGTAACGGCTTCCCTGGCCACGGTTCTGTCCGTCACCCTGGTAACGGCCTCCCGGACCGCGGTTCTGTCCGTCACCCTGGTAACGGCTGCCCTGACCGCCCTGGCCACGGTTTTGTCCGTCGCCCTGGTAACGGCCTCCCTGGCCACGATTCTGTCCATCGCCCTGGTAACGGCCTCCCTGGCCGCGGTTTTGTCCGTCACCCTGATAGCGGCCTCCCTGGCCGCGGTTCTGTCCATCACCTTGGTAACGGCTTCCCTGGCCGCGGTTCTGTCCATCACCCTGATAACGGTTTCTCTGTCCATCGCCCTGGTAACGGCCATCCTGTGAACGGATACCACTCTGCAGGCGAGTTTCTGTCTGATTCTGAGGTCTTGGATTTCCCTGTTCATTCTGGCGCAAAGTGCCGGTTGTCTGCGCGTTGCCTGCTGTAACTGATACGCTCTGCGCGGTCACTTTTCCGGTATCCTGTGCTGTTCTCTGCGGTTCAGCTGCTGCTGGCTTCTCAGTTCCAGCCTGACTCTGCGGACGTACTGCTTCCGTATCCGGCTTTGCTGCCATTGGCTGCCCCTGCGGACGTACTGCTTCTGATGCTGGTCTTGCCGCTGCCGACTGTCCCTGTGGGCGCGCTACTCCTGCGGACGGCCTTGTTCCTGGCTGTCCCTGCGGACGTGCTGTCCCTGGCGCCGGTCTTGCCCCTGGCTGTCCCTGTCCTCTTACCGTTCCTGCACCTGCCTGTTTCGGCCTGCCACCTGGCTTTACCATTCCTGTCTTGCTGTTCTGAGGACGGAACACCTGAATGATATTCTTTTTCTTTGGCTGTGTAACTCCCTCTCCATCCGGTTTCTTTACGGAATCCTTTTCTGTTCCCTTTTCTGGATTCTGTTCCATACGTTCCTCCTCCTTTATCCTCTCAGTCTTCCCTGTTAATAACGCTCTCACTTTCCCGGCATCTGCTTCTTCCACATTACTCATATGGCTTTTCACTTCCACACCAAGCTTTTGCAGCGCTGTAATCACATCTTTATTATCCTTTGCCAGCTCTTTGGCCAGCTCATGAACTCTGATTTTTGCCATTCTCATAACCTCCGTCCCTCATACTGACTATCTTCTTTTCCAAAGACTGCGAAAGCCCGGCATCCGTTACCGCAATAGACGCACGAAATTCACATCCAACCGCAGCTCCGAGTGCATCCTTCGTCCCGTAGCAAAAGATCGGAACTTCGTAAAAGGCACACATATTCCGGAACTTCTTCTTCGTATTTTCCGAAGCTTCCTCCGAGATGATCACAAGACTGGCTTTTCCTGATTTGACAGCATGTTCTGTCTGAAATTCACCGGCTGCAATCTTACCTGCTTTCTTTGCAATACCAATCAGCGATAATACGCTATCTCTCTTCAAATAATTCAATCTCCTTCTTCAGACTCTCATACGCCTCTTCTGGCACCCGACATTTCAGCGACCGTTCCAGTCCTTTACTCTTTACTGCCTTTTCAAAACATTCCATAGAACGGCACACATACGCGCCTCTGCCATTTTTCCGGCCTGTCGTATCGAGAACAATCTCACCCTCAGCCGTACGGAGAATCCGCATCATTTCTTTTTTGCTTTTCATTTCCTGACAGCCCGTGCACTTGCGCAGCGGAACCTTTTTTGCCTGTACTGCCATCTTTTACTCCTGCTCTCCTGGCTGCGGCTCATCATTTGCCGGATCTTCCCCGGCATCCGCCTGTTCACGGTCCTGATATGGCTCATCCACACCAGCATCCGGTTCTGCGCCATCCTGCGCATAAACTCCATCCTCCGGATATGTATCATCCTCAGAATATTCGCCATCCTCATAATAATCTTCTTCATAGTACTCGCCGTTTTCCTCGTCGTAGTACTCATCCTCATAATAATCTTCTTCATATTCCAGAAGATCTCCGGACTCTCTCGCCTGCGTTTCGCTCTTAATATCAATCTTAAATCCGGTCAGACGGGCTGCCAGACGGGCATTCTGTCCCTCCTTGCCAATCGCAAGGGAAAGCTGATAGTCCGGAACAACAACCTTAGCCGTCTTTTCATCCCCATCTGCAATAACCGAAATAACCTTCGCAGGACTCAAAGCATTCTCGATCAGAAGCGCTGCATTTTCATCCCAGTTGATAATATCAATCTTTTCTCCATGAAGCTCATCCACAACTGCGTTTACTCTCGCTCCGTTCAGACCCACGCACGCACCCACTGGATCAACATCCGGATTGTTCGACCACACAGCCATCTTCGTCCTGCTGCCAGCCTCTCTCGCAATACTCTTGATCTCAACCGTACCATCCCGAACTTCAGTTACCTCAGACTCAAACAGACGTTTGACAAATTCCGGATGTGTTCTGGAAACAAGAATCTTCGGCCCCTTTGGCGTATCTTTTACTTCCAGCACAAAAACTTTAATTCGCTCTGTCGGACGGTACGTCTCGCCCTTAATCATCTCTTCAGCGTTCAGCATCGCATCTACTTTTCCGAGGTTGACACTGATATTTCTTCCAAGATAACGCTGTACGACACCTGTTACGATATCTCTTTCTTTTTCATAATACTCATTATACAAAACCTTTCGTTCTTCCTCACGAATTTTCTGAAGAATCACATTTTTCGCATTCTGCGTTGCAATACGTCCGAATTCCTTTGACTTGATATCTACACGTACGATATCTCCCAACTCGTATCTGGTATCCTTTATTTTTGCGTTTGTCAGGCTGATCTCCATCAGATCATCCTCTACTCTTTCGACAACCGTTTTCTCTGCATAAACTTCAAACTCACAAGTATTCGGGTCAATGTTAACCACTACATTACTGGCATCTGCTTTTCCGTAGTGATTTTTACATGCCTGCAGCAGTGACTGCTTAATTGCATCGAGCAGAGTTTCCTTGCTGATATTTTTTTCTCTCTCAAGGATCGTCAGTGCTTCAAACAATTCGTTATTCATGATTGGTATCCTCCCTGTTAGAAATCAAAGGCCAGCCTGACCAACGCGATGTCGGAACGGTCAAACTCCATTGTTTCCTGATTTTCTGCTTCTATCACAATTTTTTCTTTATCATATTCTTTCAGAATACCGGTAAATTCTTTCTGATGATTGATCGGTCGGAACGTACGCACCTCAATTTCCTCACCCAGACTGCGCGCAAAATCCTTCTCCTTTTTCAGCGGCCGGCCAAGCCCCGGAGAACTGACTTCCAGAATATATGCTTCTTCTATGAAATCATGCTGGTCCAACAGATCGCTGAGCGCGCGGCTTATAATTTCACAGTCATCCACCGTAATCCCGCCCTGCTTATCAATATATGCCCGCAGGTACCAGTTTCCACCCTCTTTTACGTATTCCACATCCACCAGCTCAAACTGATGCTTTTCCACAAGCGGTAAAAGCAGCTCTTCGGTTTTCTGCTCATACGTCTCCTTTTTACTCATCCACAATCCTCCCAAAAGTCCGGTTTTCTTGTTTACAATCATTTTCACAAATAAGAGTGGACCACTCGGCCCACTCTTATGATCTAGTATAATATAAAATTCTTTGTTCATCATAACACCAATTTCTGTCAAATGCAAGCGTTTCTTTTCAGAAAATCACCTTCACCGGATTTTGGAAAAATAAATTAATTTTGCTTGCAATTCCCATCTGATATGGTATAATAACAAAACAGATGCGGATATAGTTCATTGGTAGAACACCAGCTTCCCAAGCTGGATAGGCGGGTTCGATTCCCGTTATCCGCT
>ERZ777306.3006-NODE-3006-length-19085-cov-6.446295_pt1 | contig 19085 bp, 15 predicted proteins | sample MGYA00374966_ERZ777306 | MGnify/ENA primary metagenome ERZ777306 (study PRJEB29329, sample SAMN06343882) | mouse gut metagenome | isolation source: Mouse cecum | place: Austria: Vienna | collected 2014-11-15 ...
CACACGGGGGTAGGAGATGTAGCCGTCCATGTACAGGCTCTCGGCGATGCGCATGGTGCGGGCCGGCGAAAGCCCCTCGGCCGAGGCGGCGGCCATGAGGGCGGTGGTGTTGAAGGGAATGGGGGCGGGCACGGTGCGCTTGCGCTTCTCCACCGCTTCCACCCGGGCACTGCGGTGGCCCTCCACGGCGTTCATGGCCGCTTTGGCGGCGCCCTCCTCCTTGAAGCGGGCGGTGGCGTGGCCGGCGCTGAAGGCCCCGGGGCCGTCGCCGGCGGTAACCCCTTCGCGGGCATCGGCGTCAAACTGGCCGCTGATCACCCAGTAATCCTCGGGCACGAAGGCCATGCGCTCCCGCTCCCGCTGGCAGATGAGCGCCAGGGTGGGAGTTTGCACGCGCCCCGACGAGCGCACGTTGCCGTAGCCGGCGAACTTCACCAGCGTGAGGTAGCGGGTGAGCACGGCGCCCCAAATAAGATCGATGTCCTGGCGCGACGCGCCGGCCGAGGCCAGGTTGTCGTCCATGGCCACCAAGTTGCTGAAGGCCCCTTGGATCTCGGGCTTGGTGAAGGCGGAATAGCGGGCGCGGCTCACCGGCGCGGTGGCGTTCACCTCACGGCAGCAGGATAGGGCGTCGGCGCCGATTAGCTCGCCTTCGCGGTCGAAGTCGGTGGCGATCACGATGGAGTCGGCCTTCTTCGCCAGATTCTTCAGCGAGCGGATGATGTCCTTTTCCTTGGGCAACTTCTCGATGGGGGCGTACACCAAATAAGGCAGCGCCTCCATCTTCCAGCCCTTCAGCTCCACACCGTCTGCGGTGAAGGGCTTTTTCTTTTTGAAGGGGGGCTTGGGCAGGCTGTCGGGGATAGAGGCCTGCAGAGTTTGGCCGTCGGCGTCCACCCCCTGCCAGCCGCCTTTCTTTTTATATACCAGCGATGGGGCGAAGTCCGGCTCCAAGATATGGCCGCGCAGGCCGATGGTCACCCACTCTTCGCCGTCTTTCTCGAAACGGTACACCGGGGTGTTGAACACCTTGTCGGCCTTGGGCTTTTTCGCCCCCAGCAAATCGGCGATTTTCTGGGCGGCGTCGTGCTTTTCCGTAACAACAAGTTTCAAAGGGTCGCTCCTTCACAAGGGCGTTCGATGGTGCGCAAAGCCGCCGCGCACAGGGCGCGAGCGCAATTTGGTAGCATACCGCATTTCCCCAAAAGCAACAGAAAAAACAATTCCGAATGCCGCCTCCCGCGCAATCCCCCTCGCAGGGCACGCGCGACAGGGGGACGTTCACTTTTGGCACACGCGGGGCCGAGGCCCCGTCTCGGCCCGAAGCGCGAGCGGTTCGCAGTTGCGGCTTAGGCAGAGATAGAATCTCTGCCCTACGAATCCCGCCTGGAAATGACTTCAGGCCCTGGCCAGCAGCCGAGGGTTTCCCAGGTGCCCCAGGTTGCCGCGCGCCGCGGCCAAGCGTACTCCGGTACGCGCCGAGCCCGCGGGAAACGGCAAGATGGGGCGCATGGGGAAGCCTCGGCGGACGAGGCGTTTCGCGGTTCGCCAGAACCGCGAAACCTACCGGGCGCCGCCGCCCCCGCCGAAGCCGCCGCCCCCGCCCACGGAGAAGCCTCCCCCGCCACCGCTGCCGCTGGAAGAGGACGAAGTGGCCGCTATCGCCGAAGAAAGCGTGTTGGCCACGCTGCGGTCCAGCGCATCGGCGAAACTGGCGCCCGAGCCCATGCCCATGGGTCGGCTGTACCAGTACCACCAGGGAATGCCGCCATGGCCGTCGTAGGCGGAATCGTCGAACACCTCTGGCATCACGCGCCGCAGCTCCTGGATGGCCTGCTTCGCCGCCCCCAACAGGTAGGCGTACACCATCAGCTGCCCCCACACCTTCACATCGGTGGGCGGTCGCTCGTCGATGCGGGAGAAGTCCTGCAGCCACTTCTTCAGCGCTTTGCAGCGGGCCGTTATCTCGTTGGCGCGACGGCTGCGGCGCCGCATGGCCAGCGCCAGCGGCACCAGCACGAAGGCCGTGACGCCGGCGAAGGCGAGGGGCCAGAAGTTGTCGGTGACCGTGGTGATCATGAAGGCGCCGCCCACCAGCAGCACCGCGTAGGCGATGAGGGCCCCCATCAGCACGTTGCCGCGCCGCTCGAAGAAGCCCTCCCGCTTCACCTCGCGCCCCAGCACCGCCTGCCAACTGTTCACGGCCGCGATGTAGCTGCGGGGGTTGGTTTCGCCGAAATAGGTGAGCTCGTCCATCCAGCGCACGTCGGGGCGACCGGGCACCTCCTTGAACAGGAAGTCCAGCGTGGCCCTTTCCACCGGGTCGGTAACCTGAGCGGCCGCTTCCGGCAGCAGCGTTACCTGGTAATCGTCGATGGTGCGGCCCTTCTTGTTGGAGTGCTGCACCGCGTCGATGCGCAGCACCCCTTTCTGGGAAAGGCTCATGATGGTGGCGATGAGGTCTTTGGTATCGGTTACGCCCCAGTGCATGAGGCGGCTCACCACCGCCGGCTGCATGCCCGGCTCGGGCACGTCGCGCCAGTATTCGTCGGAAAATTGCGGCTTGTACTCGCGGCCGAAGCGGAAGTACAACACCACCGCCACGATGATGGAGACCAGGCACAGGCCCCCCATGCCGAAGAACATCCATCGGGAGGCGGTGCGCAGGGCGTTGGCCTCGTCGGCCCACTGCTGCTCCTCGGCAAGGATGGCGTCCAGGTTGCTGTAGCCGTAGGTGACCGACGGATCCACCGCGCTCACCCACGTGGCGGGAAAGGCGATGCGGGCCTCAGCGTAGGTGCCGGCGGAAACGCGGGGCACGTCGAAGTCCACCGTGCCGTCCGGCTGGATGGCCACTTCCGCATCCAGCGGCCCGTGGCCCCAGGCCCGCACGGTGTCGCCCGCCACCACCTCGGCGCCAGCGGGAACCGGCAGCGCGATGGAGGCCTGCACGTTTTTGGAATCCACCGCCCAGCCGGAACCGACGAACTGCCAGTACAGCTCGGCCACGTCGTTGTACACGCGCACGCCGTTTTCGACGGTGTAGTCCAGTTGGAAGGCCAACCGCTCATCCGAGGTGTTGAAGAAGGCGTACACAGTGTTGCGCGCCGCGTCGAAAGACCAGGCGGGCACCGTCTGCGGGCCGCCCTCGTCGCGCCAGCGGATCTCGAAGGGCACCTCCTCAAGCGGCATCCAAGTGGGATCGCCGCCGGTGTCGATGGAGAGGGACACGCCGGAAATGGCCACGGAAGCATCGATGGGCAGGTTCTCCCCCAGCTCCCACCAGATGGCGGTGAAGTCGCCGTCGAAGTCGAACACCCGCTGCTCCCGCACGTGCAGCGACGCCTCCTCGTCCACCGAGGCGGCGATGGCCACCTGGGGGCAGCTGTAGTCCTTCGCCAGGGCCGGGGCGGGCGCGGCCGCGCAAACGGCCGCCGTCAGCAGGGCCGCGGCGATGAACGCCACCAGGGCGCAGGCGAGACGGCGGGCAGCGGAAAGCGGGCGCGGGGCGTCCGCGGCAATGGGGGCCGGCATCCTAGAAGCTCACCTGGGGCGCAGCGGCGGCCCCTTCGGCGGCCGCGAACGAGGGGCGCGGCTGGAAGCTGCCCGCCAGCAGCACGCCAGGGAAGGTTTGGATGGCGGTGTTGTAGGTCATCACGCAGTCGTTGTAAGACTGGCGCATGTAGCTGATCTTGTCCTCGGTGGCGGCCAGCTGCGCCTGCAGCTGCTGGAAGTTGCCGTTGGCCTTCAGCTCGGGGTAGGCCTCGGCCACGGCGAACAGACGGCCCAGGGCCCCGTCCAGGACACCTTCCGCCTCCACCTTCTGATCGGGAGTTTTCGCCCCCATCACCGCCGCACGGGCCTCAGTGACCGCCTCCAACGTTTTGCTCTCATGGCCGGCATAGCCCTTCACGGTTTCCACCAGGTTGGGAATGAGGTCGGCGCGCCGTTGCAGCTGCACCTCCATCTGCGACCAGGCGTTGTCCACGCGGTTGCGCAGCTTTACCAGGTTGTTGTACAGCCCGATGGCCGCCACTACCAGCACCACCAGCAGCACTACCACAATCACAGGGATGAGAATCCAGATGCTCATCGCGTTCGCTCCTCTCGCGCCGCCCTTCCTTGGCGGCAATTTGCATGTGGTTCCATCATATAAGAAAGGGGCGCGGAAGTTGCCCTCCGCGCCCGGAAAAAATGAAGCCGTTGCGCGCCGGATCGCCCCGGCCGCTGCGCCGACCGCGCTAGTAGCACTTCTTGCAGGGGGTGTAGCCCTGCTTTTCCGCCTCGGTTTTGCTCAGCTCCTTGGTGCCGTTCATGCTGCTGCAGTTGGGGTTGGAGTGGTACTTTTTCCCCTTGCCCGATGCGGCCACGTACACGCTGCCGGCCTGCTTTTCCTCCTGTTGCTGCTGGGCCTGAGCCTCCTGCTGGGCAGCGGCTTCGGCAGCCGCCGCCTCCTCGGCCGCCTTGGCCTCGGCAGCCGCTTCTGCCGCGGCCTTCTCTTCGGCCTCTTTTTGGGCCGCGGCTTCAGCGGCGGCCTTCTCCTCCGCCTCGCGCTCGGCCGCCTCCGCCGCCGCCAGCGCCTCCGCCTCTTCGCGGGCCGCCTGCTCAAGGGCATCGTCTTCCGCCGTCTGCTCGGGCGCCCCGCCTTCCGCTTCCTGAGAAGCCGGCGCCGGGCCCGTTTCCGGCAGCGATGCCGCCCCTTCCACAGACGCGCCGCAGCCGCCCAGCAATCCCAGCGCGGCCGTCAGAGCCGCGACCGCCAATAATCCAGTCAACTTCTTCCTCATAACCTCTCCCCTTTCCTAGTTGTCCAATTTTCCCTTGGTGGAGCTGAATTGCACGTCGCGCCCGTCGGTCACCGCCACCACCGACCCCAGCAAATCGGTGCGCAGCACCGTGGCGCCGGTTGCCCCCAGCCGTGCCAGCGCCTCGTCGGTGGGATGGCCGTAGGAATTGCCGGCCCCCACGGAAATCACCGCGTAATCAGGGGAAACGGCCGCCAGGAACCGGCTGGTGGAAGAGCTGGCCGAGCCGTGATGGCCCACTTTCAGCACGTCGGCATCCAACTGCGCTCCCGCCGCCAGCATCGCCTCTTCGCTCTCTTCCCCGGCATCGCCGGTGAACAGGAAGGACACCTCCCCCAAGTCCACCCGGCACACCAGCGATCCCTCGTTGGTGTCGCGGGTGCGCTGGGCCGGCCCCACGAAAGTAACCTGCGCCGCCCCCAGCGAAAAGCCGTCCCCCACCGCCGGCACCGTTACCGGCACCTGCCCCAAATAGCGCAGCACGCTAGCGAAGGCGCGGGTGTCGTGCTCGGTGACCGAGCAGAAGAAGGTGCCGCAGCTGGCGAAGTTCAGGGCGCCGCTGATGCCGCCGCAGTGGTCCTCGTCGGGATGGGTGCAGATGATGTAGTCGAGGCGCGAAATGCCCAGCGATTTCAAAATGGAATAGAGCTTCGAGGAGGCCTCAGACGGGCCGCCGTCGATGAGCAGCGTTTCGCCGCCGCAGGTGAGCAGGGCACAATCCCCCTGCCCCACGTCGATGAAGCGCACCGTGAGCTGGTCGGCCGCGGCGGCATTGTCGGCGGCGGCTGCGGCATCGCTTGCACCATCGGCGGCGCCGCTGGCCTCCCCTTCCCCAGGCGCAGCCGGCGCTGCGGCATCGCCGCTTGAACCGCCGTTGGAAGTCGCTTCTTCCCCAGGTGCAGCAGGCGTCCCATCCGGCCCCGCAGCGGCAACTTCCCCTGAACCAGCGGCGCCAGCGCCCGTGTCCGGCAGGGAGGCGGCCCCTTGCACCGCGGAGCATCCGCCCAAAGCGAACGCCGACAGCAGCAGCGCCAGCAGCGCCGCCGCGAAACGATGGCGCCCCGCGCCGCCCGCGGTCATCTTCCGGTTCCCATTCTTCCCCATAGTCGTGCAACCCGTTCGCATCAGCACCCCGCACCACGCGCGGCGCGCACCCCAAAACAGCCGGCCCCAAAAGGGCCCAATGGCCAAAGTATGGCAATCATCAGGAGAAATGGCAACAGCCAACAGCTACGGCCAACGGAAGCGGAGCACCTGGTAAACCAGGGAAATCGGCTCCCAGCCCAAGGTCACCGGAACCACCCGAGGCAGCCCCAACAGCCGAAAACCGCATTTATGAAGGCAAGAGATACGCTGTCGACCTTCCCGCTCCTTCCACCTTCAACAGTCCGCGCTCTACCATCGAAGAAAGAAGATTACCGGCACTGCTTCGAGATACGCCGAGCAGCCCCTCTATCTCCCCACGCGTCGCTGAACCAGCTTCGCTCAAAAACTTCAGCACGCGATCTTCAGAAGACGCACCGGAATGCGATTGCCGCCCCTTAGCAGCCGATGCGTCCATATAATCCTTTTTGGAGCTTTCAGCCTCATTCGGCGATACTCCAAAACGGGAACCAGAGCCACTTTCCCCTCGTCCCACAAGGGAAAACTCTAGTTCAACATAGTCCGGAGAAAGATTCTCGCGAAACATCGGATCGGGAACGGATGCCCACGAGCACCCCCGCCGCATAACATCAAAACCCGACCCAGCGCGCTCACCTACCCCGATCAAGTTAAACATAGTCATCAGTGCAGGGTTCCGCTGGCTCGAGATGCCACCAACCTGGGCAACTTCCGGATCGATTCGGACAGTTCCAGGATTGACGAACAAAAGGCGATTCAGCTCCCTCGACACCACTGTGTTCGCCTCCCCATAATAATCGGCATGGACAAGCGCATTCGCAAGCGCTTCGCGATAGGCCTTGTGCAAGGGGGTGTCATCGACCCTCATCCCGCCCTCGATGTCAAAGGGTCTTTTAGAGAGCAAAATAATTCTTGGGAGCACAATTCGCCAGAAATCAAAGACGTTTCCGCTCCACTCACCGTCATTGGTAACCACCCTGTCATCCCATCGGGCATCCCCCAAAACCTCCCGGTACTCCATGAAATACTGCGGGTATTCGCGGACAATCTCGTATTCGTAGCCGAACATGAGCAAACCAGCGCGGGTTGGGTGAAGATGATTGTCTTCGGAATTTCGGCCGATTGCGCCAATCCTCAGCAGAAAATCGTCATCCCCCAAATCGAGCCAAGGGTGTGCGGGGCGAATTGTGCGCAGGGCATTCCGATAGCGGTGAACGGTATCAGGGCACAGTGCGTCCTTTTCGAGATGCGGCAGAACAGCCCTGTCCTGAACGCCATCGCTGTTGTCCCTCAGCATTGCGCTGACCTCTCGCCGCGTGCAGCGATAATCGCCTTCGCCGTTTCTCCTGAACGTCCCCGCCAAGGGATTTCCGTCCAAAAACACAGGTCGCGCATCATGGCTTGCTCGCGGTACGCGTATAACCACAACACGCAGACCATCCACCTCTTCAATAGACACATCACCGTTGGTGAGCAAATTTGCACTCACCTTCGAGGGATTGTTCACTGCATCCCAGAAGAGCTTCACAAGGTGCTCCGGGTTGGAAACCCCAACCGCCCGAAGACCGCCCTTAGTCTCATCCATCCCCAAAACAATGCAGCCCCCGTCGGTATTCGCAAAGGCAGAGTAGGTTTCCCACAAACTTCCCGGCAGCCCAACCTGAGCGCTTTTCACCTCCAGCTTATTGCCTTCTCGACAAGCGAGCAGTTTATCTACTGACGCAGTCATCAACGATCCCCCTTGGATGTTCGGGCGGCTTGTCGCTCGCGATAAATCTCGGTTGTTCGAACAAACGCACCTGAAGGTTTCCTACCAACAGTTTCCTGCCAACAGCTTTCTACCAATAGTTTTCTACCACATTCTACCAATTATCTACCAAAAAATGCCTATGCTGGCGGCCCTGTAAAAATAGGGCCGAAGAGGAGGGGTGCTTGCCATCTGCCCGCCTTTAGGCTTTCGCGCTATACACTTGACGCGCATGTGGCACCCGGAGGAAGAAGCAGGCCAAGCAAAACACATGCCTGGCCTGGTGTTTTCTGGAGCCAGTGACAGGAATCGAACCCGCAACCCACTGATTACAAATCAGTTGCTCTACCGTTGAGCCACACTGGCGCGTGCCCGGAAGAAACCCGGAGTGTTGGTATTTTACGGCATATGGCGCGAATAGCCAACGAAAGTCCGGCCGATAGCCGCCATCCCTCCAAAAGCACACTTTGTTCGCTTGACGAGGTCCGGGGGCATCCGTACACTTGCGAACAGATATTCGCACGAACACTTGTACTTTAGTTTTGCACGCCAATGGCGGCTCGCAACAGGAGGACGGCATGGACATCGCTCGCAAGCTGGAGCTTTTGGCGGACGCCGCCAAATACGACGTGGCCTGCACTTCCTCTGGCGTGAACCGCAGCGGGAAGAAGGGACAGCTGGGCTCCGCAACCCAGGCAGGCTGCTGTCACAGTTTCACCCCCGATGGCCGCTGCGTCACCCTGCTGAAGGTGCTGATGACCAACGCGTGCACCTGCGACTGCGCCTACTGCGTGAACCGCGTGTCCAACCGTTCCATCGAGCGCACCGCCTTCACCCCGCGCGAACTGGTCGACCTCACCATCGGGTTTTACCGGCGCAACTTCATCGAGGGGCTGTTCTTGAGCTCCGGCGTGGCCGGCAACCCCGACAACACCACCGAACTCATGATTCGCGCATTGGAAATCCTGCGCCACGAGTACGGTTTTCGCGGCTACATCCACGCCAAGGCCATCCCCGGCGCCTCCCCCGAACTGCTGCAGCAGCTGGGGTTCCTGTGCGACCGCCTCAGCGTGAACATGGAACTGCCCAGCGCCGCCAGCCTGGCGCTCCTAGCCCCCGACAAAACCAAGACCAACATCCTGGCCCCCATGCGGCAGATCTGCGACAGCTGCGCCGAAGACGCCGAGTCCCGCGCCCTCTCGCGGCGCACCGCCGGCCCTCTGGCCCAGCGGAAAACGAAAACGGCCGCCCGCGCCTTCGCCCCCGCCGGCCAATCCACCCAGATGATCATCGGTGCCTCGCCGGAGTCGGACCACCACATCCTCAATCTCTCGGCCTCCCTGTACCGCACCCTGTCGCTGAAGCGGGTGTTCTTCAGCGCCTACGTGCCCGTAACCCGCGACCCGCGCCTGCCCCAAACCGACCGCGTGCCCCTGAACCGCGAGCACCGGCTGTACCAGGCGGACTGGCTGATGCGCTTCTACGAGTTCTCCGTTGACGAGATAATCGACGAAGCGGATCCTTTTCTGGATTTGGAGGTGGACCCGAAAGCGGCTTGGGCGCTGCGCCATTTGGACCTGTTTCCGGTGGAAGTGAACACCGCTTCCTACGAAGTGCTGCTGCGGGTGCCGGGCATTGGTGTGCGCGGCGCCAAACTTATCCTGCGGGCACGGCGCCACTCCACCTTAGGAGCCGATGAGCTGCGGAAACTGGGCATCGCCTGGAAGCGGGCCCGATATTTCGTCACCTGCAAGGGCGCCTACGCGGTGCCAGGGGTGGATTTCTCGGCACCGTGGCTGCGGGCGCAACTGGCGGCCCCCATCGACGGCGGCGCCCACGGGCGTCGCAGCGCAAAGGAAGTGCCGGGGCAGCTGAGCCTGTTCGACGGCCTGGACGCCCAGACGGGCCACGTGCAGCCGAAGATGCCCGCGGCCCCCTCCCCGCTGCCGCAAGGGCGCGGCGGCGAAGAGCTCTTACTGGCGGGCGGGGGCCCGGCGGCGCTGCCGCTGCAAGAGCGGCGGACGGGCGCCCAGAGGCGCCTGGAGTCCAAAAGCGGGGCCGTGCCGGGCAACGGCGCCCGCCCAGGCGCCGGCCGCTCCGCCCCGCGCCCCCAAACGGCCCCGCGGGCGTTTGCTGCCCTCAAGCCCGCCGTGGAGGCGCTATTCTGATGCAAGAAGTGTACGACTCCATAGCCTATCTGTACGACGGCACGCTGGAAGGTCTGTTCACGGCGGTGTTCTGCGCCTTCGAGCGCCACGAGGTGCCCACGGATGTGTGCCGCGAGGCCGATTACCAGCCCCGGCTGTCGCAGCTGGCCATCACCATCGAAACCTCCCTCCAAAAGGCCGACCGTGTGCGGGCCGGCATCCTGCGCGCCTGCGGGAGGCGGGGGTATCGCCGGGTGCGCCGGGCCGCCCTGTCCGACAATCCCTCCGCCGGCACCGACGTGTACCGCTTCGTCGCCTTCGCCATGGCGGAAAACGCCAAGCGCCCCTGCCACGGCTGCCCGCGGCGCGGCACCTGCCGCAGCGCCTTTTGCAGCCCGCGGCAATCCAGCTGCCCCAAAGTGGTGGGGCGCCTGATAGACGATGTGACCAACCCCGCCGTGAAACCGGTGCACAAACTGTCGGTGGCCGTGAACCGCGAATGCGAGCACATGCGCCAGTTCCTGCGCTTCCAAGAGCTGGAAGGCGGCCTGTTCTACGCCCGCTGCAATCCGAAAGCCAACGTGGTGCCCCTGATCATGGACCACTTCGCCGAGCGCTTCAACGTACAGCCCTTCATCATTTACGACGAGAACCACGCCATCGCCGGCATCAGCGAAGGGGGCGACTGGCAACTGGTGAACACCCGCGATTGGCCCGACCACGAACTGAAGCTGCCGCCCGCCACCGCCACCGAGGCGGTGATGGCCGATGCTTGGCGCCGCTTCTACCGGGCGCTGTCGGTGAACTGCCGCTACAACCCCGAGCTGCGCCGCCAGCTGATGCCCAAACGCCTGTGGAAGAACATCACGGAAGTGAAGGGCGAGGCGTAAGGGCGCTGGCGTGCCTTATAATGGAGCCCCGTTCAAACCTCGTCGAAAGCCATCATGCGCCACGTTAGCCTGGAATCCCAAACGCTGTTGAAAGACATGCCCTCGCAGTTCGCGAAAACGCTGGGGCTCATGCCGCTGTACCGCACTTTCATCGACGGCGTGCGCGCCACTTGGGCCGATAATCCGGCTGCGGCCGAGTACCTGCTGGACAAGGTGAACGCCGTTTACCTGCGCACCGAGCAGCCGCAGGGAGGCCGCCTGCGCGATATGCCCACCACAGTGTTCGAAGTGATGCTCTCCGACGCCATGAGCCGCAGCGAGCTGAACGCCCGCCGCGAGAGCCTGAAGCTGAACCTGGCGCTGAGGGGCGTCTCCTGCGACGAGCTGCGCATCGGCGCCTCGAAGCGGGGCATGCTGCAGCGGCATCCGTTGAAGAACCTGTGCGCCGCCCCGCCGGCGCCGCCGGCCGCCGCTCCAAAGAAACCCCCCGTGAGCGAAGCGGAGGCCCTGGCCGTGCTGCGACGCGCCTGCATCGTGGTGTTCGGGGAGGAAGCGCTGCCGAAGGCCGCCGCTATCACGGGCGCCAAGGTCACCCCCGCTGCGGCCTCCTCCATCGAGTACCGCTCGGCCCGCCAGTGGTACTTCTGCAACGCCACGGTGAGCAGCGCCGCCGCCGAAAAAGAACTGAGCGCCTCCGCAGAGGCGCTCAGGGACAAGTGCTTTCGGTTGGGGCTTCCGCTGCGGAAGCTGACGTTCCGCGACCGGTAGGGCTTAGGCCAGCTGGCCGCTCTTCCAGGCCTCCAGGCCCTCCACCACTTTCTTGTGGGCGTCGCCCAAAGCGGCCATGTGGTTCTGGGCGGCGTCGATTTCGCCGGAGAACAGGGCGTCCGACACGTAAGCCGCCACCTGAAACAGCTCGCGGAAGGAAAGGTTGCCGGAAACCCCCTTCAGGCTGTGGGCCTGCGAGTAGCCCTCTTCGTAATCCTTGGCCTCCATGGCGGCCACCAGGGAAACGTAGTGGTTGTCGTTGAGATACTTCAGCGCCAGGCGCTCGTACAGCTCGGCATTGTCGCCGAAACGGTCCATGGCATCCACGTAATCGATTCCGTAAGCAGCCAACGCGGTGGTGAGTGATTCAGCCATAACGACCTCTTTCTTTCCTGCATAACCCGGCGCAAAAAACGGCGACCGGGCTTCCAAACCTCTCTAATCAAGTGTAGTAGAGCGCAAAAAACGGCAGCAAAAACCTGCCTCTCTGTTACCTTTTTGTGACTGGCCTGTAGAAATCAGGCAGCTGAGCGCTCCCGCGCCAGCACCCGCTCCATGGCGGCGATGGCGCATTCCAGTTGCCGATCGTCCGGTTCGTTGGTGGTGAGGTACTGCATCTGCATGCCGGGCCACAGCACCACTTTCACCAGGGGATTGTCCGGGTGCGAGCCGGCCCAGCGCACCGTTATCTCGTAGGAGATGCCGGCAATCACCGGCATCAGCAGGATGCGCACCAAGATGACCAGCGCCAACTTGGGCAGCCCCTCCGGCACGCCCCAGGCGCCGATGAGGGAGTTCAGTGGAAAGATGGTGTACACCAAAATGGCAATGATCATCACCATGATGAGGAAGGCGGTGCCGCAACGCACATGCAGCCGCGGGAAGCTGCGGGCGTTCTCCACCGTGAGGGGCAGCCCGTGCTCGTGGCAATGGATGGTTTTGTGCTCGGCGCCGTGGTACATGAACATGCGGCGGATGTCCTCCATGCGGCCGATGAGCCACAGGTAGAACACGAACACCGCCACCCGCAGAATACCGTCCACCACGTTCCACACAACCGGGTTGCCGTCGTACTCCCCCACCAGCAAGTTAGTGATCACGGCCGGCGCCACGATGAACAGCACCACCCCCAGCACCACGCCGAACACCATGGAGAACACCATTTCCCTATGGCCGAACTCCGCTTCCGGCTCATCGGCGGCCACCTCGCGCACCTTGCAAGGTGCGGCATCGCCCTCGCCGGGGGCAGCCTTGGCGGCCGCCTCGGCGCCTTCGGGGACATCCTTGGAAGCGACGCCTTCCGGCCCCTGCACCACTTCCAAGGTGCGCTGGGCCCCCAGGCCGTCCACCATGGTGTCCGGGTTTCCGAAGTCCCGCTTCCAGTCGAAGCACTTTTCCTCGGAAAGGGCCACCGCGCCGGCGGCGTCCAGCTCCTCCTGCACCTCCACGGTCTGCGCCTGGGCAAGGGCCTCTTCCTCCCCTTCCTCATCGCCGAAGGCGTGCAGCGCGGCAATCTCCAGCGCCTTGAACCCCAGCACCAGCGACTCCACCAGCGCCCGGCAGCCGCGCACCAGGGGCCAGTACATCCAGCCGTTCTTCTGCTTGCCGCTGGCCAGGTCGTGCTCTTCCACATAGATGCCGCCGTCGGGGGTGCGCACCGCCACCGCCCAGTTCAGTTTGCCGCGCATCATGATGCCCTCGATGAGGGCCTGGCCGCCGATGTGGGTTTTCTTGGTGCCGTCCTCGCTGAAGGCGCGGGACAAATCGCTCTTCTTAGGTTGCTGCTCGCTCACAGGGCGCCTCTAGTTCCAGGGAGCCTCGGCGCGCGGATAGGGGTTGCCGCAGCACATTTTCCCCTCCGGGCACGGGCCCGACACGCAGGGGGCGCCGGCGGTGGCGAACACGAAGGGCGCCGTAGGGCGCGCCAGCTCCAGCATCTGCCAGGCCATGTCGCGGATTTCCCACTGGGCGCGGTTGCAGCAGCGCAGGTTGAAGAAGTGCAGCAGTTCGCGCACGTTCATGGTGATGACGATCTTCGTCTCGGCGGCGTTGGGCAGCAGGTAGCGGGCGTCCTCGGCGGGAATGCCAGCTTCCAGCAGCTGCTGATAGGCGCCGATAACCGTCTCAATGGCCTGGTCGAAGGCCTCTTTGGCCTGGGCGTCCCCTTCAACGGAAGGCGGCGTTACCACCGGCAGGCCGTCCTTGTACTTCACGTAGCGCTGGCTTTGCTGGTTGAAGCTGGCCAGGCGATGGCGCACCAGCTGATGGGTAAGGGCGCGGGACACCCCCTCCACCGCGAAGGTGTAACTAGCGTGCTCCAGCGTGGAGAAATGGCCGGAGCGCATGATGGTGGAGAGCACCGAGTGCATCCGCTCCTCGCTCATGGTTTCCATCAGCTCGGCCGCACCCACCGGCGCGTAGCAAAGGCGGGCGGCGGTGGCGATGGCCCGCTCAGGGTCGGGCGTGTGGTACAGAAGCTCGATGTGCATGGGATTCCTTCCGGTATTTTGCGTTCGGGAAATTCTACCAAAGCCGCAACGGCCGCAGCGGCGCGGGACGGGCGGCTCCCCCATCTCTCCAATAAGCGGAAGGCGGCGGGGGCGCCCGCCCGAACGGCGCCCGGGACGTGCGGAAGGGCCCGCGCTGGCCTATACTTGGGGAAAACGCCACGAACGCGACAGGAGCAGCCATGCAAGAAAACAGGGCCGAAGCCAACACCCCCGCCATCGCCATCGTGGGCGGAGGGGCGGCCGGCCTGGCGGCGGCCATCGCGGCGGCGCAGGCGTGGCGCGGCTACGCGGGCGGGGCGCCGGCAGGCCGAAAGCTGGACGTTTGCATCTTCGAGAAAGACGACCGCGTGGGGCGCTCCATCCTGGCCACCGGCAACGGCCGCTGCAACGTGTTCAACACTCGGCCCGAGGCGGGCGGCTACCGCAACTTCCCCTTTGTGCGGGAGGTGCTGCGCGCCGCAGAAGATTGCCGGCCTCCCCTGGCCGCGGTGCAGGGGAAAACCGCCGTGGAGCGTTTCTTCTCCGGCCTGGGGCTGGTTTGGAAGGAAGACGAGGAGGGGCGCTGCTGGCCGGTTACCAACAAGGCCTCTACCGTGCTTGACGTGCTGCGCACCGGCTGCCGCGCGAACGGGGCGCGGGAGTGCTGCGACAGCCCAGTGACGCGCATCGAACGCACTGGCGCGGGGGGCCGTTTCGCGCTGCGGCTGGCGGATGGGCGCATAAGCCACGCCGACGCCGTGGTGGTGGCAACCGGCAGCGGGCTTGCGGGCGGGCTTTTGCCCGAAGGAATTGAGGCGGAGCCCCCAACGGCCATGCTCTGCCCGCTGTCGGTGCGGGAAAAATGGGTGCGCAGCCTGGAGAACATCCGCGTGCGGGCCGAGGTGCACCTCGTGCGCGGCAGCCGAACCGTGAGGCAGCAGGCGGGCGAGGTGCAGTTTCGCAAGTTCGGCGTGTCGGGCATCGCCGTGTTCAACCTGAGCCGCGACGCCCGCGCGGGCGACCAGCTGGTTCTGGACCTGGTGCCCGCGCTTGGCGAAGCGGACGCGGCGGCGTTCCTGAGTCGCCGGATGAAGGCAATGGACGCCGCGCTGGGGCGCACCCCCACGGTGGAGGAAACGCTGTCGGGGCTGGTGCTTCCCCGCGTTGGCGAAGTGGTGCTGGGGCAGCTGGGGCTGGAGGGCGGCCGCCCCGTGGCGCCCGGCAACGTCGAGCGCTTGGCGGCCGCTTTGAAAAACCTTTCCCTCACCGTGACCGGCCTTGCCAACAACGTTTCCCACCAAATCACCCGCGGGGGCATCGCTGCGGGCCAGCTGGTGCCGGAAACCCTGCAGATTGCAAGCGCGCCGGGGCTGTTCGCCGCCGGCGAAGCCGTGGATGTGGACGCCGACTGCGGCGGCTTCAACCTGCTGTGGGCCTGGGCCAGCGGCTACCTGGCCGGCATGAGCGCCGCCAAAACCCTGGCCGAGTAGCGAAAACGCGCCCAAGTGCCCCACCCCCTTGACGCGTTTAGGCAGAGATAGAATCTCTGCCCTACCAATCATGACAGGGGACGGGGATAACGTCATGTCCGGACCTGCGATGGCATCCTAGTTGTGCCGACCCGGCAGGTCGGGGCGAGGTCCGGCCAAGCGGAGTAGAGGGGAAATCCACTCGCCTGCCAGGGCGAGTTAGTTCCCCTCGTACGGAGCGTCGAGCGCAGCCCCGCCCACCCGGCCCGCCCTCCAAAAACCTGACGTTATCCCCGTCCCCTGTCATGGGATGCGGCTACATGCCCTCCACTTCGGCTACTTCGAACTCGTTGCCGCGGAGGAGCTGGGTGTCGGAGCTGCCGCAGTGGGGGCAGATGCGCCCCTGGGGCACGGTGGGGTACGTGCGGCCGCAGCTGTTGCACACCGTCACGGCCGGCACCGTTTTCAGCTGCAGCTGGCAGCCGCGCAAAAGGTCGTTCTTCTGGGAGGCCCAGCCCCAGGCATCCTGCAGCTGCCCAGCCACCACGCCCGACACTTCCCCCAGCTCCACCGTAACCCGGCAGATGCGGGAAAGTACCTGTTCAGCGGCCACTTCCTCCAGCAGGTCGCTGAGCGCGAACACCAGCCCCAGCTCGTGCACGGCTACTCCCGCCCTGTGATTTTCTTCACCAGCATCTTGCCGGCATGGGGAAGAATCTTGCCGATCTTCTTCTCGGACGGCACCATGGTGGAGCACTCGGGATGGTCGCGGCGCAGATGGATGGCGTCGAACTCGCAACGGGTGGTGCACAGGCCGCAGCCGATGCACTTGTTCGGATCCACGATAGAGGCGCCGCAAGATAGGCAGCGGGCGCACTCGGAGGCCACCTGGGCCTCGGTGAATACCCCGCGCGGGTCTTCCCAGTTGTGGCGCAGGCTGGCAGCCGGCACGCAAGCCGGCGCGTTGCGCCCCGCTTCGTCGTAGCTGCCCGGTTGGATGAGCGCGTGCTGTTTGTCTAGCTCAACGTAGTGGCGCGGGTTGCGCCCCAGCGTGAGCGAACTGCCCTTCTGGGCGAAGCGGTGCAGGCTCACCGCCGCCTCGTGGCCGGCAGCGATGGCGTCGATGACGAACCGCGGCCCCGTGAGGGCGTCGCCACCCACGAACACATCCGGCTGAGCCGTCTGGAACGTGGCCGCGTCGGCCACCGCCGTGCCGTTCTGCCGCAGCTCCACCGCGCTGCCCTCCAGCAGCTGGCCCCAATCGATGGCTTGGCCGATGGCCATCACCACCTCGCCGCACTCCACCTCGCAGGTATCGCCGTCGTCGTAGACCGGCGCGAAACGTCCCTCGTCGTCGAACACCCGCACGCAGCGACGCAGCCGCAGCGCCCGGGGCCGGCCGTCCTCGTCCCGCAGCACCGCCGCCGGGCCCCAGCCGTTCATGATCTCGATGCCCTCGGCGCGGGCCTCTTCGATCTCTTCCGCCGAAGCCGCCATCTCGTCCGGCTGCTCCAGGCACACCATGCGCACCGAGGATGCCCCCAGGCGAAGCGCGCAGCGGGCGGCATCGATGGCCACGTTGCCGCCGCCCACCACCGTAACCGATTCCACAACGGCGGCATCGGGATTGCCCAGCGCCTCGGCCAGGAAATCCATCGCCGTGGAAACGCCGGGGCCCTCTTCGCCCTCAACACCGGCCAAGCGCCCTTTCTGGGCGCCGACGGCCAAGTAGAAGGCGCAAAAGCCCTCATCGCGCAGCTGCTGCAGGGTAACGTCGCGCCCCACTTCGGTGTTGCAGCGAATCTCCACCCCCAGCTGCCGCAGGATGTCTATCTCGGCCGCCACCACTTCGGGCGACAACTTGAACGACGGGATGCCGTAGGCCATCATGCCGCCGGGCTTCTCCCGTTTCTCGAACACCACCGGCTTATAGCCGGAAAGCGCCAGGTAATACGCGCAGGTGAGGCCCGTCGGGCCCGCCCCCACGATGGCGATCTTCTCCGGAAACGCCCCCCGGGTGGTGGGAGGCACCACCTGCGGCACGAAGCGGTGCTCCTCGCTCAGGTCGTGCTCGGCGATGAACCGCTTCACCTCGTCGATGGCCACCGCCTCGTCCACGGTGCCGCGGGTGCAGGCGGCCTCGCAACGGCGATTGCACACGCGGCCGCACACCGCTGGGAAGGGGTTCTCCTTCTTGATGAGGGCCAGCGCGTCGCGATAGCGCCCTTGGGCGGCCATGCGCAGGTAGCCCTGCACCGAGATGTGCGCCGGACAGGCCACTTTGCAGGGGGCGGTGCCGGTTTCATGGCATTCGATGCGGTTGTTGTTCTTGTAATCGGGGTCCCAGTCCTTCTCGCTCCAGGAAAGCGTGGGCAGCGGCTGTCGTGGATAGCTGATGGGGCCGCCCTCGGCGGGCAGTTTCTGCCCCAGCTGCACGGTGCCGGCGGGGCACACCTCCACGCAGCCGCCGCAAGCCACGCAAGCGGCGCCGTCCACTTCGGCGGTGTAGGCCGACCGACTCATGTTGGGGGTGTTGAACAGCTGCGAAGTGCGCAGCGCGTAGCACACGTTCACGTCGCAGTTGCAGATGGCGAATATCTTGTCCTGCCCGTCGATGTTGGTGATTTGGTGCACGTAGCCGTTCTTCTCCGCCAGAAGCAGGATGCCCAGCACCTCGTCCAGCGTGATGAAGTGGCCTTTGCCGGTTTCCACCAGATAGTCGGCCATATCGCCAATGGCGATGCACCAGTTCTGGGGATCGCTGCCGTCGTTGGCGCCGCGCACCCGTTCGGCGGTGCGGCACGAGCAGGAGCCGGCGGCGAAGCGATCGTACTTCTTCAGCCAGTGGGAAATGCGCTCCACGTCGGCCGCCTCGCTGTGGCTCTCGATGGCCCGCTGCACCGGGATGACGTGCATGCCGATGCCGGCGCCGCCCGGCGGCACCATTTTGGTAACCTTGGTGAGCGGCAGAAACGACATGCGCTCGAAGAACGTGGCCAACTCGGGGTGTTCTTCCATCTGCGCCTGATTCATCACGGTGAACTCGGCGGAGCCGGGCACGAACATGGGCAGCACGTAGCGCTTCTCGTGGGCGGGGTTCGCGCCGTCGAGGTTTTCCCAGTTGTACTCGATAACGCCCTTCAGCGTCAAGCTGTCCAGCAGCTGTTGCAGCTTGCCCGCTTCAAGCCCGCTGCGCTCCTGCAGCTGGGCGAAGGTAAGAGGGTGGCGCACCTTCATGTGAGCGGTGAGCGTCGCCTCCTCATCGGTCATCACGCTGGCAAGGCCCCAGTACTCAGGGCTTTCCGGCTGCACCTTCACCCCGATGCGGTCGGTGATCTTTTGAGCTTCCGCCAGTACCCCCGGCTTCAGCGGAAGGGCAGCCGCCGGGCCGGGATCGTTGGGCTGGGCAGGGCAGTAGGCGGTGAAGGTGTCGTTTTCGCTATAGAGCTCCGGCACGATCACGCGATGGGGCTCGCCGTTGGGGGCGGCCGTGGGAATCGCGTTGCGCTCGGCAATCTCCTCAGGCGTCAACCCTTCCAGCATCGCCTGCTTGCGCTCTTCCACCGTAGAGCCGCCGTAGGGCTCTTCAACTACGGTAAGTGTTCCGTTCTCAGCTGGTTTCGCCATGGCGTCCATCCTCTCCAGAGG
>ERZ777306.3007-NODE-3007-length-19083-cov-4.511457_pt1 | contig 19083 bp, 14 predicted proteins | sample MGYA00374966_ERZ777306 | MGnify/ENA primary metagenome ERZ777306 (study PRJEB29329, sample SAMN06343882) | mouse gut metagenome | isolation source: Mouse cecum | place: Austria: Vienna | collected 2014-11-15 ...
AATAAAGTTTTTTTAGTAACCACTTTAATTACTATATGCGGAGGTGCAGTGTGCCTTTGCATTAGTAATAGCATGTAGTACATCAGCCGCTAGACAAGAAAGGTAAGGTATACACATGAAGAAATTTTTGGCACTTTTGATGGCTCTTACGCTCTGTCTGTCTATGGCTGCCCCGGCTTTCGCCGCCGGCATCGCCGAGGACGATAACGTTTCCGCCGCCACGGTCGTTTATGAAGACGACAAGATTGTCGTCTACGACGCCCGTGGCACGGACTACGGTTATGTCTGGTTTGACAGCAAAGGTTCCCTTCAAGAGGACAATATCTATGTCAACACCGGCTTGAGTGGCACGGTTAGGATGACTCTCGGTATCGAGTCGTCCTCGAAAAAGTCCCACGCTTTCGTCTATGTCTACAACCCGAACGGTACAATGCTTTATTTGAAGAACGACATGACCGGCACCTACACTTGCGAGTTGGGTGACTACGAAGGCGGCTGGGTGGCTGAACAGAAGTTTACATTTACCGGACAGCCTTCTGGCACTTACAGAATCAACGTACACAATGTCTATGCTCCGGCGGGCACTCGTGTTATGTGCTGGATTTACTGATTTAATCCAAGCACGCCGGCAAACGACACAACAACTGAATATCGTAAGTAACTAACAACTGGCTGATGACTACATTCTGGAAGGGAGAACCGCTATGCGGATCTCCCTTCCGTCTTTTATCTTTCAAATCCTATCTTAGGTTCCATATCTACTTTGCTTTTTTCTTTGTATGACCTTTTTATTAAGTCTTCTCTAAATTCTTCAATTTGCTTATCTGTTAGGCTTTTGAAACCACTATTTTCATAGTCGTCGCCAACTACAAAGCAGTTTCCTGCGATACAATCAAAATCAAATACTATATTCGGGTCTAACTTGTCAATTTTTCCTTCCTCGTTGCAAATAAGTACAGCGTCTTTGTAGGGCATAACCTCGATACGACCTTGTACTAATTTTTGCTCTGCTTTTAATGTATTCGGAATTTTCATTTCTACTGGTAGTTTTCCAACTGCCTTATATAAAATTCTCAAAAATTCTTCCTTATTTTCTTCTCCTGTTGCTTCTAAATCTGTTATCATTTCGTGGATTTCATTTTCTGGTATTTCTTGCATATATTTTTCGCTCCTTTCACAAACTCTTTTTCCAATCTTTTTTTCTTCAAAATATAGTCCTTTATATGGGGCTTTGGTTATTAGTGGTATTTTGTTCAATACTGCCTCTCCATTTTCTTCATGATACCAAGCAATATCTCTTAAAACTCCGTCTGTTAGCAGGTCAAAACTTTTTAATGCTACTTTACTATCAGTTGTGGCAATAAAAGCATGAGCGCCACCGCAAGTTCTTCCCATATTTCGCAGATAACCTGTTATTTGTTGATTACTCATATTTAGAAATTTGTTTGGTATATCTAGTATCATTCTTGGTGTAAAGTGCGTATCTGTTAAGACCGCAGTAGAGTAATTAGGATTGCCTACAACATTCTGCATTAACTTTACTAAATCTTTTCGGCTTAGTATTTTTAGTCCTGAAAGTCCTTTTCGCTCTGCTTGCTTTTGTATTGCAAAGTTATTGTTATATGTATGCTGTTTTCTTGTTATAAAAATCTGCTCGTCTATTATTTCAAGCCAAGTATATCCAGTTAGTGAAACAATCAGGTGAGCCTTAAAACCCGGTAAGTTTTCGTAGAATTTTTTAGTCATTCCTAGGTCGGAATAGGAAGGACTTTCATTTTCGCTTGTGTGATTATGCACCATATAATAACCATCTGCTTTAAGCCTTCTCATTCTATCTTTCATTTTATAAAAGCATTGTTTTGCTCTATTTGCACCATCTCTAGTTCCTGTAAAGCAAACTGTATTGTTAGGAATTTTTGAGGTTACTGCTTCGTGTCCAACTATTCGATTTTTGTTTACATATATAATTCTAAAGGTTTCATATCTTACATCTCTGAAAATTTGTCCTAACTCTGCTAGGTTTTCTCTGTTGTTAATTTGTATATGGTTTAGGTTTATATATCCTTTCTTTTCAAAACTAGACATTAGGCTCTGATATTGAACTCTCGGTATTCTATTCATTTTTTATCTCCTTATATCTGAAATCTTTTTATTGCATTTATTGTTTCTTCTTCTAATTCGTGTTTCAATTCTTCTTTCAATTCGCCATTTACAAATGAATAGGTATGTATCATTGACTTATACTTATCTAGTAATCTTTCAATGGCTTCTGTTTGGTTGTCTTTTGCGTCTAATATAATAACTTCCAATTCTTCATTTTCCATTTCTTGCCCTCAAATTCTTCTTAAAATTTTTAATTGCCTTTTCCTTTAGTTTCTTTACATTGCTTGCAGAAGTTCCCAATATCTTGCCAACTTGTTCAGCAGTTAATTCGTCAACAACCAGTAAATACAAAGCCTTTTTTTGTCTTTTGTCTACCTTTTTCATAGCCTCGTAATACTCACGGTTCGTAAATGCTTTTTCGGGGCAATCACTGCTAATATCTAAAATTTCTAGTTCGTCTTTTGCTTTCTCTAAATACTTCTGCAAAGATACTTTTTGCTCAATAATCTCGTTAAGTTCTTCTTGCACTGCTTGCTCTTTCTCTTGTTTTCGGTGTTTGTAGCCTCTTAATGTCTTTTTGAGATAGGCTGTAAGTCGTTTTTCCAAATCATTGTTCATTTTTATTCTCCTTTCATTCCTGTTTCAAAGCGCTTTATGTTTCACATAATACGCTAAGAAACAGGGAAGAGAGCATTTGTTTGAAAAAACTCCGATTTTTTGAAAAATTTTCATAAAAAAATAACCCTTGAAATTTTAATTTCAAGAGTTATTTTTTAGATATTCCTGCTTTATATTGTTACAACATATTCTGTCATTTTCTTAGGTTTCATATCCCAATATTTTGTTTCTACCATGTCTTTTGCTTCTATTTCTGTTATTCTTAATTGTTCAAATATCTTTCCTAATTCTTCCTTGCTTTTCTCTAGTCTAGATGTTAGGATACACTTTCTTGCAGTTGGTTTATGTGTGTTATCCGAAATTCCTAAAAAAATACCAGAGTATTGCTCATCTTCTAATGAATGTAAATCTATTTCAATCTGGAACTTGTCTAAGCCCGGATTGTTTATAGCATTAGTTAGGCAAAAGAAAGCCGTATTATAATTACTTTCTAAAATTCCCAGATATTCTTGTTTATACTTGTTTCCATATAAGCCATTTTTCATAAGCACATAATTTTCATATTCCTTTTCTTCTATTTCGAGTGTAGAAACAATCAATCCATTTTTGCTAATATAATATAAGTATAGTACATTTGTAGTAAACGGATTTCCATTTTTCTCTTTTTCTAAGCCTGTTACATTTCTTCTGCATAAATCGTTTATATCGACATTTAGCACATTGCAAATTTCTATTATTGTATAAATATCCGCTATTATTTCATTCTTTTCGTATCTAGTAATAGTGGCTTTACTTTTGTTAATTGCATCTGCCAAATCTTGAATGTTCATACCTCGTTTTTTTCGATAATCTCTTATCTTTTCTCCTATGTACTGCATATTCGTATCGTACATATTATTCCCCCTTATATGGCATCGCATTTACATAATTATTATAGCACAAATACCCGGGCTTTTCAATAGGTTGATATAATTTAGTAAATATGGTATTATTAAGTTGTACATATAGTACATTGGGAACTGTTCTAAATTTATAGATATATCCCAAGAAGCATTAAATGCTCTAGAATTGACACTTTTTATTTTCCATTCCTCTAGCATTTAATGCTGGGGGATTTATCTATACCATAAGGCTGTTTTGTCCTTGAGTATATTGGTCTAAATAAAAAGTTTTATTCTATACTATTAGTACAAATATATCAAAGAAAGGATAACGGACTTATGAAAAATTTTGGACGGAGATGGTTGCGCCTAAGGCAACCGATTATTCCCAAGAGAGAGTTCAGCCTTGAACTCTCTTAACTTTTGACAAATATACAAATAAATGTTATAATATAAGTGGGAATAATCTTAATCACATTTTTTATAAGTCAGCAAATCTAATATTCAAAAATACCATATTCGTTGAACAAATATGGTATTTTTGTTGCTTAAAAATCAACTTTTTCTTGATTTTTACATTTTTTATCTTTTTTAGGCATAAATTTTATTGGTTTGTTGCGTTTTATGCAATTTTTCATTGAATTACCCTCTTTTTGTTACCTCTGGTGCAACCCATTTCTTTTTTGAAAAATATCAAAAAAAGTATTAACATAATATCATAATATTTCAAAAGGGGGAACTTTAATATGGATTTTCAAAAAGTTACACCAAAGAAGATTGATATGTTTTTAGATAATGTACTTTCTCGACTAGGATTAAATTATGCTAACTCTGGTACTCGCTATATGAAAGAACTTGTTAAGATAGCCTTTTTTACTAATATACTAGATATAAAGTACCAAGACTTAATCATTTTACTTGGAAAGCAAGAAAACCTTACAATCGAAAAGATAACAAGCAATATATACAGTGCTGTCCATTCTATCAATATATCACTTGCAAAAAGAAATTTCAAAGACATTTTTCATATGGATTTTGACCAGTTCTTTCTTACGCCGAAACATCTGACTATTCTATTACTCAATACATTAAATCGTATTTACAAGAATTAGCCTTACTAAACAAAAGGTATCTAGCAGTGAAAAATCTGCTAGATACCTTTTTGCTTAGCGTATCTTTTCTAATAATCTCAATAACTTTTCTTTTGATATATTAAAGGTGTTCTCCATTGTATAATATAATTCTTTAATGTGCATTTGCAATTTCTTTATCTTGCTTTTTAGGTCCATATTTTCTTTTTCCATTTTTTCTATCTTGCTTTCATAATCATTACATTTTTCAAAAGTGTTTGCAGAGCGAATACAATATTCTCTTAATTGATTGCAATGTTCTACTAATCTTTGATTTTCTGCTCTAACTTCTTCTAGTGAGTTCGACTGACTTTCTTTAATTGGTGTATTTTCGATTTTCTCTTTCATTTGTTCATAGCCAGTTACACTCTTCAATTTTTCTACTGTTAGATGTTCTGCATTTTCTTTTCCTCTTTCTAGTTCAAAGCCTTGTTCTACCATATATTGATAAAAGGCATCTTGTAAATCCCTGTAACTATTTTTTCCTTTCCAAAATTCACTACACGCTAATTTATCTATTGGATTTCCCTTTTTATCTTTCGTATGAACCACAGGTAAAAAAGTCAAGTGCATATGTGGAGTGCGTTCGTCCATATGTACTTTTGCTGATAATATGTATTGTTCTCCTAAATTTTTATAGTTGCAGACAAACGAATAGGCTGTTTCAAAAAATCTCTTTGTTTCTTCTGTGCCAATTTGCTCAAAGAACTCTTTATCTGACGTTATAATATATTCGCATACGACATTACTAACTTTCTTTATTTGTCCTTTCAAATGGTACTTTTCTTTTATATCCTTAAATAACTTTTCATAGGTGGTTGTCGCTCTTTTCAAAGAGTAGTTTTCTTTTGATTTCTTTTTATCTATATCTTGGTTGGAATAGTTTGTATTTTTTCTTTCGTTGTGGCGATATATTCCTGCTAAGTTGCTCAATTTATAATTAGCATTTCTTACGATAGCGTAACTCATACAAAACCTCCCTTGAAATTTCTAAAAAAACACTTACGACAAGGTGTTCTAACACACTAGAACACTTTTTTCAAAAGTGTTCTGCGGTGGCGGGGCAAAACGCCCCTGCACCCCTTTCGCATAGTCCTATTTTTCTACTCTTTCAACTCCTTTCCTTTTTTAGATATCGCTATTCTATCACTAGAATTGCTACACAATTCCAGTGATAAAAAATTACCCACCTTAATGAATTATGGGGGTAATTTTTCGGCTTCTTCGTCAAATTTTTCTACAAAGAGCCTTCCTATATTTGTTCTTTATTACATTATCTAATTAAAGCATAATAGTTTACAACTGATTAACTCTCCTTTTTTTTTTACGAACACTTATCTACTCTGCTTTTTAGATAATTAGCAATGGTCGCCTCGACCATTTGTAACTATAATAAACTGCTTGAATAGCAAGGCATTAAATGCTTTGCTATTTTTGTTTTTCAACTAAAGAGTGATGAGAAAGTGGTTTTTCTATTCTTTTATGTGTATTCTTATTTGTAAAAAGACATTCATTTTATCAGTAATTTTCTTATCATTTCTGTAAAATAGATGCCAGAGGAGCCCCCAATGGGGGCTCCTCTTCATAGAATTTCTCCTCATATTTTAAGTAAATTTGCTTCAGTTCTTCGATTACCTGTTCTACTTGTTCTATGGTAATCTCCATTCCCTCGTACTTTTCCAAAACTCCGCCAGGAATTCTGCCATACAAGTAGCTGTCCAACCCATCAATGCGTTGTGTTTCGTAAATGGTCTGGCTATTGGCTTCGTAGCAGTAGCACAAGTACCAATCGTATCGCTCCGTACTATAGGTGCTGACATCTCGTTTTTGAATAACGATTTTCGAGATGTTTTCCTTGGACAGCTCCACTACTTCAATGTTGAAATCCAACTCCTCTTGGCTGATTGCATCTCGGCTCCGTCCGAAGTTCTGTCCATAGGTCTTTTCCAATTTGGGATTGGATATGCCCGCATAGCGCTTGCCGTCTTTCCAGTAGATTTGATACTTAAGGTTTTCCTCTCCTCTTACAAAGCAGTCTTCTGCTATCTGGACATTGTTATCTACCTTAACCAGACGTATCCACGGTGCTTCTGTGTTTGGACAGTAGTAGAGATAATACAGGTCATTCCAATTATTTAAGATATAGTAGAAATTTACTTCCTCTATCGTTCCTTCGGATAGGCTTTCCCCTTCTCCAACTTGTTGTCCGTTGCGGTAGAACATGAATTGGTTGCCTACCTGAAGAAATGTCATATCTCCGCCATAGGGGCGAATTTCTTGATAGTCCAACTCGATTCCGAATAGGTCGATGTACTCTCCCCAAAAGAAGTTACGCCCATCATAGAAGCCGGTATCCGCCTCAACAGCAACTCGCCCTAAGCAACGGTTGATACCTTCTGAGCCGTAGATAACAATACTATCGCCATTTCGGTAGAAGGACAGGTTGCTTATAAAACTGTCTTCCAACCCTGCGTAGTAGTCTTGTGCCATTTTTTTGACCGTAACAATGATTTCCGAATAGCCCTCCACATTTTTTTCAATGCGGATGACTTCTCTACCTTGGGCGGTATACACAATGTCTAAGTCTTCTTCTGAATTGAGCATTGCATCGATGTCTTGCTGAATTTGCTTCGGGATATGCTCTGTATAGGGCTGTGCCGTAATGTCTGCTGGGTCTTGGTCCAGAAACTTCAAAAGTTGCTCACAGGACCGAGTAATATGTCCGTCTTGCACGGTTGCTCTACTTTTTTGGGAGGTTTTGCTAATGGATGCGCCTGCTACCAAAAGGGCTATGGCAAGCCAAACCCAAATGGCTGTGTTGTTTTGTTTCCGATGTCTTTCCATTTCTTTTTCTCCTATTTTTTTCGATTTTTTGGAATGCTGGGATAAACTCTAGGCTCCTTTCTTTCCGGAAAATTCTTCCGTTATTTTACTTGTGTAACGTTTGCTATTATATCACAGAAAAAGGATTTTTCATAGTTTCTCTTGTATTTTCGATATTTTCACATTGACTTTTGAACGGATTTATCATACAATCTTCATTGGTATAGCAAGGCGTAGCGCAGTTGGTAGCGCGTATGGTTCGGGACCATAAGGTCGTGGGTTCGATTCCCGTCGCCTTGACCATAACTAAAAACCTTTCTGTAGAAAATCATTCTTGTTAGAATGATTTTTTTCTCGAATTAGAATCATAGGGGTTCTTTCTTGTCCTTGCCCTGCTGGGTTATCTTTGATAAGTCCTTTTAGTTCTTCTTTGGTTAAAAAAATTCCATCGGATTTTCCTAAAATTTCTTGTCCTAAATCATTCGAGTCTACAATCATACAAGAAATTCCTAATTTTTGTTCAATTTCATTGCATACTCCGTCTGGATTTTCTGGTAATTCTATTCCAATGTCTTCATATTCTTTCCAAACATGTCCATAAAAGCCATCTAGTCCGCTCACTTCTTGTCCTACAATTTCATAGAATACGCCTTTTTTTCCGAATAATTTGGTAATACCACTGGCAATACTTGCCCATAGCACTTTCAAAAGTCCTACTTTGTTAATAGCATATTGCATTTTAATACTTTCGCCCACTCCAATTCCAGTGCTTGGATGGCTTGCAAATTTGGATAAAAACTTTGCCCAAAATCCAACCTTCAATTCTTCTCGTTTGACAATACGATTTTGACAAATGCTAATAATTTTCTCGCTAATGGATAAAATATCTCCCTCTTCATAAAGGGCTCCTGCATATTCTGCTACCACATCGATATAGTTGTCGTTTTGGGTAATAAATCTCGTTTGAATAGCATGCCTTAGATAGGTTTTACCATTTGCTTGAATTTCTATCTTCTTTCCCGGATTTGCTATAAATTCCATACTTTTTCCTCCTACCACTTTTGTATTGTTTTTACCTTAGCACGGAGTTGTTTCGGAGTTGTTTATGGATTGTTTCGTTTTTGTATCTTTTGTTGTGTTTTTCGCTGTCTTATGATAGGATTAAGAAAAAAATAAAGGAGGTTATTTGATTGAAAAAGAAAAAAATTCGTTTTCTTGTAATTCCGCTTCTTATCTTGGCTATTCTCCTTGTGGCTTTGGGCGTCTTTTTCGTCTTTCGTGAGCCAAAAAGCGAATTAAAAACAATTCGTTCGCAAAAAGAATTGGAAAAAGTTTATGAGGGGAAACAAACTGCAACCAAAGAGTTTTGGACTTATGTTTTTGGTATGCCTTTTTCCTTTTTAGCACAAATTCCAAGTCCTCTTGCGGGTTCTTCGATTGACATGGCTGTCAATGATGCGACTTCTAGCACCATTGGTCCAAGTTCGATTTCTGGTGTAGAAAGTTCTACTTCAAAAGACTTTTCGAAAACCAATATCCAAGTAGAAAATGTGGATGAAGCAGATATTACCAAAACTGATGGCGATTATATTTACTCGCTCTCTGGTACAGACGTTATGATTACGGATGTGCGCAATCCAGAGAATTTACAAGTGGTTTCTCGCATTTCATCGAATAGCACAGTAGCACCAGAGGATTTAATTTTAGCCGGAAATCATTTGGTGGTTATTTCTTCGGATACTTCCGCTCGTAGCCAAACTGCTACTTCGGTTCGTATCTATGATATTCATAACAAAGAAAAACCTAGTCTTGTGAAAAGTTTTACGTTATATGCCCCATACTATACTTCACGCTATATGAATAACAAACTCTATGTAATCTCATCTGGCTATCTTCACAAAGAGGATGGAAAAATATTGATTCATTACACAGAAGATTTTGCTTCTCGAGAAATCCCATTAAATCATATGCAGTACTTTACGGACGTTCCTTCTCGTAAGCAAACCCTTATATCCATGGTGGATTTAACCAAGCCAACAGAGAATATCCATCTAAATTCGTATTTCTTAGACATTTCTAATTCGTATGTGTCTGAACACAATATTTATTTGTTTGACCAAGATTATGAGTATGGAAATTATGCTCCACCAATTTCTTCTCTTTTTGGGTTGAAAGGAGCAATCGGTCCTTTTGTGTATAACTCCGATGATTTATATACCAGTCGTTCCATCACAAAAGTATCGAAGTTTAAGATTTTAGAAGATGGCTCCATTTCCTTTGCCGCACAGGGAAAAGTGGAAGGAAAGACCATCAATCAATATTCTTTTGACGAGCATAATGGTCAATTAAGATTGGCTTTATATGATTTCCAAGGTTCTCGTATTGTTATCTTGGACGAAAACTTGAAGGAAATTGGCAAAACGCCTGATTTAGCAAGAGGCGAAACGATGTATTCTTCTCGTTTTATGGGAGATAAAGCATATCTTGTTACTTACCAAACGGTGGATCCATTGTATGTCGTAGATTTATCTGACCCTACTCATCCTCGTGCTCTTGGCGAATTAAAAATTCCTGGATATAGTACTTATCTTCATCCTTATGACGAGAACCATATCATTGGAATTGGAATGGAAACACAGGAAAATGTGGTTCGTGATGCCAATGGAAAAGTGCTTCGTACAACCTCTACGATTGTTGGTATGAAAATGGCTTTGTTTGATGTTTCCGATGTAACAAACCCGGTTCAAGTTTCGAGTACCATCATTGGCGACCGTCGCACAACTTCTGCTATTTTAACCAATCCAAAGGCTTTACTGTTCTCAAAAGAAAAAGAATTGATTGCAATTCCAATTAACAATTTTGCAGAGGATTTTTGTATTTCTTCATCAGCTACCAGTTACGCTTCTGTTGTTCAGTCTTACACCAACTATGCAAAACCTTACATTTCAGAGGGTTATGCTGTTTACCGTATCAATCTGCAAGAAGGCTTTACCTTAAAAGGTGTTATTACACATGAAAAAACCACTACCAGAAATTACTGGCGTAACAATTCAAAATTATTACGTGGATTATATATCGGCCAAGATTTGTTTACAGTTTCGGAAAATGGTATTAAGGTAAATGATTTAGATTCTCTTACATTAAAGAATGAGCTTGTATTTTCGGCTCGTTCCAACCATTCTTAAAAGGAGGAATTTACAATGGAAAAAAATAATGCAAATCAATCTGCGATGGGGATTGCTTCTCTTGTTCTTGGTATTATCTCAATTTTAACTGCTCTATTTTGGTATCTTACTTTGCCGACTGGTATTTTAGCAATCGTTTTTGGTGTGAAATCCATTCACAAAGTAGGTAGTAAGTTAGGAAAAGCAGGTATGGTTACCGGGATTGTAGGGTTATCTGTTTTCGTATTTATTTATCTTAGCCTTATACTTATCTTAGCACTTGCAAATCTTTAGAGTAAAATTACCAAAAGCCCAGTACACGCTTGTACTAGGCTTTTTCTATTGTTTTTTTTCGAGTGTTACGGATATTTCTTTTTCTGTATTTCTTCGTAATAGTTTTATGGTTATGGTATCTCCCGGATTTTTTGTGTAGATATATTCACGTAAGTGGCACATTTTTTGCATTTCTTTTCCGTCAATGTGAGTAATGACATCTTTTTTGAAAATTCCTGCTTTTTCTGCTGCTGAGCCTGCTATAACATTTTCTACATAAATTCCGGCTTGCCAGTTTAGTTCTTCCTCTAAATAGGGAAGCACATTTTTATCAAAGGCAAAAATGCCAAGGCTTGCTTCTTCAAATTGATTGGTTTGCTCTAATTTTGCTAAAATTGGCTTTACCAAGTTGATTGGCACAGCAAAGCCAATTCCTTCTGCTGACGTTATTTTTATCGTGTTAATTCCAACCACTTCTCCATTTGCATTGATAAGCGGTCCTCCGCTATTGCCTGGATTGATGGTCGCATCCGTTTGAATTAAATTGCTCATATAGATTTCTTGGTTATTTTCAGTGAATTTAATGGTTCGGTCTTTCGCACTTACAATTCCTTTGGTAACCGTTTTTTGAAATTCGTAGCCAATCGGGTTTCCAATCGCATATACTTCGCTTGCGATTTTTATTTCTTCCGAATTTCCAATTTGTGCATAAGGAAATAGTCCTCCACTAATTTTCAAGATGGCTAAATCGAGGTTGTTGTCCGACCAAATGACATCTGCTTTATATTGATTTCCTAAATCCAATGTTACATAGCAATTACTATATTTTTCTCCTGCTACATGGGCATTGGTTAGAATATATCCTTTTTCGGATACTAAAATTCCGCTTCCTAGCCCTAATTCACTTGTGCTTTCTGTACGAAAAATGGTGCTCTCCGTATTTCTCAATTTTGAGATTCCAACAACAGCATGGTTAATTTGTTCAATTTTTTCTTGGATAGTGGTTTCTTCTTTTCGATCTGCTTGCTGTATCGTTGCACTGGTTCGTATTCCTCGAACCACACTCATTTCTTCTTTTTCGATTTCGTCAAAGGCTAAATAACTAACCACAAAAGTTCCAAATCCTACACCTAAAATACAGATTGCGATTATGATTTTTAAGATGGCTTGCTTTTTCGAGATATGATAATATTCCATATTTTCTCCTTTAATCGTATTCTTGCCATCTTTTTTTGGTTCTAAACAAAAAAGTATATAAGTTTTGGCTTATATACTTTTCTTTCTTTATTTTGTTTTTTGGATTTCTACATATCTTTTTACTTTTTGTGTCGTGGTTTTAGCAAGTGGTTCTTCTGAAATAATGACTTCTTTAATATGCTTTACAGCTGGTAGCGTTTCATTGATTTTTTGCACTTCTTTCCATACCATTTCTTTTTTCTCTTCTTGCGTTTTTCCTTCGAGTGCATTTTCACTGCATACAATTTTCGCACATAAACTGGTATCCATCGAATTTCGATTTCGTGCAAATACCATACTTTCTTCTACCATGTCTAGTTTATTGATTAAAAATTCTAATTCTTGTGGGTAAATATTTTTTCCGTTTTTCAAAACAATGATATCGCTTTTTCTGCCGGAGATGTATAGATATCCTTTTTTATCTAAGTAGCCAAAGTCTCCTGTTGAAAACCATCCATCTTGCATTGCTTTTTTCGTGGCTTCTTCGTTTTTATAATAGCCGAGCATAACACTTGGTCCCTTGACTGTAATTTCTCCTACGCCATCACTGTCTGGGTCCACAATTTTTAATTCCAAATTGGATAGCGGAAATCCAATCGAACCTGGCTTTTTCTTGGTATCGCTTTCGCAAGAAACAACAGGCGAGGTTTCGGTTAGTCCATAGCCTTGTACTAATTCAATTCCGAAATCGTTAAAGCCTTGGATAATCTTTTTATCGAGTGGTGCCGCTCCGACAAAGACAATTCGCAAATACCCGCCTAATTGGTCTAGAATTGGTTTGAATACTTTTCTTCGGATATCAATTCCGAGTTTGGCTAATATTTTAGTTAATCCAATCATGAATTTGATTAACTTGGTTTTGCCTTGTTCTTCAATCCCTTTCCAGATTTTTTTGTGCATACTTTCTAAGATGAGTGGCACGCCAATAAATGCACTTACTTGGAATTCTTGCATATTTTTGGGAATACTTTTTAGACCTTCACAAAAGGCAATCGTGGAGCGGAAGTAGGTTCCAACTAAGAAGGTTATGGTACATTCTAAGGTATGATGAATTGGCAAGATGGAAAGTAGAGTATCGGTTGGTAACATACGAGAATACATACCGATTGCCTGTACATTGGAGCAAATATTTCTTTGGGATAGCATAACCCCTTTTGGTGTGCTTGTGGTTCCTGAAGTAAAGAGAATGATGGATATTTTTTCTGGGTCGATGGTTATTGCTTCATATGCTCGGTTTCCGTCTTTACGCATCTTTCTTCCTCTTAATCGTAGTTCTTCATAGGAAATACAGTCTGCTTCTGTGGTTTCGTCCATGACGATAATATGTTTTAATTGGCTATCTTTTGTATTTTTGATAGCTGAAATATATTTTGCTTCACATACTACCGCTTCTGCTCCGCTTCTTTGAAGTAAGGATTGCAATTCATTTTCTGGCAAGGCTTTATCTAATGGAACAATGATCATATCACCGGTTGTAACAGCAAGATAAGTCGTACACCATTCATATCGATTACTACTAATCAAGGCAATTTTTTTACCTTGCAAGCCTAAGTCAAGAAGACTGGTGCTAAGTGCTTCAATATCTTTTTTGAAAGTGGAGTAGGTTTTGCACACATATTCTATGTTTTCTTTGTCGTATTTGATTTTGTATTTGTAGGCAATGTGGCTTGGGTCTACTTTTTCAGTTCTAGCAATGAGTTCTCGAAAATCTCGAATTGGTTCTGCTTCATAAGAGGCTCTTTTATCTTTCATTTTTTCACCTTCCTGTTTTATTTTTTCTATTTTTATTCTATCGAAAAAGTACTTTTTGCGCAACCTTTTTTTGAAATTCGCGTCTTTTGTTACATTCTCATTACAAACACATTTCTTTTTGGTAACATTTGGCGAAAATCGTTTTATTTCTGCGGTTTTCAGTTATAATTAGTGTGTATTATTAGGACTTTTGTCCAATTACGGATGTTGAATTAGGAGGATCCTATGAAAGAGAATTTTTACCCTTTGACTGCTCCACAAAAATCGATTTATGCAACGGAGCAATACTTTGCAAATACGGCTATCAATACCATTTGTGGTTATACTTTTATCACAGATGTTGTGAATTTTGATGTTTTGCAAAAGGCAATTTACGAAATGGTAAAAAGTAATGATGCAATGCGTTTCAGGCTAGCGGAAGATGGCAATTCTGTTTCACAATTTGTTCGCAGTTTCGAGCCTTTTCCCATTGCTCTAGTAGACCTTGCGTCTAAAGAGGATTTAGAAAAGAAAGCACTGGAAATGGCAAATACTCCTTTTATTCAGACAAGTCAGTATTTGTTTCAATTCTTGTTTTTTAGACTTCCAGATGGCTCTGGTGGTTTTATTGTAAATGTCCACCATTTCATTCGGGGACTCTTGGTCTTTGGGGTTAATTGCTAAAGAAGTAACCACCATTTATTCCGAATTGCTTTCTGGAACTTATATCGAAAAAAATTATCCTTCTTACTTGGATTATATCCAAGCGGAGGAAACCTATTTACAAAGTGATAAATACCAAAAGGATAAATTATATTGGGATACGCAATTTCAAACCATTCCAGAGATTGCTTCTCTTAGTGTGCGTCAAGCAAAGGAAAAAGAGATTACTTGTGCAGGAGCTCGTGCAAAGTTTTCTTTCTCTGCCGAGGATTTAGCAGAGGTTCGTGCTTTTTGCGACTCGCATAAGATTTCGGTTTATAACTTTTTTATTGCCGTGTATTCGTTTTATGTTTCGCGCGTTAGCAATTTATCTGATTTTGTGATTGGTACGCCAATCTTAAATCGTACCAATTTTGACCAAAAACATACAATGGGTATGTTTATTAACGTTGCGCCTTTACGCGTAGCAGTAAATGAGCAAGTTTCTTTTGTGGATTTTGCAAAACACATTAGTGTTGATACCATGTCCATTTTTAGACATCAACGTTATTCTTACCAAACCGTTTTGGAGGATATCCGAAAAAGAGATGCTTCCATTCCGAATTTATATAACGTGGTTCTTTCTTACCAAATTACCAAAACAACGGAAGAAAGTAACCATATCCATTATTCAACGGATTGGATTTTTAATGGTAATGCTTCGGATGAATTACAAATTCATATGTTTGATTTGAACGAAGCCTCGAATATGACGGTTGCTTATGATTACAAAACAAGTGCATTTTCTGCGGATGAGGTTGCTTCTATCCATCACCGAATTGTAACCATTATGAAGCAAGTTATCTCCGATGAGGCAGTTTTGCTACAAGAACTTGAAATTGTTACACCAGAGGAAAAAACACAAATTTTAGCGGATTTTAATGATACTTTCGTAGACTATCCACGTAACCAAACCATTGTAGATTTATTTGAAAAGCAAGTAGAAAAAACGCCAAATGAAATTGCAGTTGTTTTTGAAGATCAAAAACTAACTTACCGAGAATTAAATGAAAAAGCAAATGCTTTGGCAAAAGTTTTATTGCAGAAAAATGTTCAAGTAGGAGATATTGTCGCCATTTACTTACATAAATCTCTTGAAGTAGTAGTATCCATGTTTGCTATTCTAAAAGCAGGTGCTGCTTTTTTGCCACTTGATACTGACTATCCAAAAGACCGCCTTGATTATATCCTACAGAACTCTACGCCAAAATTGATTTTATCTTCCAAGGATTTAGCACCAGACCTTTCACTTCCGCTTCTGTTGGTAGATTTAGCCGAAGATTTTTATACGACGCAAGAGAAAAATAATTTGCACTTAGCACTTACGCCAGAAAACCTTATGTATGTGATGTACACTTCTGGTTCTACTGGAAATCCAAAAGGCGTTATGGTAAAGCATAAAAATATTATTCGTTTGGCAGCTTTTCCAAATTTCATTACATTTGCTGAAAAAGAAGTAATGGTACAAACCGGTACCATTGTATTTGATGCCTGCATTTTTGAGATATTTGGCTGTTTATTGCACGGCTTTTCATTACATATTTTGAAGAAAGAATTTCTTTTGGATACTTTCTCTTTTGCTGATTTCTTAGAGAAACAAAAGGTTACTATTTTGTTTTTAACAACAGGATTATTCAATCAATTTGGATTGCAACACCCATCTATGTTTCAACATCTCAACTATTTATTAACTGGTGGAGATGTTATTTCCAAAGAGAGTATGCAAAAAATTCTGGCTTGTAATCCGAAACTAAAAATCATTAACTGCTACGGGCCTACGGAAAACGGCTCTTATTCTACTTGCTATCCAATCCATGGAGATGAAAAAATCATTCCGATTGGAAAGCCAATTACCAATTCTACTGTTTATGTTGTACAACAAAATCACCTATGCCCTGTTGGCGTTCCTGGCGAACTATGGGTGGGTGGCGACGGACTTGCCAAAGGATACTTAAATCGTCCTGATTTAACACAGCAGCAATTTATTGCCAATCCTTTTGGCGAAGGAATGCTTTACAAAACAGGCGATTTGGTAAAGTGGTTGCCAGATGGAAATTTAGAATTTTTAGGAAGAATCGATAATCAAGTAAAAGTTCGTGGCTTCCGCATTGAACTTTCTGAAATTGACCGAAAAATTTTATTAGATACCAGTATTAAACAATCTTTGACAGTTGTAAGAAATATTCATCAATCAAAGGTCATTTGTTCTTATCTTGTATCTGACCGAGAAATTTCAATCAAAGACTTAAAAGCCACTTTGGCAAAGTCTTTGCCAAGTTATATGATACCTGCTTTTATCATGCAACTACCTGCTTTTCCACTGAATATCAATGGAAAAACAGATGTAAAAGCATTTCCTTTACCAGATGAAACAAACCTTCGTAAAGAAATTGTACCCGCTCGAAACGAACTCGACACTTTACTAATCCATACATTAGAAAAAGTATTACAAATTACCAATATTAGTTTGGCAGACTCATTCTTTGAATTAGGTGGCGACTCCTTATCTGCTATCTCATTTACACTTTTCTTGTCACAGGATTTAGGACTTCAAATTACCGTAAATGATGTTTTTCATTATCCTGTACTCCAAGATTTATCGGATTATATCGCAACCTTATCCAAAGAAACCATAACATCGGCTATCAAACCTGCTTCTAAGCGAGAATATTATCCAACTTCAAATGCACAAAGAAGAATTTACTATGCTTCTAGTATGGAGCAAAATTCAATCTTATATAATACAGCAGGTGGCATTATTGTTGACAAAGTGCTGGATATTCCTTTGTTACAAAAATGTTTTCAAACTTTAATTACTCGTCACGAAGTTTTACGTACTCGTTTTTGTATGATGGCGGAAAATATTGTTCAAGTAGTCGAAGACCACGTAGATTTTACCTTGTCTTATGAAAAACAAATCGTAACCGATGACTTTCATACGATTTATACCAATTTTGTGAAGCCATTTGATTTATCGAGTGCACCTTTGCTTCGTGCAAAAGTAGTAGCCTTACCAGAGAACAAAATGCTACTTTTATTAGATATGCACCATATTATCAGTGATGGTACTTCTTTAAGCATTTTACTACAAGAACTTTGCGATTTATATAATGGAAAAATATTACCAGAAAAGCAAATTGATTACAAAGATTTTTCTTTGTGGGAAAGAGAACAGTTAAAAACAGAAGAATACCAACAAGCAAAAGATTTTTGGGTAAGCCAATTTGAAAGTGAAATTCCTTTATTAAATATGCCAACCACTTTCCCAAGACCTTCTTTGCAAAGTTTTGAAGGAGCAAATTATTACACCAACCTATCTTCTGAAATGTTTGAAAAAATCAATATCGTTGCAAAGCAATTGGGAATTACACCATATATGTTCATGCTTTCTGCCTTTTATATTTTGCTTTCAAAATATACTTCGCAAGACGATATTGTTATTGGTACTCCAGTGGCGAACCGTGAATTACCAGAACTTTCGCAAATGATTGGGATGTTTGTTAATACCCTTGCTTTACGAAATAAAGTAGACCATTCCATTTGTTTTGCAGATTTCACAAAACAGATAAAAGATTACTGCTTATCTGCTTTTGCTAACCAAGCCTATCCTTTTGATGAATTGGTGAAAGCGTTAAATGTCAAAAGAGATCCGAGTCGAAATCCTTTATTTGATGTGATGTTTATTTACCAGAATAATGGTTATCCAACTATTCATTTTGACGACACACAAGCAGAATACTTTATTCCAAATGGAAATGTTTCAAAATTTGATTTAAGTTTAGAAATTATTCCTACGGAAAAGCAGTTTTCACTACGTTTTGAATATGGCACTAAATTATTTAGTGAAGATTTTATCCAAAAGTTTGCCAACCATTATATCAATGTTTTAACAACAATTTTGGAAAATACCGCGATTAAAATAGCAGATATTGACCTTCTTTCGCCAGAAGAAAGAATTCAGATATTGCAAAATTTTAATGCTACTGATTTAGCACTTCCAGAAAAGAAAAGCATTGTCGATTTATTAGAAGAACAAGTTGAAAAAACACCAGACCGAATTGCACTTGTTTTTGAAAATCAGAAACTAACTTATCGTGAGTTTAATGAAAAGGCAAATGCTTTAGCAAGGTTTTTAGTAGAACAAGGAATTTCCCGTAATTCCATTGTTGGCATTATGCTTCCTCGTTCTTTGGAAATGATGATTAGTATTTTTGCAATTCTAAAATCTGGTGCTGCTTATTTACCAATCGACCCGACTTATCCTAAAAATCGAATTACTTATATTGTAAAAGATAGTAATTTGAAAATACTTTTAACAAAAGATAATTCTTTATTTTTGAAAAATATTGATACCATTGATGTTTCCTTAAAGACTAGTAAAATCTATGATACCTATGGGAAACAAAATTTGAAACTTTCCAT
>ERZ777306.3009-NODE-3009-length-19056-cov-4.598284_pt1 | contig 19056 bp, 14 predicted proteins | sample MGYA00374966_ERZ777306 | MGnify/ENA primary metagenome ERZ777306 (study PRJEB29329, sample SAMN06343882) | mouse gut metagenome | isolation source: Mouse cecum | place: Austria: Vienna | collected 2014-11-15 ...
AGGGTATGGCAAACAGGCAAAGCATCCAGAACGACCCGCTGACGGAAAAGCCAAACAGCGCCAGCATGGTCATGGCCACGCTGACCGCCGTCACCCGTCCCGCACCAAAGCGTATGGTCAACCGGTCGCTTTGGAGGCTGGATAGGATCGTTCCCGCTGATATAATCATGGACACGGCGCCGGCCCAGGCCACAGGAACCTCCATTTGCCTGTACATCACCGGCCAAGCCGCGCCCAGCAGACCGTCCGGCAGCCCCAGGCTGATAAAGGACAGATAGATAACCCCCAGCAGCAGCGCCGTCATGGTTGGTTCGCTCCTTTTATATTGAAAGTTCATTATTGGAAGATAATCCCGCTTTCCCGGGTTCACGCCAGCCCAAGGGCGCGCAGAAGACCGGGAATTGCCTGTTCAAAGGCGACGCCGTAATGCAGCGGCAGTCCGTTTTCCAGGGTGTGCAGCATGGCCTCATGGGTGAAGTCCACAGCCATGCGAGTCGCGCTGCCGACATCATGCCCCAGCACCGCCGCCGCCGTCAGCGCGCTGGCAAAAACATCCCCCGTGCCATAGAAAACCTGGGGCAGCATGGCGGCCCCGGCAAAGGAAAACGCGCCGTCCGCCGCCCGGAAGGCCGCCGCGCCCAGCTGATCGCCCCGCCGCACCCCGGTTATGATCGCCTGGGAGCACCCATAGCGCGCCGCCAAGCCCTCCAGCAGGCCGCAAATCTCGCCTTCATCGGGTGAAGGCGTATACGGTCTGTCCAGCAGGATGCAGGCTTCGGTCAGATTGGGCACAATCACATCCGCCAGGCGGCACAAGTCTCCCATCCCCCCCGCCATCTCCTGGGTGTAGGTAGCGTAAAGGCAGCCATGATCGGCCATCACAGGATCCACGACCGTGCAGCCGCCCTCCTGACGATACCGCTCCAGTACGCCGCCCACCAGGCTGATCTGCTCAAAGGAACCCAGAAAGCCGGTGTATAGCCCGTCAAAGGCCAGGGCAAGGGTATCCCAGTGGGCCAGCACTCGCCGCATCTCCTCCGTCAAATCCAGGCAGGCATAGTCCGTAAACACCCCTGTATGGGTAGACAAAAGCGCCGTCGGCAGCGCGGCGGTATGAATGCCGCATGCGGACAGCACCGGAAGCGCCACCGTCAGCGAACACCGACCCTCGCAGCTTAGGTCATGGATGGCCAAAACTCGCTTCTGCACCGTGCAAGCCCCCTTTCAACGCAGTATCATACATCATTCGACCTCATTTGTCCAGGCATGAGCCGACAGGCGCGTTGCTTTCCTATTAAATTAGGTCTGCGGAGGAAATAAGGGGCCGAAACGCTTATAAAAGCCATTCAGGAAGTGAAATTTGGTGAGTGAAGTATCCAAAATCCACGTTTTTTCGTGAAATTTCATTGACTTAATTGCATGATAATGTTAAAATATTGATTTGATAAGAATACCAATTGCGTTACTTTAGCGCCGCAAGGACAATGGGCGCTTTTGTGCAAAGGCGGCCCGCTTAAACGTGGAAAAAGGAGAATGACCATGCAGTACTCGATTGCAAAGCGGATTCTTAGCCTTCTGACAGCATTTATCCTTCTTCTCAGCCTGGTTCCATCCGCCGCCCTTGCCGCGGCCGCCGGCAGCGACGCGGCAAGCGTTCCCGAGGGGCACGTTCACAACGAATCAGGATGGGTCTGCCGCTCGGAGAAGGTTTTTGTTTGCCCTGAAACAGACCCTGACCATACCCACGATGACAGCTGCTATGAGGAACGCTGGACCTGCAAAGAGGCGTCTGAATTTGTGCTGCTTTCCGTGGAATATTTCGTCACGGAGGACGGCCAGAAGGTTCGCGTTGCCGAAACCCATGAGGCCCTGCTGAAAAACGGCGCCGTCTATTATGTGAACCTTCCCGACCTGAGCAAGAAAGGGTACGCGCTGGATCTGGACAATATTTTCGCCTGGACCACCGCCGAGGATGGCAGCCAGGTCCAGCAGCAAATCACCCTGACGCCGGACGCCAATGGTCGGTATATCGTCGGCGGCACGATCACCGAGGACGTCCGCTTCGTTGTCAACTATATTTACACGTTTGAAAAGGCTCCTTACCGGCTCAATTACTACGGCTATGACGCCCAGGGAAAAAACGAGGTGCTGCTGTATTCCTTCATCGGCGAGGGCATCAAGGATCAGGAATGCAAGCCCCCCGTCGGCGTCAACAGCATGGTGAAAACGCTCTACGACGATCTCGGCAGCGCGGACATCATCGCCCAGGGCCCCAGCGGCGAGAGCATGATTCAGGCCCTGACCCAGCTGACCGCCAGCCATTACGGCGATGAACGCCACGACATCACCCCCCTGCTGGAAGCCATCGCTCAGGTGCGCGGAACAACGGTCAACAGCCTGACCCGCGCCCAGATCAAGCAGTATCTCGCAGACAGAACCAGCAAAATGTACGGCCTGGATCTGAACCGCAACACGGAGGATCAGCTCGGGTTTACCGTTACCGCCGACGGCAGGGCGGAACGGAACATTTACTTCATGGCCGGTCAGCAGCAGAATGTTCTTTTCACCACCGGCGTTGCTGATACCTTCGTCAGCGGCATTCCCCAGCAGAAGTTCGCGCCTGCGCCCGACGCGGACGGCGTGACGATGAACTACGACATCTCCTACGACATCAACCGCATCACCGCGCTTCCCACCGTTGATATTTCCGCCTATACGCAGGGTGTTGACGGCAAGGGAATTGTCGCCGTCGCGGATCCCGACAAGGGTGAGACACACAGGTTCATCGGCTGGGTGACCGGCCCAGGCGCCGGCGTCATCGCCGACTACACGCCCGACGCGGCCTCTGCCGGCGGCCGTTATGACGACCTGACCATCTACACCACGCCCGCAAAAATCGATCAGCTCACAAAGGGCGGCTATGCCCCGGCCAACGGCAGCCTTCAAAACCTGGCCGAGCACCTGAAGACGATGCCCGAGGGGGGCGCGACCTACTACGCCGTGTGGGAGCCTTACATCTCAGACTATGTGGTGCAGGTCTGGTTTGAAGACCCGGATACCGAAAACCTCTACAACATCAGCCACACCCTGGACATTGTGCGGCGCGCGGCAATCGGCCAAACCGTCAGGCACAACGCCTTTGACGTGGAGCGGGCCGATGAATCGCGGGTGGTTGACGCGGCAAACAACCATCCCGAAAACTTCCCTGTGGTTTTTACCGATCCTGACGCAATTCCTATGTGTACAGCCCCTTTTACGGCTTTGATATCCTGGTGTGCGAGGAGTGTGCCGCCAACCCTGACGGCTGTACCTGTGCCTCGGGCTCCTGCCATTGCACGACCTGCCAGCGCATGACCCTGGGCGTTGACCCCGTCACGGGGGCGCAGACCACCGGCAACCGCTGCAACTGCGCCGGCGTCACCCTGGGCAGCAACGGCAAAACCGTCCTCAATGTCTTCTATACCCGCGAGCAGTGGAAGATCGTCTACCATCCGACGGTGGAACTGACCGCTTACAAGGATTACGCCAGCGAAGGCGGTACCCCGCTGGACGGCGGCATGGTCACCAACAACATCGAAACCATCATCGGCCGGTTTACGGACGATCTCACGGCGGACATGTTTACGGAAACCATTACCCCCGTGTTCCCCTACGAGTACACCAAGCCCCGTATCCTCACCTTCACGGGCAAGTATGGGATGCCTGTCAGCCAGGGGCGTCAGGTCAACGAGGACGGCACCCTGAGCGCCGCCCCACTGGGCCCGGGGTACACCGGCACGGACTTCAGCCAGTGGAAGCAGATTGTGCTGGATTATTACGCCGGTTATCCCTACGCCAGCTATGAGCTTTTCGTGCCCAAGGTCGGCGAGTACACCAACAACTATTTCCAGCTGTTCCTGGGCGACACGGCCAAGCGGGCAAGCGATCTGTACTTCACCACCGAGCCTCACAATTACGACTACTACCTTGATCGCAATCTGGCCTTCGAGAGCGCCCAGCTTCCCTTCGCCGGCGTGGCGGAAATCACGCCCGCGGTCTACATGACCTATCAAAACAAGGGCAATGACTGCGAGGATATGATCCAGGGCATCCCCGATACCGTGACCATGCAGCGGTACACCGGCACCTGGAAGGGCGACCGCTTCTCCAGGGAAAGCACCTATTTCCTGGATCGCGTGGACAACCGGCACACGGGCAGCCATTATGATTACGGCACGCACACCATGCACCTGTATCCCTTCTACGGCAACGTCTCCAATGTGTATACCATCCAGTATTACGGTGAGGCCCTGCCCAGCGATCCGGACGCCAACTGCCGCGTGGACACCTCCACCGGCAAGCGGTACACGCTGATTCAGACCGACACGGTGGAAGCCCCCTGCGACGTTCTGCAATACGAGGCCCGAATTCCTGCCGGCTTCATGGCGCAGATGTGGCGCACCAGCATCAACCAGGACTTCACGCGAAATGACAGCCAGTTTACGGCGTCCAAAGTCAGAAATGTCGTGTCGCAGTCGGCCATAACCGGTTCAAGAAAGCCGATGACGATCCCACCCCGGGCGGACATGGCCAATCCGTCAACAGGCAACTATGCCAATTATCAGAGAACGCAGGTGTTTGACGGCAACAGCTACAATGCCTATCTGCCCACCTGGGAGGTCTGGCAGCGCAGCCTGAAGGTCGGCAACATCGTTCCCGACAACTACTGGATCACGGACTGGATTCGCCTCACCGACGATACCAGCGCCAACATGACGACCAACATAACCGACGCGATGAAGGAGCGCCTGCAGTCCTCGGTTACCATCGGCGCACTGTATCCGTCCGTGTCCCTGAATCGCTGGCGGTACATGAACACCAGCGCCGCCGCGCGCAATGGTCATCTTTATCCGCGCTCCAGCAAGGATGCGGACGCGGCCATGACCACGCCGATGGCTGCCACCAACGTCCTGGCTATGACCCGCAACAAGTACACCATCACCTATAACACCGCCTTCGTGAACGCTGAGGGCAAGCTGCTGACAGATGAAAACGGCCATGTGCGCATCAAGCCCGTTCACACCACCGACCCCATTTTCTATCAGCAGATGCTGGACGGCACGGGCGGCGCGAACAATTACTACAACGCTTATTTCTGCTACGATCCCGCGGCGGCCGATCCCTTCACCCTCCTAGGCTACAAGGATGCACCGCTCCCCGGTGGCGCCTCGCCTGACGCAACAAAAATCGGCGGCGAGGGCAAATGGTATTTGGATGCCGATGGCACGGTCGAATTCAGCGCGAAGGCCATGTCGCTCATGCCCGCCAAGAACATCGACGTTTATTATCGCCTCAGCGATGTCCGCTATAATGTAGTTTTTATTGACAGGCTGACCGGCACCCAGACGAAGACCTTCAACATGAATGGCGAACAGAAGACCTTTGCCAACGTGCTGACCAACCAGGTGGTGCGGGCCAACGACACCGCGACCCCTGTCCCCGCTCCTGCTTACAAAGGCTACTCCTTCGCCGGCTGGTATCTGGATGAAGCCGGAACCATCCCCTTCAGCTTCAGCCAGGAAATCACCAAGGATACGGTGGTCTACGCCATCTGGAACCCCAAGACCCCCACGACCTACACCATCCTGCATGTGCTGGAGCGACCCGACGGCACCAAGGTTGAGCTGACCGGCACCCAGAAGAACATCTCCGGTTATGTCGGCGACACTGTGGACGCCAACGCCTTGGGCAGCGAAATCTACCAGAACGGCACCTACTTTGAGCCTGACTATTACAGCCAGTCCATGGTGCTGGAAAAGGCCTCCGACAAAAACGTCCTCACCTTTGTCTACCATTCCGTTGAGCGGTCTTACAAGATCCGCTACCGCGAGAAGGATAACGAAAAGAAGATTATTTCTCCCGATGTAGTTGTGGACAAAACGACGCTCAACTACATCACCGTCAAGTACAAGGATTTTGAGAACTGGGGCTGGCAGCTTTTTGGCGAACCCTATGAGACGCGAATGCTGGAGGATGGCAAGACCATTGAGATCACGTTCTGGTATGAGCGGATTCCCGGCCCGACGCTGAAGGTTCACGCCAACAAGTACCTGGACGGCGAGCCCTCCAGGGGTACGCGCTTTACCTTTACCCTGTCAGGTCCCAACGGCTATGAGGAAAAGGTACAGGCTGTGGACGGCGTGATCGCCTTTGAAGAACTCTATTTCAATGCGCCCGGCGTATACACCTTTACCCTGGCGGAGGAAAACGAAGGCGGCATGATGAAGTACGATGACGCCGTCTACCAAATCACCGTAACCATCATCCGGGATGACAAGACGATCCTTCACATGGACGGCGAGCCCGTTATCACCCTGAACGGCCGGCCCTACACCGGCGAGAATATCGACTTCAGCAACCATACCATCCAGATGCCCGCCACCGGCGACCAGACCCCGGTGACGCTGCTGACGGCCATCCTGGCGGCGGCCCTGGCGTTCATCGTTCTCCTGCTTATGCGCAAAGGGAAGCGTCACGGCGGCGCGGCGTAACCCCTCGGCTTCGGTTTTTTGGCGCAGGAGCTCCTTCGTTTCAAAGCACCAAGGGAAAGAGTGAGAAAAGAGCTCCGCAGGGAGGCTCTGTCTCACTCTTTTTCCTCATTATTCACGCCATTGCGGCCAAGCTGCCGTCAACGAAGGCAATCGCTCAGAAGGGAGGTAGCGGATATGTCACGCGGGCCACTCCAACCGCGGCGCTTATGGCGCGGCAGTTCGGGGCATCGGCAACCTTCCCCGGAGCCATCCGGCGGAAGACGCAGCACAAGTCGCTCACGCTACCGGCGCTGTGGGCTTATTTCCCTTCCCGGCCCGCTCCACCGCCTCATCCGTCAGGCGATGACGTGCCTTCGGACAAGCCGTCCGATCTCGCGACTTCTGCGGGATAAGAGCATCATTGAACGTCGTTTCCACAAGAAGCGTTACAGGCGCTATATCCTGCGCGGCAAGGGGCAATCCGCCCGCCCGGGCTCCGCCCTCATGCTGGCCGTTCTGAGCCTGACGGCCCTCTACTGCGCCGTCAGGCTGACAGCTTACGGTTTGGACGCCTACCGCGCGCATCAGGCCTCTGCGATGCTGCGGCAAATCTACTATGAGGAGGAGCCCACAGCGGCGCCCTCCGCCACGCCGTCCTCCGCCCCCCTTTGGACGTTGGCGCCCGCAGCGGCGGACATCTCCATGCCCACGCCGGAGCCGACGCCCGAGACCCGGCTGCGGCTCACAAGCTATCCGAACAATCCCGACAGCCATATCAGTCAGCGGTTTGAGAAGCTGCGCCGCCAGAATGAGGACATCGTGGGCTGGCTGCGTATTGACGGGGCCCTTGAGGAGGCCGTGGTGCAAAGGGACAACGTTTACTACTTGAATCGGAATTACTGCGGCTATCACAACGTCAACGGCGCGATTTTTCTGGAAGAAACCTGCGATCTGAGCGTCCGCCCCTACACACTGATGCTCTATGGCCATAACATGAAAAGCGGCGCGATGTTCGGCGGGCTGCGAAATTATGAAAGCCTGGCCTATTATCAGAAGAATCCCTTCATCACCTTTGATACCGCCTATGAGGACGGGCGGTATGTGGTTTTCTCCGTGGCCATGATTAGCCTGAACCCGCGCAGCCGAAGCTACATCGACTTTTCCAAGCTGAATTCGTCCATCATCTCCTGTCGGGAGGACGCGCTGACGGCACTGCGAAAAGTCTCTGTTTACGCCGTCGGTCTGGATGTGACGGCCCAGGATCAGCTGCTCCTGCTGATTACCTGCGCCAGCGACGACGCGGAAAGGCGCGTTATCGCCGCGCGGCGAATCCGGGAGGACGAAAGCGAGAGCGCGCTAATGTCCGTCATTCACAACGCGCGGAAGCGATAGCCTGCATATCCCTCCGGCAGGCATGACTTTTAACCCGGATATGGGGATGAGGATTGCTTTCCTATACCAAATACGTTATAATGATATTGTGTTGGCTTTTTTTCGCATACAGCCGCCCGATCACCCTGACAAGGAATGAAGCGCCATGAATGAGTTACAGCAGCACTACCTGGATAATGTCCGCAGGGCCCGGCAATTCGTCAAGGTCATTTATTCCCCCGATTTGGATGAGGACGCGCTTGTACAGGCTGTGACGGACAACGCTCGGGCTCAGTCCGCCATCAAGGCGGAAAACGACGCGCTGCTGCGCGACCCGGCCATGGGGGTTGCCCTTCCGCTGGATCAGCTCTCCCAGGATCAGCAAGAGAGCATCGAGGACTTCGCCCAGCACCTGGCCTATTTCATGCGCCAAGAGGATAATACCCTCAGCTACCTGCTTCACCGCCGCCTGCTGGAAAAGGCCCGACAGCAGGGAAACCTGGACGATCAGATCAAGCAATCCTACTTCTGCGGGCTGACGCTGTACTACCTGAATAAAACAAGCACGCATTACCATATCAACCTTTTCACCAAGCAGGTTCGGGAATACTTCGCCTTTGGCGGCGCTTACCTGGATCGTCTGGAAGATTTTGCCTCCGAAACCCAAAGCTACATCATCCGCTCCTTTGGCAACATCCGCTTGGGCTATGACGCGCTTTCCGATGCCGACAGCGCTTACTATGCCGCCAATGAGGACGAGCATGAGGAATGCATGCGTATCACGCTGGCACTGCCGGGGATCTTTTCTGATCCCGCGCTGCAGGCCAAGGCGCCGCAGTTCAACTGGACAGCTTGTCTCGCCAGCGTTCACCTCAACGTGACCACTTATCTGACCTTGCTGCGGCAGAAAAAGCATCTGGAGCTGACCGAGCCCATTTACCAAAGCGCCTGCTACATCCGCGACCACACCCTTCAGAACGGCCCCAGTACGGAGGCGGTTCTGAAGCCCAGCTTTCAGTACATTTACATGGCCGCCAGCTACCATGCCGGGCGCTGCTCCCTGGATGAGCTGCTGCGCTTCCTGTACGATCAGTGCATTCACGCCGCGCCCGACCGCTATGACCCGGATTCCTTCTGGGACAATGTTTACTGCTGTTACTATTTTTTCGCCTATTACAGCGACTTCGCCCAGCACACGCCGGAGGGCGACCAGTGTGTAGATCGCCTGCTGCTGCAAATGCGGCGCTACGTCAGCGGCATCCCCATCAACGAATACCTTTCCACCTTCACCCAGATTCTGGGCAAAGGCTTCTCCACCCTGCCGCACCAGAATGACACCGTCAACCAGCAGCTATTGTATCACCTGCTGGACTTCCATCCACCGACGTTCATCCACAGCCAGATGGTTTCGCGTCTCGCCTGCCTGCTGATGACCGCTCTGATGGATCTGAACCCCGAGTACATTGTACAGCACAGCGACTATGCCACGGTGGAGGACGTCCGGCTGCACCGTGAGGAAATTCTCAGCCTCACCGAGCAATGCGGCCAATTCCATGACATCGGCAAAATCCTCATCATTGACATCATCGGTCAATACAGCCGCCGCCTGTTTGACGAAGAGTTCAAGCTAATTCAGGAGCATCCCTACATCGGCTACACGACGCTGAACCTTTACCCGTCCACCAAGGCCTACGCGCAGGCCGCCATGGGGCACCACTGCTTCTACAACGAACAGGGCGGATATCCTGCCTGCTATCGGCGCACCGATGACCTGAACCAGATTATCATCGACCTTCTGACCATTGCCGACAGCATGGACGCAGCCACGGACAACATCGGCCGCAACTACGCCAAGGGCATTACCCTGGAGCAGCTGCTGAAGGAATTCCAGGCGGAAAGCGGCGTCCGATACGCGCCCTTTGCCGTGGCGCTCCTTGAGCATCCGGCCATCCTCAAGGAAGCGGGGCAGATTCTCTCCGTGGCCCGCAGGCAAATTTACCGAGATGTCTATGGTTCCAGGGAGAACATCGCCCAGGCCAGTTCCCCGCCCGTGGAACCTACCTAACGTCATTCCGCGGTGAAGGCACCGCCACTAAGGCGCATCGCGCCCATAAAAGGAGCAAGCAGCATGACAAAAGCACTGATTTCCGTCACCGGCCTGGACGCGACAGGCATTATTGCCAAGGTAGCCACCAAGCTCAGCGAGATGAACATCAACATTCTCGACATCACCCAAACCATTCTGGACGGCTACTTCACCATGATGATGGTGGTGGACCTGGACGGCGCGCACATGGAGTTTTCCCGCATTGACGAGGCGCTGCAGCCCGTGCGTGACGAAATGAAGATGACCATTCACATGCAGCGCATGGACATTTTCGATGCCATGCACCGCATCTAATTCGCCCAAACAGCTTACGCCACTCTGGCGGGAGGGCTTCGCCCCATATCATCGCAGACTTCCCTGGTTGCCCATAGCTCCCGGCCGGGAAGTCCTGTAAGGATGCCTTTTCTCACGATAAGCACAAAAACAGACGCGCATGTCGTCCGTTTTTGATGAACAGTCATCGACCCGCTGCCCTCCGACACCTCCCAGGGCTTTTTCGCCCGCGAAAGAATGGCTCGTCTTGCTTTTTGTCCGATAAGCACATAGCGTCCTTTCGCACATTACACCGAGGAGTGATATCCATATGATCGAAACAGGCGAGATTCTCCAAACGATGCGCATGATCCAGGAGGAAAACTTCGACATCCGCACCATTACCCTGGGCATTAACCTGCTGGACTGCTCCCATCCCGACGCCGAGGAGTGCGGCCGCAGGGTCTACGATAAGATCTGCCGTGTGGCCCGCAACCATGTCCGCACCGGCGAGGCCATCGAGCGGGAGCTGGGCATCCCCATCGTGAACAAACGCATTTCCGTGACCCCCGTCAGCCTGATCTGCCAGGCGGATCCCCGCCCCATCGCCCGGGCGCTGGATCAGGCCGCACGTGAGATGGGCGTCAACTTCCTGGGCGGCTACTCAGCACTGATGCACAAGGGCGCGACCCAGGCCGACGAGCGTCTGCTGGCCTCTATCCCCGAGGTGATGGCCACCACCGAGCTGCTCTGCTCTTCGGTGAACGTGGGCAGCACCCGCGCCGGCATCAATATGAACGCCGTGCGGGAGATGGGCGAAATCATCAAGAAAACCGCCGCCATGACAGCCGACCGGGACAGCCTGGGCTGCGCCAAGCTGGTGGTCTTTGCCAACGCCGTGGAGGACAACCCCTTCATGGCAGGCGCTTTCTGCGGCGTGGGCGAGCCGGAATGCGTCATCAACGTGGGCGTTTCGGGCCCCGGCGTGGTGAAGAAAGCGCTGGAATCCGTCAAAGGCCAGCCCTTTGACGTGGTGGCGGAGACCATCAAGCGCACCGCCTTCAAGATCACCCGAGTGGGCCAGCTGGTAGCCCGGGAGGCCTCCCAGCGGATGGGGATTCCCTTCGGCATCGTGGATCTTTCCTTGGCCCCTACCCCGGCCCGGGGCGACAGCGTGGCCCACATTCTCACCGAAATGGGCCTGGAAATGGCGGGAGCCCCCGGTACCACCGCCGCCCTCGCCCTGCTCAACGACGCCGTGAAAAAGGGCGGCGTGATGGCCTCCAACCATGTGGGCGGCCTCAGCGGCGCCTTCATACCCGTCAGCGAGGACATCGGCATGATCGAGGCGGCCTCCAGCGGCGCCCTCTCCCTGGAAAAGCTGGAAGCCATGACCTGCGTGTGCTCCGTGGGCCTGGATATGATTGCCATTCCAGGCGACACCAGCGCCGCCGCCATTTCCGGCATCATCGCGGATGAAGCCGCCATCGGCATGGTGAACAACAAGACCACCGCCGTGCGCGTCATCCCCGCGGTGGGCAAAAAAGCTGGCGACACGGTGGAATTCGGCGGCCTGCTGGGCTACGCGCCCGTCATGCCTGTCAGCACCTTCCGCAACGAGGATTTCATCGCCCGGGGCGGCCGGATTCCCGCGCCGCTGCACTCCCTCAGAAACTGACGCGCCGCTTCCGGCGCTCATTCGCCCTTTCCATATGAGGAGGGGCGAATTTTTTTGCCATTTGCTTTTCCAATGGGGGATTTTATGGTATACTAAGAAAACGCCGTGGCGCCTGACGCCATGGGAGAACAGTAATCGGAGGATTCCATGGGCAATTTTGTGGATCATGTGAAAATCACGGCCAAGGCCGGCAACGGCGGCAACGGCAGCATGTCCTTCCATCGTGAAAAGTACGTCCTCAACGGCGGGCCTGACGGCGGGGACGGCGGCAACGGCGGCGACGTGCTGCTCTATGCCGACCCCAATATGCACACCCTGCTGGATTTCCGCTTCAAGACCAAATATACTGCGGAAAACGGCGGCGACGGCAGCGGAAACCGCTGCACCGGCAAGCGCGGAGCCGACCTGGTCATCAAGGTGCCCGTGGGGACAGTGCTCCGCGAGGAAACTACGGGCGCGGTGGTGGCGGACATGGACAAGCCCGGCCAGACCCGGCGCATTCTTCGCGGAGGGCGCGGCGGCTGGGGCAACCAGCATTTCGCGACCCCTACGCGGCAGGCCCCGAACTTTGCCAAGCCCGGAGTGAAGACGGAGATTCACACCTTCCTTATGGAGCTCAAAACCATTGCGGATGTCGGCCTGGTGGGATACCCCAACGTGGGCAAAAGCACCATCCTGTCCGTGGTCACCAGCGCCCGACCCAAGATCGGCAATTACCACTTCACAACCCTGACCCCGAACCTGGGCATCGTGCGCCGCCACGGCAAGGACATTGTGCTGGCGGATATCCCCGGCCTGATTGAGGGCGCGGCGGACGGCGCGGGGCTGGGACATGACTTCCTGCGCCATGTGGAGCGCACCCGGCTGCTGCTGCATGTGGTGGACATCGCCGGCAGCGAGGGCCGCGACCCCATTGAGGACTTCGATCAGATCAATCACGAGCTGGCAGGCTATGGCGAACTGGCCCAGCGGCCGCAGATCGTGGTCTGCAACAAGACAGACCTTCCCGACGCGGAGGAGAATCTCGCCCGCATGAAGGCCCATGTCGCGCCTCTGGGCTACCCGGTCTTCGCCGTCAGCGCCGCCACGCATCAGGGCTTCGATCCCCTGCTGGACGCCGCCGCCGATCTGCTGGACGCCCTCCCCCCCATTGTCCACTTTGAGGAAGAAATCGACCTGGAAGAGCCCGCCGTCAAGCCCGATGCCTTTGAGGTTCGGCGGGATGGCGAGGTGTACGAGGTGGCAGGCCCGTCCATGGAGCGCCTGCTGGATTCTGTCAACTTTGACGATGAGGAATCCATGAACTGGTTCCATCGCACCCTGCGCCGCTGGGGTGTTATTGACGCGCTGCGCCAGGCCGGCGCCCAGGAGGGCGATACCGTCCGCATCATCGACATGGAATTCGATTTCATCGAATAAGGAGGCGCCGCTATGCCTGTCCTGGAAACCCCGCGCCTCCTGCTCCGCCCCCTTCAGCCTGACGACGCGGAAGCCGCCTTCCGCTGGTGCGGCAATCCCGCCGTCAATCGCTACATGCGCTATGCGCTGTACCAGCGGGCGGAAGATATCATTCCCTGGCTGGAAGAGGCTGCCGCGAGCCCCTATGAATTCGGCTTTGTCCGCCGGGCGGACGGACTGCTCATCGGCAGCGGCGGCGTTACCCCCGGAGATGCGGAAAACGAGCCATGGGAGCTGGGCTACAACCTTCGCCGGGACTGCTGGGGCCATGGGTATGCCACCGAGGCTGCCATGGCGATGCTTGATTACGCCAGGAAAACTTTCGGCATCCGTGATTTCATCGCCTACCACGCCAAAGCCAATCCCGCCTCCGGTCGGGTGATGGAAAAGTGCGGCTTCCTTTACCAGCATGACGGCGAATACAGCCGTTTTGACGGCAGCGAAACCTTTCCCGCCCGCTTTTATACCCTGCGAATCAACTGACATAAGGAGAAAACAGCAGATGACCAGCAAGCAGCGCGCCATGCTCCGCGGCATGGCCAACACCATGGAAACTATCCTCTACATCGGCAAGGACGGGGTTGTTCCCGGCGTCATTCAGCAGGCCGACGACGCCCTGGAGGCCCGTGAGCTCATCAAGGGCTGCGTTCAGCAGGGCGCGCCCCTCTCTGCCCGCGAGGCCGTCACAGCCCTGTGCGAAGCCCTGGGCGCGGAGCCGGTGCAGTGCATCGGCCGCCGTTTTGTCATGTACCGCCCCAGCGCCGAGAACCCTCGCATTGTGCTGGAATGACGCAGAGCGGAGGCTGTATCGCCATGGAAAACCATGTCGCTCACCCCTTTCCGCCCGTCGTGGGCCCCCACAGCCACACCCTGATCCTGGGCAGCTTTCCTTCGGTCAAGTCCCGGGAGCAGGGCTTTTTCTATGGGCATCCCCGCAACCGCTTCTGGCCCCTGCTGGCGGCGATTTACGGTGAGGACGTTCCCGCCGACATTCCCGGCAAGGAAATCCTCATTCTTCGCCATGGTCTTGCCCTGTGGGATGTTATTGCTGCCTGCACCATCACCGGCTCCTCTGATGCCTCCATCAAAGACGCGCGTCCCGTGGACATCCGCCGGATCACCGACCAGGCCCATATCCGCCGGGTACTGTGCAACGGCGCCTTGGCCGGAAAGCTCTATCAGCGCTATCTGGCTGACGCGCTGGCCCTGCCTGCCATCGTTCTGCCCTCCACCAGCCCCGCCAATGCCGCCTGGTCGCTGCCGCGTCTGGCGGAAGTCTGGCGCAGCGCCCTGGAGGTGGTAGCATGCTGATCCTCCCCGACGCCATTCGCGCCCAATTGAAGGGACAGAAGGCGCTGACCGATACCACAGGCCTGTCCTCGGCCCAGGTGCTGCTCTATCCCAACGCCGTGCTGAAGATCCGGCCTAACGACGACGAAGCCCGGCGGGAAGCGTCCATGCTGCCCTGGCTGGAAACGCGGCTCCCCGCCCCTCGTTTGCTGGCCCATGAGGTCCGTCAGGGCACCGACTACCTGCTGATGTCGCGGCTACCCGGGAGCATGCTGTGCGCGGACGCCTTTCTGGACGATCCGCCCCGGCTCATCGACCGTCTGGCAGAGGCGCTGACGATGCTGTGGTCGGTGGATGTCACAGGCTGCCCCTGCGACTGCTCCCTGGCCCCTACCCTTCAGGACGTGGAGCGTCGGCTTCGCCTGGGACTTCTCACGGACTTCGATGCCAGCCGCGCCGAGGGCTTTGCCACCCCGGCGACTCTGCTGGATTGGCTGGAGCGCCATCAGCCCGCAGAGCAGGCCGTGCTGTCTCATGGAGATTGCTGCCTGCCGAATTTGCTGGCCGACGCCGAAGGCAAGCTGGGCTTAATTGATCTGGGCAACTGCGGCATTGCTGACCCTTACCAGGACATCGCCCTGGTGCTGCGCAGCCTCCGACAGAATCTGTCCGGGGTATTCGGCGGAAGGCCGCGCCCGCCTATCGACCCCCAAGGGCTGTTCGACCGCCTTCAGCTGGCCCCCGACTGGGATCGCCTGCGCTATTACACCCTGCTGAATCAACTGCTGTAACGTCCTGGAGAATACAAGAGCAAAATTTCTTCAGAAAATGCGAAAAAGCTCTTGACAACCCATGCCAAACATGGTATCATGTATCTCGTTCGCTGGGGAACACAAAAAGCGAATGAACTGAATATCTGGGTGTGGCGCAGTTTGGTAGCGTGCTTGAATGGGGTTCAAGAGGCCGGAAGTTCGAATCTTCTCACCCAGACCATCAGAAAGACCGTCAGCAAAGCCGACGGTCTTTTGCTATGCCTGTATTTATGCGGACTTGGAGAACTGTTTTTGTTTAAAAGTCCTATAATTACACTCCAGAGCAAAATTGGGTGACAGGATTTGTCGGAAGTGATATAATAATGTTTTAGTATTGGCGAATCAGTTTGAAGGAGCATGGCTACAATGTTTTTTGAGCATATCGGAGAAGGGATAGATAAAAACAGCATTCCTAAAAATCTTGAGATAGAATTGAATAAAAGAATGTCCCGGACTATTTCAGAAGTTAGAGCAGACACCAAGGATGGCGTGTGTTTTCATTGCGGGAAACCTGTTACAAGTTTTTGTAATTCTCTTAATGTTCCTCATTTTTGCCTTGAAAATATTGGAGTCGATGGTAAGGTAACTGGACCAAATGCCATATTGGGACTTCCCAGCATGGGGATTTCCATAGGCAAAGAGTTCCCGGGAATCGGAGAGGCAGGAACCTTTAGAATTATTTGCAGAGAATGCGATAGTAAAATATTTCAAGAGTATGAAAATCCAGATAATTATTATAAAGCTACCCCGCCAACACAAAAAATGTTAGCTGAGATGGCCATGAAGAATTATCTAAAATTTATCAGCAAAAGGAAATTCGAAATTGCACTATTAGAAAAAACTTTAGAGCAATGCCCACAATCAGGAATTGAATACTATTTTGAAAAAACTGAACTTGAAACTCGCCTGAAAACAAGCAGGATAGACTTGGATGCATATATTAATGAATATAGATACGCAAAAAAGTATGCAAGTAAAGATAATAACAATGGCTTTTACATTATATATTACAGATTGTTAGACTATGTTGTTCCTGTCGCCATACAAGCGCCTATAGCTGTCTCAATTGATTTAGAGGGTAATGTTGTTAATGACATAGTAAATATGGATCCGGGGTATAAATTGGTGGACCTACATTTGTGCGTTTTTCCGCTAAAAAGCCAAACAGCAATTATTTTATTTATTAATGAGGGAGAAAAGCGTTATAGAAAGTTTTATAAACAATTCCGAAAGCTAACCGAGGACGGAAAATTAAGCGTTATTAATTATTTAATTTTTTTGTACTGTGAAGATTACTTTTTGGCAAAGGAGTTGCCATCAAAAGTAGATTTAAGGCAACTAAAAAATATTGCAAGCTTAACCCCTGTTGCTTGGGATGTAAGACCAATCACACATGCAAGTGCCTACGCAGAAGAATTTACTCTTTCAAAGTGGAATTGTATTCCAAATCTATTATCCGAAAGGTATAAAGTCCGCTAAAACATATTTTATTGGATAAAACCGCTTGCTGACGGTCTGCAAAACGTTGATATGACTGGATTTTTCCAGGTCCTATAATTACACTCCGACCAAAACGACAATCTTTGAAAAAAGGATTGTCGTTTTTCTTTATCATCAAAACGGTTACAGTATGAACAAAATAGCTATGAACGCTTAACCCAAGGCTTTTTCATTCCACTATATCAGAAAAATCACTGATGCGCATGGAGCAAGGAGGTGCGCCATTGGATCAGAAGAACCTGGATGCAAAGGTGCAAGTGATGGCAAAAGCGCTCCTCTCCTGCTCCGAAGATCTCGCCACGAAATTGTGCTGGCCATCTGCCAATCCGCCGATCGTATTGGCAATAATCCACAGACCGATGCAGGCGGTCGAGCCACGCGGTTGGAGTGCCTGCAAAAAAGCTATGCTTCCTGATGAAAGCATAGCCTTTAATTGATTCACACATCATCATCCGCCGAAAAAGACACGGCAGGCGTTGTCGTAGAGGATCACCTGCTTTTGCGAAAGGGACAGTCCCGGGTCTTCCTGCACACTGTCCACCAAGCTCTGATAAGTAGCGCTGCACAGGTTGAAGGGCATGTCCGTGCCGAAGATCAGCCTGTCCGCGCCCACGATTTCGACAGCCGCATGGGTGAAGTATCGCGCTCCCTCAAAGGGCGGCGTATCCCGCAAATTGCTGGGGAGCGAGGCCAGATCAAACCACACGTTGGACAAACACAGTTGACGCAGGCCCTCCCGCATTTCCCACTCCATCCCCCGCTTGGGCGCCAGCAGGTGGCATACCACGAAGGTCATGGACGAATGCCGCAGAATGGCCCTGCGCAGGGCCGGAATCTGGCTGCTGTCGCTGCCCAGCTTGCCGATATCCACGACAAAAACCAGACTGTGATCGTCCGCGTAGGCATATTCCCGCTCCATCACGTCACCGTCCAGCGGCAGCACGCCATGGTTGCTCATAAGACCTGAGCCGGTACTCACCTCAAACTTGACCACGCGGATCCCCAACTCCTCAAAGAGATGCCGGCGAATCCCTTCACAGCGGAGACAGAAGGGATCATAGGAAGCCGCCGCCAGGAAGCGGTCAGGATAGCGGCGGGCCGCCTCATAGGAGTAAATATTCTGAAAGCCCGCAAAGTTGCCTTGCAGCAGCACAGCCTTCTCCACCTGATGGGCGTTCATCACCGCCAGCACAGCTTCCGGGGACACCTGATCCTCGCCCATCTCCGGCGGAATCATCTGGAAGGATGCGCCGTCATCATACATGACGCGACCGCCGCCGATGGCACGCAGGGCGCCGCCTGCTCCCGTACCGGCGATGGTCTGAACCAAATGCACATGGGCGTCAATGATCTTCATCCGATTCACTGCCTTTCTCCGCTGTCTCAATCAGCTGTATGATACCACGTCCAAGCGCAGGAGGCAAGCCCCTGGTGCGCCTTCAGACATCCGAAGCCAAGACAGTGCCCCAGTCCTGGCCGCTCCATCCCGGAACGACCTCCCACAGTGAGCTGACCAGCCGCACCGTGGCCCTGTCGCCAGTCCGCACGACGAAAAGCTTCATGCCGCAGCTGCTCAGGCCGTTCAGCTCACAGTGCAGGCGGAAGCGCTCCGGCGAAATCCATCCGCCGCTGGTCATGCACGCCTCCCCCGTGTTCAGAAATGTGCCCTTCCGCCAGCTGCCCTGGCCGTAAGGCAGTGCAAATTCGCCGTCAGCCGTGTCAAAGGTCACGCGCTCTCGCTCAATGGTCACAGTTCGGAAGGGCAGCGCGCCCTGGGTCAGCGCCACGGACACACGCTGCTGAGCGGTCTCCCTACCCCGCAGCGGCTCATAACGCAGATCAGCCAACTGTGCCTGAAGGCGACCGGCCGCCTCCTGGCTGGCGGGCAGTCTGTCAATATCCTCCAGATGGCGGAAGAAAGCGTCATAGATGGGCTGCACAGCGGTGCTGTCCATGATGAGGTCGGCGGTGGTACACAGACAGAGCTTCTTCTCTGGCAGGCACAGGGCCATCTGTCCGCCCAAGCCATACATAGAGAACCAACGGCGCCTCCGCCAGAACCGGTAGCCATAACCATAC
>ERZ777306.3012-NODE-3012-length-19042-cov-4.398062_pt1 | contig 19042 bp, 11 predicted proteins | sample MGYA00374966_ERZ777306 | MGnify/ENA primary metagenome ERZ777306 (study PRJEB29329, sample SAMN06343882) | mouse gut metagenome | isolation source: Mouse cecum | place: Austria: Vienna | collected 2014-11-15 ...
AGGCGCTCGCGATCATGCTCGTCCATCACGCCCCCTTTCGTCTCGCGCCAGTATACCCGAGTGCCGCCGGGGGCCAGCGGCGGCTGGCGCGCAGGTGCCGGCGCCCCAGGCGGCTGTCGTGCAGGTGCTGCCCCCTCGCCGGTCGACGGGGGGCTGACCGGCGCGGAGGTGATAGCCGGGGGCCGGCGGGCGAGCCGCTGCCGCAACGGGGGCAGACCGGGCAGCGAATCGGCCGTTTTTTGGCGAGCAAAGACGGGTTTGCAACATTCTCCGGCCCCATGGCGGCTCCGAAATAAGTTAGCCTTGGCTTTTACCAGGGAAAACGCAGGCGGCGACCCGTCTCCTCGCGCGACCTCGGGGCAGAGGGGGCTTTCCGATGTCGCAGAGTCGTCCTTGCTCGCCAGAAAAAGGCCGATTCGGGGGATCGCGCGACCCGGCGGGACGTCCGACGCCCCGACCCAGCGGGCGCCCCCCCACGACCTGGCGGGGCGCCACCAAGGCGGGTGCCCAGTCCCCCACGATCCGACAGCGTCCGATCCCCCCGACCCGGCGGGCGCCCCCCACGACCCGGCGGCATACGGGCGGAGCAGCCTGGGGGGCGCGAGACGGGAGGCGGGGGCGCCACCAAGGCGCCCCCCCACGACCCGGCGGGGCGCGCTCAGGACAGGAACGGCGACGGCTCGTCGCGGTAGACGACGGTCAGCCGGTGCATGGCGCGGGTGATGCCGACGTAGAGCAGGCAGCGGTCGGCTTCGGTAGCGTACTGGCGCGCGTCAGCGTCGAGCAGCACCACGTCGTCGAACTCAAGGCCCTTGGCCATCCGCACCGAGCACACGGCGATGCCCGCGGGGAACTCCTCGGTCTCGTCGGTGACGAGCGCCACCTCATGGCGCGCGGCCAGCACCTCGGCGTAGCGCGCGGCCAGCAAGTCGGACTTGGCGATGACGCCCAGCGTGCGCCCGCCGGCGGCGCGCCACGTCCCCACCGCCTCGTCCACGGCCGCGAGCGCCCCGCGGGTGTCGCCGCAGCGGACGAGGCGCGGCGCCGGCCCGTGGCGCTCCACGGCGCACAGGCCCTCGACGGGCCGCACCCGGGCAGCCAGCTCGGTGATCTCCCAGGTGGACCGGTAGCTGCGCATGAGACGCACGAGGCGCGCGCCCGGGTAGGCCGCCGCCACGTCCTCCGGCGTCACGGAGACGCGTCCGTCAACGAGCTGGCTCACGTCACCCAGGAGGGTCTTGTCGCCGGGAAGCAGCCGGGCCAGGGCGGCATGCTGCACGGGCGTGAGGTCCTGCATCTCGTCGATCACCACATGACGCACGGCCGCGAGCGCGGGGAAGGCACCCGGGCCGTCGAAGGCCAGGCGACAGAGCGCAAGCGGGAAGGCATCCTCCCATTCCACCACCCCGCGCGCCGGCACGCGCAAAAGCACGCTGCGCCCCGTCTCCGCAAGGAAGCGCCGGTAGAGCGCCATCGCATCGCGCACCCGCATCATCCGCAAAAGCCGACCGCGCACCTCACGCCGGGTGGGCAGCCCCTGACGCGCCCGGCCGAAGCTCGCCGCCACGGCCTGGGAGAGCGCATCGCCCGCCAGGAGGTCAAGCCGCTCGACGAGGGGCAGGGCCCCGTATCCGGAGAAGCGCGCCGCAAGCCAGCCGCCCTCGACCACGGCGGTGCCGACGGTCAGGTCGCGCGGGTCGAGAAGCGGCTCAGGGGCATCCGGCGCAGTGGCGGCGGAAAGCCACGCGACCAGGTCGTCCGCGAAGGCGCGCGTTCCCTTCGCGGCGGCGCGCGCAACGCGAGCCGGGTCGGCCTCGTCGGCCCAGGAGCGAGGCGCCTCCACCCGCGCCACGCCCTCGAGCAGAAGCGACGCCAGCCCGTGGAGGCTCCACTGCCCCACCGGCTCCTCGCCAAGCTCGGGCAGCACGCCGGAGATGTAGTCGGCGAACACGCGGCTCGGCGAGACGATGGCCACCGACCGCGAGCTCAGCCGCTCCTTCTGGCGATAGAGCAGGTAGGCGATGCGATGGAGCGCGATGGAGGTCTTGCCCGATCCGGCCACGCCCTGGATGACGAGGGTGCCCGGCTCCTCGTCGCGGATGACGGCGTTCTGCTCGCGCTGGATGGACGCGACGATGTCGTGCATCCGCGTATCACCGCCCTGCGACAGCGCCCGGGCAAGCACCTCATCGCGCACGCTCGAGCCGGTGTCGACGGCCCAGGCGATCCGGCCGTCCTCCACCGCAATCTGGCGCTTGAGGACGAGCGCGCCCTCCCGCCGCCCGCCCGGCGCCTCGAAGGCCGCCGGCCCCGGCTCGTAGTCGTAGAACAGGCCGGCCACGGGACTGCGCCAGTCAGACACGACCGATCGGCTCTCCCAGGAGAAGGCGAAGCGGCCGAGGTAGGCCGTCATCGGCGGCTCGTCGTCGGCGGCGTCTGCGGCGGCGAAGTCCACGCGGGCGAAGTACGGCGCGTCGAGCAGCTTAGCCAGGCGCTCGCGCGACTCCTCGGCAAGCGCCGCCTGACGGCCCATGCGGTCGAGCTCGAGGCTGCCATGGGCGGCCTCTTCCGGCGCAAGCTCGCCGCGTGCCGCCATAAGCGCGGAGGCCGTTTCGTCATAGCCGCCGGCCACGGCGCGCGCGAGCCCCTCAGCCTGCGCGAGCGCCGCGCCCAGCTGCGCGAGCGTGGCGGCCAGATGCCGCTCCTCCTCGAACCGCACGGCCCCCGCCGACGCAGGGCCGTCCCCCGCGACGCGCCCTGCGCGGCCGTCCTCCGATGCGACCGGCGCGAAGGCAGCCGCGCTGCGCCCCATGACGGCCCCTGCCGCACCGTCCGCGCCCGTCAAGCGCGCCTCCTCCCCGCCGGCGCTCTTCTGCGGCTTTCTCGTCTGCTCCATGGCGTCCTCCTTCCCCGCCCGTGCTCACGCGCCCCTCGACGAGGGGGCGGGCATGGGACGGCCGCCGCGTGTCGCACGCGGTGCCTTCACTTCGCTTCTTTGGGGGTTCGCGAGCCGAAGGACGGGCAGGCGCCGCAAGAGACGGCAAGCCCAGGATGCGCGCCGGCGACCTTGGGGGCGCGGCGGTTCGGCTCGTTCGACGCACCGGAGCGGTCGGGCGCGCCTGGACGGCAGCCGACGTCGCGGTGGGATGACGATGGTACGGCGGCCCGCTGCGCACGCCGGATCAGGCCGCTCCGACCTTCACGAAACATCCACAACCGGGAGCCTGCGAGGCCTTTGCGCAGGCGACGGGGGCGTCGCGCAGGCTAAAGACGACCTCTTCTGGCAAGTGAAGGCGGAGGTCTCCCACCCGCCCTCCGCATCCCAGGCGTCAGCGTCGCCAAGCAGGCGGCGCCCTCGATGCGACCTCAGCGCCGCCCTGCGCGCAGGACGAAAACGGCCCGGCCCCCGCAATAGGGGCCGGGCCGCAGGCAGGCAGCGCAAGGCGCTACGCGTCGGCGTCCTCCTCTACGAGCTCCACCTCGAGGATATCGTCGTCCTCGTCGGCAAGCTCCCATCCGTTCGCGCCGCCTGAGGCCTCGCCCTCCGCGGCGCGGCGCTCGGCCGCCTCGGCGAAGGCCGCCTTCATGGTGGGATTCTTGCGCGTGAGCCGCTTCACCGTGAGCTTGTCGAGCTTGTCGTTGGCCAGGCGCAGGTTGTTGTCGGAGCTCGTCAGCTCGGCCTTGATCTTCTCGAGCTTCTTGATGGTGGCGTCGATGTCCTTGATGGCGTCTTCGAACTTGCGGTGGGCCAAGTCGAAGTTGCGTCCGAAGCCCGCCTTGAACATGTCGAGCTGCTCCTCGAAGTTGGTCACGTCCACGTTCTGCTGGCGCACCTCGGCCAGATGGCGGCGGTAGTCGAGCGAGCGCAGCGCCGCGTTGCGGATGAGGGTGATCAGGGGGATGAAGAACTGCGGGCGGATGACGTACATCTTCTCGAAGCCCGAGGCGTAGGACACGTCCACGATGCCGGTGTTGTAGTAGTCGCTGTCGCGCTCGAGCAGCGAGACGAGCACCGCGTACTCGCAGCCCTTGGCACGGCGGTCGTGGTCGAGCTTCTTGAAGTGATCCTCGTTGCGCTTGCGGTGGGTGGAGTCCTCGGCCTCGTTCTTCATCTCGAACATGATGGAGACCACCTCGGCGCCATCCGCGTCCAGCTCGCGGTAGATGTAGTCGCCCTTCGAGCCGTCGGCGGCGTCGTTGTCCTTGCCGAAGACGGCAGACTGGAAGCCGGTGGCGCGCAGCTTGTTGAACTCGTTCTCGCAGAACTGCTCGAGGCTCTCCCCCACCATCTTGACGGAGAGCTCGGCGCGCATATGGCGCATGTCGTCGATCTCGCGCTCGCGCGTGGCGATGATGTCGTCCTTCGCGCGCAGCTGGATGGCCAGTTCGCTCGCGTGGGCCGCCTCAGCGCGCTCGGCCTCCAGCCGCTCGCGTTCGAGGCGCCCCGCCAGCTCGTCGCGCTCGCGCTCGAGGGCGCGGCGGGCCTCCTCGGCCTCGGCCGCCGCCTCCTGGAGCGCCACCTTGCGCTGAAGCTCGGCCTCGCGCGCCTGGGACTGCATCTCGCGCACGAGCTCGTCGCGGGCGCGGCGAGCCTCGGCAAGCTGGTCGGACAGCTCGGCGGCCGCCTGCTGCACGGCCAGGGACTTCTCCGCGTCGAAGGCGGCCTGGCGCGCCTTGAGGTCGGCGGCCAGCCCGTCGCGCTCGCGCTCGAGGGCCCGCAGGCGCTCCGCGGCGCGCTCGGCCTCCTCGCGCTGGCAGGCGGCAGCCGCATCCCGCGCCTGCTGCACGGCCAGCTCGCGCTCGGCGGCAGCCGCCGCGTCGCGCCCCTCGAGCGCGGCAGTGAGCTCCGCTATCCTGGCGTCGCGCTCCGCCGTCGCGCGCTGGGCCTCGGCGCGCAGGGACTCAGCGGCGCGCTCGGCGGCCGCCTGCTGCTTGGCGGCGTCGAGTGCAGCCGCATCCGATGCGGCGCGGGCGTCAGCCCGAAGCTGGGCGATCTCGCGGTCCTTATCCGCCAGCTGCTCGCCGACGGCGGCGCGCTCCTGCGCCAGGGCCGCCTGCCGCTGCGCCTCCGCGGCCTGCTCGATGCGCTCGGCCTGGGCGGCCAGCTCACGCTGGAACTCCTCGTCACGCACCTGGCGCACGAGGGCTGCGTAGCCGTCCTCGTCCACCGTGAACAGCTGGCCGCAGTGGGGACACTTGATCTCGCTCATGGATCATCCTCTCAGCCTGTGGGACTACAGGCGCTCTTCAGTCTCATTCCCGCCATTCTAGCGCGAGAACGCGCCTTCGGCGTCCCCTTCGTGGTACACCGTGGGCGCTTTTCGGCCCGGATGCCGCCCGACTACTCCCCCGCCAGCTCGCCCAGGCGCTCCCACAGGCGCACCATGGCCAGCGTGTCCAGGCGGCAGTAGGCCAGAAGCCCCGCGCGCACCGAGGCGGCCTCGTCGGCGTCCAGCGAGGCCAGGTCGGCGAAGGCGGCCATGGCCTCGCTTCCGTTGGCTACGCCGGGCAGGCGATGGTAGTCGAGCTCCGGATTATCGGGGAACAGCGCCGGCAGCACCGCCTTGATCGACACCGAGCCGCCCTGGGCCGCCGCGTAGCAGGCGCCCGCCTTGAACGGCGTCATGAGGTCGCGCACCGCCGCGCGGATGGCCTCGAGGCGCTCCGCCAGGTCGGGGAAGGCCTCCGCCAAGCCGCGGATAACCGCCTTCTCGAAGCTCATGTTGTAGGCGAGCACGCAGGCTCCCTCGGGCACGGCCGCCACCAGGGCCTCGGCCAGGGCACGCCGCGGGTCGGCGCCGGCATCGGCCAGAAACTCGCGGTGAAGGAGCGGCGCGTCCGGGCCCTCATATATATGCAGCGAGAACTGCGAGGGCACCTGCTCGTAGGGGCGCAGGCCGTCGAAGGGCGGCACGGCCTGCTGGAACGTCTCGAAGTCGAGGAAGGCGAGCGGATACCACAGGCCGTCCAAAAACCGGCGCAGCACGGGCGCGTCGGCCAGCACCTCGGCCCCCGTCTCCCAGGCCTCGACTTGGCGCGCGGGCAGCGCCCCCAGGCGCAGGCCCGGCTCGGCGGCCACGTCGGCGAAGGTGGCCACGCCCGCGTCATAGAGGCGGAAGCGCCGGCGCGCCTGCCAGCCGGCCAAGTCGAAGACGCCGGGGCGCGGCACGTCCCGCCAGCACCAGGCCTTAAAGCCGCAGGGATACGGGCTCGTGCAGTGCGGGCCGATGTCGTGGGGCGCGCGCCCGCCCTCGCGCCCCGGCGCCACGAGCGCAGGCTCCTCAGGGGCGTCGGCCACCGCCTTGAGCAGCGCCACGCGCTCACCCACGCCGGCGGCAAGGGCGCGCACCTCCTCGGTGCGATCCTCCACGGCGAACAGCCCGGCCAGGTCGATCGCGCCCGCGCGCACGTAGGAGCCGTCCACGTGCATGAGCGACGTCTCCAGCACCCGGTAGCCGCAGGCGACGAGCACCCAACGCTGAAACGCCATGTCATGCAGGTACACGTCGCGCACGTGGGTGGACGACTTCACCTCCACCAGGCGCACGCCGTCCGGCTCGATCCGCAGGATGTCGGCCATGCACAGATCGCCATCCGCGGCGAAGGTGGCCTCGCAGATGACGGGGCAGCCGGCCTGCGCCGCCGCGGCGGCGAGCGGGTCTGCGCCCGCCCCCTGGGCTGCCAGCGCGTCGGCCGCCGCCCGGGCCTGGGCCTCGTCGAAGGGCCACGCGTCCCACGAAACGGAGGCGCCCGCCCGCGTCAGCGCGAGCACTGCCGCGGCCACCAGGCGCTCCGTGAGCTCGACCATGGCCGCGAAGCCGCCCGCCTCCTCGAGGAAGGGCACCTCGACGAAGGCGCCGTAGTAGCCCATGGCCAGATCGCCCACCTCGTTGCCCGCGGCCAGCACCGACTCGTTCATGACCGAGGGGTCGAACAGCTCGGGGCGGTGGGTCTCCAGCCACAGCATCTTGGGGCACTGCACCCCACGGGTGTAGCGCGACTTAGAGAGGTTCACAGGCGCTCCTTCGCATCTAGGGGCCGCCCTCGGCTGACGGCCGTTCGCCTATTCTACCGCGCCGGCCCCTCATGGACCCACGACGAAGCGCCGCAGGTCAACCCCCGCGTCCTCCGCCCAGCGGCAGAGCTCCTCGCCGTCCATCCCCTCGATCCGCGCCAGGTCGATCACCGCCGCGGGAAACCCTCCCATCATGGCCGTGCCGTACTCCTCCCGCAGGCAATCCCGCAGGGCATCCACGTCTATGAGCGTCATGGGGTCTCCTTTTTCCCGGATCGAACGCGCCCTCACGCGCCGATGGCCAGGTCCTCCTCGTCGAGGGCCTGCAGCCAGGCGATGTAAGCGTCCGGGTAGTGGGAGGCCAGGGCGGCGGCGGGGCTCAGGGCGGAGAGGGCCGCGGCTGCGTCAGCCACCTCGCCCGCGGCCGGCAAGAGCCCCTCGGCCTTCGCGAGGGCCGCGACGCGCCCCTCGAAGGCGTCGAGCGCATCCGCCGCCTCACAGGCGCCGGCGGCGTCGAAGCCCACGCCGGTGTTGGCGCGGAAGGAGGCTTCCATGGCCGTCGAGCGCGCCGCGCCCGCAAGCCACGCGTCAGGCGACGGCGAGCTGGCAGGGACGCGGGCGACGCCGACCCCCCAATCGCCCATCACGGGGGCAGAGCTCGCCAGGGCCAGTCCGGGGGCAGGCACTCCGCAACCTCCGCGGTCGAGGGTCGGCGCGAGGCCCAGGCCGCCCTCGGCGGCCGTCGCCCGCGGGATGGTCACCGTCACGCCGTGGCGGCCGTAGCCCCAGCTGGCCAGCGGCAGGCGCGGCACCGGGTCGCTCGCGCTCACCACGTTGAAGATGTTGCCGTAGCGCCCTTCCTCCGCCTTGCGGCTCACCGCCGGCGAGGCGAAGGTGTAGGCGTAGACCCCCTCGGTCGGCGCGAGCGCCTGGGAGGTCCTGCCCAGCTCGTTCAGGCGCGCGGCCAGCAGGTTGGCCACGGCACCCCCGCGGCTGTGACCCGTCACCAGCACGCGGGTACGCGCCGGATCGACCCCCAGGTCGTCCAGGTAGGCGGCAAGGGCACGGGCCAGGTCGGCCTCGGCCTCGCGATAGCCGCCGTGGTCGGGCCCCTCGCCCAGGTTGAAGTTGGTGAGCCACTCGAAGCCGTAGCTGCCGCGCACCCCCACGAACACGAAGGTGAGCGGGCCCTCGTCCGCGCCGGCGCCCGTGCCTGGCGACGGGGCGCCGGAGGCGGCGTCGTGCGCGCCCGGCGCGCCCCGACCCTCAGCACCCCCGTCCTGGGCGCCACCGCCGAGGGCATCCTCCCCCGCCACGTCCCAGGCGTCTGGATCCACCGTCTTGGCGGCAAAGGTGTAGGCCACGCCCTCGTGCGACCCCGTGAGGAAGGCGCCCACCTCGTCGAGCAGGCTGCTGCGCCAGGCGTAGGAGTCGGTGCGCACGCGGGAGAACCCGAGCTGGGCCAGGGCCTCCTCGGCGAAGGGGCGAGCGCCTGCCGTCCCGCTGTACCAGCACGACTCGGCATTGCACACCGCCGTGAGCACGGCACAGGCCCGGGCCAGGTCGTGGTTGTAGTCGCCGGAGTCGGCCAGAAGCCAGCGGTCGTCCCACACAAGCGTCGTCGAGGCGCAGGGCTTCTCGGACGGGACGCCCGCCATCCATGCCACGGCAGCCGCCTCGGAGAGGTAGGAGACCTCCGCCGCGCACCATGGGGAACCAGTCGTCGCCGCCGTCGCCGACACCGATGGCGACGGCGCGGCCAGAGCCCGCGCCCGCCCGGCGGAAATGCCGGCATAGCGGCCCTCCACGGCCAGGAGCGCCACCACCATCAGGCAGGCCGCCACCACGGCCATCACGCGCATCGTATGTCGAACGACCCGAGCCGCCACTGCTCGCCCTTCCCTCTCGATTCAAGCTGCGAACACGATAGCACCCACGCGAGCCCCGCGGGGCGGCAGGAGCCACTCTCACAGAATCGTAAGGCGGCGACCGGCGCAGCTTACGCCCCTGTCACCCGAGGCCTCGGCCACGAGCCCTGCCTCCGCGGAGCGACGCGCCGCCGACGGCATCCCGCTCCGCGCCCCAGGCACATGCCGCCGACGCGCTAGGCGCCCGTGGCGATGAGACCCACGTCGGACAGCTGCCCGCCGGCGGGGATGGCCGCGTTGTAGGAGGCAGACGCCACGCGCAGGGTCGAGCCCTCCGCGTCGAAGGAGCCGTTCCAGCCCTCCCTCACCGAGACGGCCCCGTCGACCGGCACCTCGATCGTCCAGCCGTCCGTGGGCGCGGCGCCGTTGTTGCGGACGGTCAGGTCGTAGAGGCAGACCGTCCGACCGTCCTCCTCCCAAGTCTGGCGCACCCGCGCCGACCAGGAGAGCACGCCCGCCGACCCCGCCTCGGCAAGGGGCCCGGCACTCGACGCCGCCGCCCCGACCCCGCCCGCCAGCGCCGCTGACGTCGGCGTCCCGTCCGAGGCGCCCCCATCGTCCGACAACGCCCCGCCTGCCGGCCGCGCGCCGGAGAGCACCTCGCGCAGCCAGCGGCCCTCGGCGCTCAGGTCGCCCTCCTCGAACCCGCTCGTCTTCGCGCACCCTGCCGCGAAGAGCGCCGACGACTCGTCCTTGTTCGACAGGTTCCAGCACACGTAGCTCACGCCCAAATCGTCCATGAGGGACACCCATGCATCGGCCGACGCGTAGTCCACCGCCCCGCTGCCGCTCGCATCGCAGATGCCGAACTCGCTCACGAACACCGGCAGCCCCGCCTCCACGGCCGCGGCCATCCGATCGCGCAGGGGCTGCTGGTGAGTGGCCGCGTAGAAGTGCAGCGCGTAGAGCACGTTTTCGCCCAGCTCTCCCTCGAGCGGGTCGGCAGCCGCCGCATCGACGCGCTGCGACCACTCCGGCGTCCCCACGATGACGACGGCGTCCGGGTCGTTGGCGCGGATGGCGGGGATGACGCGCTCAGCATAGGCACGCACGTCGTCCCAGGTGGCGCTCCCGTTGGGCTCGTTGCAGATCTCGTAGAGCACGTTGTCGCGCTCCGCCAGGTCGGCCGACACCTCCTCGAAGAACGCCACCGCCTCGTCGGCGTAGACGAGCGGGCTCTGGTCTGACAGCACGTGCCAGTCGACGATGGCGTACAGGTCGGCATCGGCCGCCCAGGCCACGCCGTCGCGCACGAGCTGGCCGAGGGCCGCGTGCTCGCCGCCGGTGCACCAGCCCCCGGATTCCGCGGTGTAGAGCGCCAGCCGCACCACGTTGGCGCCCCAGTCGTCGCGCAGCTCGCGAAACAGGTCGGCGTTCACGTACTGCGGGAACCACGCCAGTCCGTGAGTCGACACGCCCCGCAGCTGCACGGGCGCACCATCCGCGCCGCAGAGACGCCCGCCAGACACCTGGAGCGCACCGGACGCGGAGGGCGCGGCGGCGGCCGACCCAGACGCCAGATCGCCCGCGGCCGCGTCGCCGGACACGGCGCCTGCGTCCGTGGCATCGGCGGAAGGCGCGTCCCCCGCAGTCGGCGCAGGCGCGGGCGCAGACGAGGCACAGCCGACAAGCCCGCCCGCGGCCAGCGCCGCGACGAGCAGCGCCGCCACAAGGCGGGCGGCAGCGCCCACAGCATGTCGGGCGACACGTGCTGCGACCATGCACCCCTCCTTTCCGGGAACAACCTGCGAACACGATAGCATCCCGCCGCGCGGACGCGCCTCGCACAAGCCCAATATCCTCGGCGGGAACGCCCGCGCAGCAGCCGGCAGACAGCCACAGCCACTTTTTTCGCCCAGGATGGCACTAATTGGCAGTTTGGTACGCCTCGCTGCGACTCGCAGAGCAAAAAAGTTCACCAAGAAAAACCGTCACCTGGGAAAACGCCTGGAACTCACCCGCGAAAAAAGCAGTAAGGTCGAAAGCCAGGCGCCAGCACCGTACCAAATCGCCAATTAGTGCCATCTCGCGCGCGAAAAGTGGCATTGGGGGATGGCGTCGAAGAGGCGTCGCCTTGTGGGAGGGCCATCTCGCGCGCGAAAAGCGGCATCGGACGCATCCGGGACCGCCGCATCCGCCCGCCGGGTAAGCAAACGCCAACAATCCGCCCGGCGCACCTGCCGCCCGCGGCGCCGCTGCTATACTTCCCCGGTGACCGACGGCGCCCGCGGGCGCTCCAACCAGGAAGGCGACCGGCATGCAGTACCTCATCTCGTTCCTCGAGGGCATCGTGACCTTCGTCTCCCCCTGCTTGCTGCCCATGATCCCGCTCTACGTCACCTACTTCGCAGCCGGCGAGGAGTCCTCCACGCGCACGGTGCTCAAGAACGCGCTCGGGTTCGTGCTCGGGTTTACCACCGTGTTCGTGGCCATGGGCGCGCTCGCCTCCACCCTCGGGGCGTTTCTCATCGCGTACCAGGGCATCGTCAACGTCATCTGCGGCGCGGTGGTCGTCTTCTTCGGGCTGTACTTCCTCGGCGTGGTGAAACTGGGCTTCCTACGCGGCGCGAATGCCTCGATGGCCGGCCGCCAACTGGGATTTCTCTCCTCGGCCGCCTTCGGCGTGGTGTTCTCCGTCGGCTGGACCCCCTGCGTCGGCGCCTTCCTCGGCTCGGCGCTCATGCTGGCCTCCACCCAAGGATCGGTGGCGGTGGGCGTGGTCATGCTGCTGTGCTACTCGGCCGGCCTCGGGCTGCCCTTCGTGCTGGCCGCCGTACTCATCGACAAGCTGAAGGGCGCCTTCGATGCCATCAAGCGCCACTACGACGTCATCACCAAGGCATGCGGCTGGTTCCTGGTGGCCGTGGGCATCCTCATGGCCACGGGTCTGCTGGGCAACCTGCTCGCACTGCTGAGCTAGGGAAAGGACGCACCCCATGGAAGAGAAGAACGCAAGGGAAAAGCTCGACGAGGCGAAGGCTCCCCTGGACGTGGAAGGCCCTCGGCGCGCTGTGGCGGGCGGGGGCAGCCCTGATGCGGAGGGCGCCGGCGTCGCCCCGCACGGCAAGGCGCCCGTCGCGCCGGATGAGCCGTCCCGCCAGCCTGAGAGCACCCCTGACGCCGAGGGCCTCAAGGCAGCTCGCGACCGCACGAGCCATCGCACGCTCGTCATCTGCGCCGTCGCCTTCGCCGTGCTGCTCGTGGGTGCCGGCGCGGCCTACAGCGTGCTCGCGCCCGCAGCTGAAAAGGCCGATCTAGTGGCCGAGCCCGCCTACAAGGACGCCGCCGGGAAGGCACCGTCGTCCAGCCTGCCGGGCGAGGAGGACACGACCGGCCGAGACGCCCAGGGCAGCGGAAAGGGCGCCGCGTCTCAGCCCGTGACCGCCCCCGACTTCACCGCCGTGGACGCCGAGGGACGCGAGGTCACGCTGGCGGACTTCCGGGGGAAGCCCGTCGTGCTCAATTTCTGGGCCAGCTGGTGCGGGCCCTGCCAAAGCGAGATGCCCGCGTTTCAAGCTGCCTTCCAGCGCTACGGCGACGACGTGCAGTTCCTCATGGTCAACATGACCGGGATGAACGGCGAGACCCGCGAGACCGCGACGCGCCTCATCACGAGCGAGCACTACACCTTCCCCGTCTTCTTCGACCAGAACAGCTCGGCAGCGCGCGCCTACGGCGTGAACTCCATCCCGCAGACCTGGTTCATCGCCGCCGACGGCACCGTGACCGCGCGCGCCATGGGCGCCCTGAGCGAGGCGAAGCTCGAGCAGGGAATCGAGCTCATCGCGTCGTAGGGCCCTCCCCGGGAGGCGGGGGGCAGCGGCCGTGGGGCGCGCTCGCTCCTTCGCGCCCCCTTCTGCACAGTTCTTTCGACTTTGCGACGGCCTCGCCGAGGCGCTCTGCCAACGCGAAACAAATGCGTTCTATCGTCCCAGCTCACCGTTATTCTCAATCGAGATTAATAAAGGGGTGAAACACGTAACGCCCTGACGAGCGGGCGATAGGCGGCGAAAACGCCCTGCGTTTGTCGCAAAGTCGAAAGAACTGTGCAGAAGGGAGGGGGCGGAGCCGGGGACGCGGGGGACCAGTGGGGCACATGGGGAGGATCGGCAGGGCGCAGGAGGCTCCAACGGGAGGGTTCCGACGGAGCGCGGTGGTCGGCACGGGTGAGCGGAAAGACTTCGGCAAGCGCGCGGCGGTCGGCAGGGCGCAGGAAAGCTCCAGCGGAAGGCACCGGGCGCAGGGAGCTCCGACGGAGCGCGCAGGGGTCGGCACGGGCGAGCGGGAAGACTCCGGCAGGCGCGCGGAGGGTCCCCACGGAAGGCACCGGGCGCGGGAGTCGGCAGGACTCAGGAGCGCTCCGACGGAGCGCGCGGGAGTCGGCACGGGCGAGCGGGAGAGTCCCGGCGGAAGGCACCGGGCGTGTGGAGGGGCGGCAGGGCGCGCGGAAGGTCCCCGCGGAAGACACCGGGCGCAGGGGGGCTCCGGCAGAGCGCGCGGGAGTCGGCGGGGCACAGGAGGGCCCCAGCAGGAGGCACCGGACGCGCGGGGTCAGCTGGACGCGGGGCTCCGGCGGAGCGCGCGAGCGCGGCGGGCCGCGCGGCCCTCGCCCCGCTGCGCCCTAGTACCCGCCGTGGATCTCCTGCGCCATGCGGCGCACGCCGACACGCGCCTCGCGCAGCGGGCGCTTGAAGAACCACCCGCCCGCTTCCTCGGCCCGCGCAAGCGCCTCGGATGCACGCTCGTACCACGCGAGCGCCTCCTCGAAGGAATGGGCGCAGCCACGCGCTCCCTCGAAGGCGCGGGCCAGGCGCAGAGCCGCGTTGCCGAGGGCCGCGTCATCGCCCGCACGCTCGGCAGCGACGAGGGCACGGCGATACCAGGCCAGGCCGCGCTCGGGATCGGCCACCTGCCCCACGCCGTCGGCCACCAGATCCCCCAGGGCCCAGCAGGCCTCCGCATCGCCCGCCTCGGCCCCGCGCCGGAAGCTCGCGGCCGCGCGCGCCGCGAGCGGGCGGGGCGCCGTATGGAGGGCGCGCTCCTCCAGGCGCGTCTGCCAGTAGCGGCCCTGCCCCAGGTCATCGCGGTAGATAACCCCCAGCCGCACCCAGGCGCCCGCGTTCCCGCGCTCGGCGGCATGCAGGTAGAGCAGCTCGGCAGCGCGAAAGCACTCAACCCGCAGGGCCGCGTCCTCGGATGCGGAGAGGGCAAGCGCCTCGCCGAAGTAGGCGTCGGCGAGCGCGCGGGCCGCCGTGCCGCCGTGGTCGCGGTCGTTGGGATAGGATCCGACAAGCTCACGGCCCACCCGCGCGCCCGTCCGGGCGTCGAAAGCCGGCTCGCTCACCCACACGCGCGGCAGGCGCTCGGCAGCGCCCCTCCCCCGTCGATCCACGGCGAAGACGGGCGTGGCCGCGCGCCGGGCGCGCCAGCGCTCACCGCGCAGCCCCGCCGGCACGAGGCTCGCCTCGGCGCCGCCGTTGGCACGTCGCATACTCGGCGAGCCGAACAAGAGCCAGGCCGCTCGCGCGCCCAACCCCACCTGCGCCCTACGCGACGCCGCGCTGACCGGGAAGGCGCCCCGGGAGGGGCCCGGCCGGCGCGTGGGCCGGGCCGCGCGGGCCGCCGAGCCCCGCGACGCCGCGCCCACCGGCGCCGACGCCAGGCACGCGTTCGCCGCAGCTTCTGACGCGTCCGCGCACCCGGCTCCCGACGCTGCCGCCCGCAACGATGCCCCCACGCCTGCCAGCCGCCAAGGCCAGGCCGCCGCGCCGGCCGCGCTCGCCGGCGCCATCGGCTGCGCGGACGCCGCCTCCGATGCCCCCGCACCCGCCCTGCGCCCTATCCACGCCACACCCGCCGGCACCGTGCCGACCGACGCCATCGCCCCGCTAGGCATAGAGCCTCACCTCCATCTGGATGCGCGTCCAGTTGCCCAGCTGATCCACCGACCCCACCAGGCCCGCCACGTCGCGGCCGCCGTCCAGCAGCCGCGCCACCACCTCGTTGTGCTCGCACGACACATAGCCCAGGCGGTTGCCGCGCTCGTCGCGCACCTCCGTCGCCCAGGGGTCGTAGGGGTTGCGGCGGTCGCGCACGAAGGCCAGCTCGTCGCCGGGCGCAAGCCCGTCGGCCAGCGCCCGTACCCCCGGCACGTGGCGCGTGCCGGCCACCGCCGTCTCATCCACCAGGCACACCGACCGCGCGTCGTCCGCGACCCCGTGCACCCACCGGCGCGCGGCGGCGCCCGCGTCGTGCCCCGCGCAGCCAGCCGCCTGCGCGCCGCGCGGCGCCGCCGCGCCACCCGCCCATCCGAGCGCAGGGCGTCCCGCGTCCGCGCCCTGTTCGAACCGCGCAGCGCTCCCCTCTCCGCACGCGCGAGCCGCATCCGCGCCCGCCTGGCTGAACGCGATGATCCTCGATTCCATGGCTACCTCCTGACCCTCGGCGCGCCCCGTGGGCCCCACCGGTCGCGAATGCTTGTCCGAATGTCGTCATCTTAGTCGCCCCATCATGCCGGGCTGTACTATAATTGGGACTCGTTAAGCTCTTTCGCCACCGGCGGGGAGCAGATGCGGCGCGCCATCAGGAGGAAGCCCCATGGCCCAGGAGAACCAGAAGCTCAAGCTTCTCCACCTCGTTCGCCTCTTCCACGAGGAGACCGACCCCGACCACGGGCTCACCATGCCCCAGATCATCGAGTACCTGGCCGCGCGCGGCATCGCCGCTGAGCGCAAGGCCATCTACCGCGACATCGAGGCGCTGCGCTCCTTCGGGTTGGACATCGGCACGCTGCCGCGCCGTCCCGTCGAGTATGCCCTCGTCAAGCGCTCATTCTCCCAGCCCGAGCTGCTGCTCCTCGCCGACGCCGTCCAAGGCTCGCGCTTCCTCACCCAGGCCAAGTCGGACTCGCTCGTGCGTTCCCTCAAGACCCTCGGCTCGCGCCACCAGGCGCGCTCGCTCGCCAAACGCACCCACGTCGAGGGCCGCGTGCGGACGCAGAACGAGAGCGTCTTCTCCCACGTCGACTGCATCCACGAGGCCCTGCGCGAGCGGCGCAAGGTGTCGTTCAAGTACTTCAAGTACGGGCCGGGCAAGAAGCGCGTGCTCCAGCACGACGGCAAGCCCTACGTGGAGACGCCGGTGCACCTCGTGTACAGTGACGGCTTCTACTACCTCATCACCTACAACGACAAGCACGCCGACCTGGCCACCTACCGGGTCGACCGCATGTCCTCGCTCATGATCACCGACGAGCCGTCCACACGCAACGAGGTTATCGCCTCCTTCGACGTGGCCGAGCATGAGCGCCGCGCCTTCGGGATGTACCGCGGCGATCCGGTGCCCCTGACGCTGCTCGTCCGCGATGACGCGATGAGCGGCGTCATCGACCGGTTCGGCCGCGACGTGACGGCCACGCCGGCCGACGAGGGCTGGACGCGCGTAGCCGTCACCGCCATGGAAAGCCCCGTGCTCTTCGGCTGGCTCGCCCAGTTCGGCGACGCGGTGGTGGTGGAAAAGCCCACCGCGCTGGCCCGCGCCTACGCCGCGCACCTGCGCGCCATCCTCGACGCCCATGGCCTGGCGGAAGAGGACAGCGCGCCCGACGAAAAAGCAGCAGACGCGCCAGGCGCCCCCGCCGGGCGCGATGAGGAAGGAGGCGCCGCATGATGCGCCGCGCGCTCACCTACACGCGCACCGACGTCGAGTCGGTCCTTGACAACCTCGCGGTCGAGGACGCCGCCGCCCTCGCCGCCGCAACCGCCCTCTTCGATGAGGGCCTCGTGGCCGTGGTGGAGGACGCGGCCCTCGGCGGGCAGGCCATCGGCTTCGAGCTCGCCGACCCCGCCGCCGCGGCCTCCGTGGCCGCGAGCTGCGTGGAGTCTGGAGCCTGCGCGCTCCTGGACGGCACGCTGCCGCGGGCGCGCGGCGCCGTCATGAAGCAGGGCCACGCCGACCTCAAGTGCTCGCGCGGCGACGCCTGCCCGCGCGCGCTCTGCCCCTTCGCCCTGGCCGCGTGCTTCCGCGCCCTTGACGACCTGGGCGCCACCGTCATCCCGCTCTACTCGGAGGCGCTCGACGTGTCGCGCGCCATCGCGCGCTTCCGCCGCACGTGGGGCCCGCGCCTCATCCGCTCGGACACGGCGCTCAACCTGCTGCTCGCCCGCTCGGAGGACGACTTCGCCGGCGTGCTCGTGGTGGATGACGACACCTACCTCGACGAGTTCACGGCCGATCTGGCCCACATCCTCGCGAAGATGGGCAAGATCGACGAGGACGCCCTCGAGCGCCGCCACATCGGCGCGCTCCTGCGCTCGGTCAACCCCGTGGAGGCCACCTTCCACGCCACGCGTGACGAGAACCTCGCAGCGCGGCGCCTCTACGTGGTCGACCGGCTCGACGACTTCTTCGAGCGCGATCCCGAGCGCGACTTCTCCGCCCGCTACCTGGTGGAGCGCTTCGGGCACGTGGTGGATCACCGCTACCTCGTGCTCGCCGGCACCAAGGGCGAGCTCGCGCGGTTCCTCGGGCTCTCCCCCACCCTCGAGCTGCTCCTCGGCGAGCACCGCCTCGAGCTGGCGGGGCTTTCCGCCGCCGACGTCTACGAGCTCTACCTCGACGAGCTCGACGAGGCCCTCCGCGCCGAGGCCGACGATGCCTTCCGCGATGAGTTCATCGCGTTTGTCGAGTTCAACATGGACATCTTGCCCTTCAGGGGCAAGGAGCTCGCCGACTATCTGGCCAAGACGGCCAACGCGCGGGGCACCCTCACGCTGCCGCCGAGCCGCTACCGCTCCTCGTCGCTCGCCGAGATGCTCGACGACATCGTCGGCCTGCGCTCGGTGAAGGAGACCATCCGCCAGCTGGAGGCTTACGCGCTGTTCGCCAAGCAGGCGGAGGGACGCGGGCTGGCCATGCCCAAGACCAACCTGCACATGGCCTTCATGGGCAACCCCGGCACCGGCAAGACCACCGTGGCGCGCATCATCGCCACCATGCTCTACAAGATAGGGATCATCAGCCAGAACAAGTGCGTGGAGGTCACGTCGAAGGATCTCATCGCGCGCTACGTGGGCCACACCGACAAGCAGGTGTTCGACGTGGTGCAGCGGGCTCGCGGCGGCGTGCTGTTCATCGACGAGGCCTACGCGCTCGTCCCCGATGCGCACCACGGCGCCTCCTTCGGCTACGAGGCGCTGGCCGAGCTCGTCAAGCTCATGGAGGACTACCGCGACGACCTGGTGGTCATCGTGGCTGGCTACGAACGCGAGATGGCCGACTTCATCGACGCGAACCCCGGGCTCGCCTCCCGCATCGGCTACACGTTCCACTTCGCCGACCTCACGCGCGAGGAGCTGGCCGAGGTGTTCGCGAAGGAGCTCGCCCGCGGGGGCTTCGAGGCGGCGCCAGGCGTAGACGCGCGCCTCGACGAGCTGTTCGGCTACTTCGCCGGCTTCAAGAGCTTCGGCAACGGACGCTTCGCCTGCGAGGTGCTCCAGCGCGCGCTCATCAAGCACGCCGTGGCCGCCCGCGACGCCGGATGCGAGGCGAGCCGCGTCATCGAGGCCGACGACATCCCCACGCGCCGCGAGATGATGGACGTGGTGGACGGGACGTGCGGCACCGCCGACGAGCTCATGGCCGATTTGGTGGGCCTCGCCGAGGTGAAGGAGCGCGTGCGCGAGATCGAGCGCGTGACGGCGTTTCGCGCCCGCGCTGCCGCCGAGGGCCTCGCCCTGCCGCCGCAGAACCTGCACATGGCGCTCACCGGCCCGGCTGGCACCGGCAAGACCACCGTGGCGCGCATCATCGGGCGCATCCTGTTCTCAGCCGGAGCCGTGCCCGGCGACCGCTTCACCGAGGTGCAGGCGAAAGACCTGGTCAGCTGGTATGTGGGCGGCACCTCGGAGGAGACCGCCAAGCTCATCGAGCGGGCGCTCGGCGGCGTGCTGTTCATCGACGAGGCCTACGCGCTCGTAGAGAGCTCCTCGGGCCAGGAAGCGCTCGCGGTGCTCGTGAAGGCGATGGAGGATCGCAAGGGCGAGCTCGTGGTGATGCTCGCCGGCTACGACGGCCCCATGCGCGCGTTCATGGACGCGAA
>ERZ777306.3014-NODE-3014-length-19035-cov-4.949947_pt1 | contig 19035 bp, 28 predicted proteins | sample MGYA00374966_ERZ777306 | MGnify/ENA primary metagenome ERZ777306 (study PRJEB29329, sample SAMN06343882) | mouse gut metagenome | isolation source: Mouse cecum | place: Austria: Vienna | collected 2014-11-15 ...
TACAAGTAATCTTCATTTCATAATTTGCTACCTTTTTATCTAAAATGGTAATCAGAGGTTCGCAGTCTTCTGGACAGCACAAGCGATTTTTTTGAAGGATTAGTTCCTTTGGGCAAGCCTTCCCGGTTTGGCTATCTTCAAAGTCTAATGTAGCACTACCATGACTACCACAATTACAAGTATAGGTTAATTCTAATCGGTCATAAGTAGAATAGCATAAATAACCAATGTTTTCATTGCATTTATCACAATACATCCAACCACCATAATTGGTTGCTAATCTGGTATTGACTAATTCTTTGTTTTTCAAAACTCTTGCCATTATATGATTTCCTTTCTTTTAGATTATCACCATTATAACCTAAAAGAAAGTGGATTTGCAATGGTATATCAGATTACTTTTTCAGTGCTTGGTGGAAAAATAATTCGTATGGATTGGTATTCTGATGGGTTGCAATAAAAGCGATACCAGGCATAGACTGGATACTTTCTACAATATCTTCAATTTTAGTGTCGGTTTTTATTTCAATCGAAGCGGGTGCAGGATTATTGGAAGTAGTATAACCATTTAATACATTTCCCTTTTCTCCTAAATTCTCTTTTATTCTATTTTGAGCTGCTTCTTTTGAAACATATTCAAGTTCTAAATTATAACTATTTTCAATGATTTTATTTTTGATATCTTCAATTTGTTGCTCGGTAATATCATTATCCAAGTAGACTTCCATAGTAGAAGCAATCTCATAATAGTTATTGTATACAAGCAGATGGAATAAAACCAAAACGAAAAAAAGAATACATACAACTGCAATCAAGATATTTTTTTTGTTGCTACTTTTTTGAATGCGCTTCAAAAAATCTACTTCTTTCGTTTGACTTTTTTTCGTATCTTCTTGTGTCAATTCTGCTAAAATCGTTTTACATTTCTCACATTTGGCTAAATGCTCTTCTACCAATTCTTTGGAAGAATTGCTTAAGACACCATCATGGTAACTAAAAAGCAAGTCGCCAACAATATCACATTCATTTTTCATGTTCAAATTCCTCCTTTAATCTTTGCTTACCACGAAAAAATACAACCCTTGCCCAATTCGAGGTTCGTCCCATAATTTCAGCAATTTCGTCATATTCAAAATTACCGAAAATTCTAAGATACAGAACGGTTTTCGTATCTTCATCAAAAGTCTGCAATTTTTTGAATACCTGTATTTTTCTTTCCTTTTTCAAAAAATTTTCTTCGATTGACTCTTCAAGGAATAAGGTGTCTTGCAAGACGTTGAGGGGTATTTCTCTCTTTTGTTTTTTCAACTTCTTGTACCAGATGTATTTACTAATTTGACAGAGCCAAGTAGAAATCTTGCATTCTCCTCTGAATTTATGGATATCTTTGACGGCTACGAAAAAAGTTTCTTGGACAATTTCTTCTGCTGTATCTTCATTTCCTGTTAAGCAGAATACATATTTATACACAATTTCACTATATTTTTTGTAGATAGCATCCATATCCTGCATAACATTTTCCTCCTTTCACTTCTTTCGTATCTTTCGTTCCTTTTTTGTTACAATGTTTTTGAAATAAAAGACAGGGCAGAGTACATTTTGCAAATGTTCTGTCCTGTTATCTTTTTTCCTCGTCTTACGGTTCCTTTTTTGGAAAAAATGCTTTCTTGAAAAAGTAGGCACCAAAAACAGAAAAAATGGCAATGACAAGGAGAAGGTCATAACTTTTATGCGTGATACTGTAATACAAGGTATAGCCTAGAAAACCAAAGAAATATACAAAAAAACTAATACGAAAAAGATATTTGAATACACGGGCAAGTTTTTCACAGTGGCATAACCAAAAGACATTTTCAAGAAACATAGCGAAAGAACAAATTAGAAAAGGGCTAATGATAATTTTAGCAGCCCCAGCGTTTTGAAAAAAAGCCCAAGTACAGATAACTCCCGCTACCAAAGAAACACACATCTTTTGTACTTGCAAAAGATGTTTTCCCCATTTTTCAGCGTTATTTTTCATTTGACTTCTCCTTTTGGAATTGTAATCTGTTTCGGATAAGGATTGCACTAATGATTAGTAGGATAACAAAAATGACCACAGAAGCACATAATTGACCAATGGCTGCAGATGGGATTGGCTGTAAAGGCCATGGTTCAATCCATAAGGCTAGCATGGTTCGAAATCCCCATACAAAAGTTAGGAAATAATAGAAATAGACAGCATCACTTTGGAGCGACAATACTTTTTTCCCCAATAGAATTAAAAGGAAACTTAAACCGAATAAAAGCAAAGAAAAGCAAGCATTTGTCCAGTCTATCCCAACAATTAGATTTTCGTATTGCATGGGTAGATAATCGTACCATTGAAACAGGGAAGGAACGAAGAAATGCCAGAAACCTACTAGCATACTAATGGCTAAGATAAAATAATACAAAACTTTGACCCATTTTTTCATTTCTAACATCTCACTTTCAAATTGTAATTTATCTTTCTTCATTATTCTTAAAATATTTATATCCTAATATACAAATTGGCAAAAAATAAACGCACCATATTTCTAATAGAATTGTTCCTACAACATTTCCTGTATTTGCATTAAATATTGGAAACATTGGAACAATAAAACAACTAGGAAAAAATATTCCGTGTATCAGCAATAACTTTTGTAATATCTTATTTTTATTGTTTTCTGTATCAACTATAAATGATAGAAAAAATGTTGATAGAGCCATAATTCCATATCCTAATAAATCATAATTAAAAAATAAACTTCCTAACTTACTAAAATCTATTATTGATAGAGATTCATTGCCTAAACTTGAGTTTAGATTAACAGTCGTACATTGAGCATAATATACTAAAAAAATTAAAACGCAATATATTATACTAAAAGCCACTCCAATAATACCTAATGATTTTTTATCGTTATTTTTATTTAATGAATATATAGAACAAGCAAACATAACATAGCCTATTGCTAAAAACATACAAGAGAAATAACTTAAAAAAGTCCAACTATTTTTGCTTATCAAACTTAATATCATTGATATTGCAAACACAAATACACAGATTCCTGTTAATAATGTTCCATACTTCCCAATTTTACTATTCATTTATTATCTCCTCTACAAATTACGATTTATTGCTTAGATTTATAATCAATATTGGCTAATTTTGCTTGCTTACACAAGTCTTTAGTTTGTATCTTATATTGTTTTCCATCTTTTATGGTATAAGTTCCACATTGTCTAAATTCAAAATCTACATTTTTTCGGATACACTGTTCTCGAATATCTAATGCCCAGTCATAATCAAATACCCTAGCATTTATGTCCGACTCTCCGCCGACAAACGACTAACTCAATGTTATCGAGATACTTTTCAATATCGATTTTCTCGAGTAAGGGCTGTGCGGTTATACACTTATGTTTGATTGGTAAATCCTTGAATAAGGATAATCGATCGTCTGCATTTTTCTGATTTTCAATCGTACAACAGACAACAACATTGTCATATCCAGTACCCCAGTCATCTGGAATACACTGCATAAAACGGTCAATTCGTTTGGTGAGAAACAAAAAGGTACAGTCCTGTCTTTCTTTTATCATTTTCCAACAATCGTTTCTCCACGCATCGGCTTCCTCAATTAAAAAATCTGTAGAAAAGCATAAATAGACAATTCCCGACTTCATTTTATAATTGCCATTTTTCAATTTTTCGATTGGCTTTTCAAAATCCTTTGTTTTTACGATCTCGCTTGTATCAATCTTTCTTTTGAAATCTCCTTTATGAATATAGCAATGTAAACACCCATCACTACATTTTTTGCAACCTCTCCAAGCATTCCACATTGCCATACGCTTACACTCCTAACTTGTAATTTCGTTATAATTTACGAATATCTAACCTTTGTTTACAATTTAAGTAACTGATATAAAGTTAATAATCATATGTAAAAATAATGGATAACAAATATTTTTCGTTTTTGCATATAAAAGACTTAAATTTAATCCAAGTGCTATATATACGAAACTAGAAAATAATTGGGTGTAATCACCTTGGATCAATACATAATACCATATATGAGAAAACCCAAAAATAAGTGCTGCTATGATATGAGCAAATATCTTATTTACTTTTAATGCTTCTCTAAATACAAAATATCTAAATAAGAATTCTTCAACAAAAGTTCCTAAAATAACAACTGTAATAAAATTAAGTATGTTATTAGCATCATTTTCTTGAATTTCATTCGTATTAACAATTCCACACTTATCCATTATGATTGCAATTGCTACCATGGATATTATTGTTGAAATAAGATATATTGCTAAATACTTAACATTGTTTTTATCAATTTTTTTGAATGATTTTATCATTATTTTTCGATAAGCAATAAAGAATATAATAAATAGAATAACATAGCAAATGAAATTTGCATTGTTAAGCAGAAATTTAATATTCCATTTCTTAAATATGGATAATGCAAAAGTTAATATAACTTGAAACAATATAAACAAGATGATACTGATATTTCTATATTTTTTATTATATTCTTCTATATACTCCATATTTATCTCTCGCTTTCAACTTGTAATTTAACTAATCAATTTTACGTTCGTATGTTACTACTACCCCATAACCCATTGCTTCATTAGGAGAAACAGCTACAACATGCCATCCTTCTTTTGCTAATTTATTCATTTCTTTTTCAGCATCTTTTACTTTGTATGTTTCTACTTTGTATTCGTACATCTTTTCACCTCCTTTAAATTGTAATTTGCAATTATTCTATAAGGATTGGATATATTCGATTAGAGGCTTTATTCTTTCTTTGCTAGATATATCATAGGACTTTTGGATTGAATTTTGCATGCCGATATCTTCGTTGCTTTTATTGTCCCTTTTTTCTAACATCATAGAAGCCATTTTCATCATAGTTTTATCGAAAAATCCCATTTTTTCATAATTCAAACCTGCTGGAAAGTAAAAATGTTTGATTATCTTTCGTTCTTCTTCCGTTAAGTTGCTATTCCATACTTCCATGATAGAATTAGTTTCTTCTGGAGTTGCTCCAGTTGCAAACAGAATGAGTTTTTTTCCTAAATTTAATTGCTTGATTTTATTTAATCTGTCAATTCTTCCTGCGTGTATTCTACTACCGAATATCACGAAATCATAATGACTAAAATTTATTTTTGGAATATGAGATATTTTTTCAATATCACATTTTAATTCTTCCGCAATCCAATTAGCATATTTTTTTGTAAATCCCGTTTTCGATTGATAGATTAGAAGTATTTTCATATTGACCTCCTTGCTAACTTTACTGGTATATTTCTCGATTTCCAAAATATTGGGTTAACATTAGGATAAGGGCAGTAGTTGCCAATACTCCGTCCATTATTCCAGCTGGTAGCATAAACATCATTAAAGCCATAGTAATCACACAGTTAATAACAGATAATACCAAGCCCCACATCCTGTTTTTCAACAAACCAATCGCACCAATTATTCGCACAATGCCGTAAATGGCTCCCATTACGAGCATCAAATTCATATTCTCTCTGAAATATGGCACGATAAAGGAAAAGTATTGATTTATATCAAAGGTATCACTTCCCATCACAAAAACAGGTATTAAGCATAAACAACCGCCAACTTCCATCAATGCTCCATGGAGCAACATCAAAATCGCTGCTAGTCTATATTTCTTCATATACAAATTTCCTTTCAAAGTAAATTTAAGTTGATTATATCAGAAAAAGAGCAAACCGGAAATAAGTTTGCTCAGAAAAATGAATTTATTGACGCCTCATTTTTTTCTCAAAAATGAAAATGGATAATACTAGAATAGCGATGGTATATAAACTAAAAACCAGAATATCTTGCGTGTGAATGATGGCAAAGTTGTGGTTCATAATTCCCTTTAGCAGAGTAACAGCCGGTTCAAAAGGTAAAAACTCACACACTCTTCCAAAAATATCGCCTAGTAATTCTTTTGGGAAATACATACCACTGGTAAAACACACGAGTTGCACGAAAATGCTGGAAATACCAGAAGATGCTTTTTCCGAAAAGATACTTCCAATGAGAATACCAAGTGCAATAAAAAGAATAGCAATAACAAGCGAAACAAGACCTGCTAAGAGAAGGGAAAGGCTAAAAGAAAGTCCCAAACAAACTGCAAGCAGAAAGAACAAGATGTTTTGTACCAGCAAAATCGGGAGGAGGGAAAGCATATAGCCTAAAATGTATTCAGCTGGTTTCATAGGGCTAATCCCAAGTCGAATGAGCAAGGATGTTGTTCGGTCTTTGGAAATGAGCATAGCCGTAAACAAGGTAATAAAGGAAAAGCCGAATACAAGGATACCAGCAGTAAAGTTTTCGAGTTTGTAACTGTCGTTTGGAATATCAAATTGTTGAAAGAAAAAGAGCAAAAACAAAGGGAGCAAAATCGCGAAAACTAAACTAAGCGGGTCGCGGATGAGTTCTTTGCAATTTCGTTTGGCAAAATTCCATATTCTCATGCTAATTCACCTCCTGTTGCAATTTGGACAAAAGCATCTTCAAAATTTTTGGCGTGTGCCTTTTGGATGAGTTCTTCTGCTGTTCCAACTGCCACTAAATTTCCTTTTGCCATAATCCCAATTCGGTCAGATAAATGTTCTGCCTCTTCCATATAGTGTGTGGTTAAAAGGATGGTAATGTTTCCTTTTAATTGACCAATAACCCTCCAAAGTTCTTTTCGTGCAATTACATCCAAGCCGAGTGTTGGTTCATCTAAGAATAGGACTTGTGGGGTATTGATTAAAGAAATGGCGATGGAAAGTCTTCTTTGCCAGCCACCAGATAGAGTTTTCGCTTTTTGCTTTTTGCTTTAGCACTTCGTCTAGTTGAAAAACGCGGATTAGTTCTTGGATTTTTTCTTGTGGGTGTTCAATTTGGTAAACACCAGCCATAAACTCCAAATTTTCCTTTACCGAAAGATTGGGAGCAATCGCGGTTTCTTGCGGGGAAACATTTAAGATTTCTCGAATTTTTTGTTTCTCTTTTTGGAGCGTAAGCCCTTGGATAGAAATTTCTCCCGAAGTGGGCTGAATTAGGGTGGATAGCATTTGAATGGTGGTTGTTTTTCCAGCACCATTGGTTCCTAGCAAAGCAAAAAGTTCGCCTTGCTCAATCGTTAAGTTAATTCCCTTAACAGCCGTTTTTTCACCAAATGTTTTGGTAAGATTTTTTGCTTCAATCGCAACCATCGCTATTTCTCTCCTTTTGGAAAAATTTTATCGGATAAGTCTTCAATCACATCTGCTTTCACAAGGGCAATTCCTTGTGCTCTATCACAAAGGACAATCATAGAGTCGCCCGGTTGAATCGCAAACATATCTCTTGCCTCTTTTGGAATAACAATTTGTCCCTTTTCTCCGACTTTGCAAATACCAACAAATTTATCTTTATTCATAAAAACCTCCTTGTATAATTAGTTATACTTTTCATACTTATTGTGCTATGACAAAATAAAAAAAGCAATAGATTTTTCCATTGCTCTATAAATAACCGGCAAGCCTGCGGTATACTTGATTGGTCAAAATGCAGTCATTTAAGGCTCTGTGCTCATTTCTTTTGGTTAAGTGGAAGTAATCGATTAAGTCGTCGAGTTTGTGATGGCTCAAAGTTGGTAAAACCTTTCGAGAAAGGCGTAAAGTATCGATATAATCATTGGTTAAATAGGCATTTAGATTTTCTTGCATACTGTCGTAGAGAAAGTCAATATCGAAATTGACATTATGCCCGACAATGACATCCTTTCCTAAAAATTCTTGAAAGGCTTGCAATACTTGGATTAAATCTTTTCCTTCTTGTCGCACCATTTCGTCTGTAATGCCAGTCAGTCTGGTCGTAAAATAGCCAACTTCGTTATTTACTTTAATCAGTTCAGAAAAATAGCCGGTTTCTTTTTCACCTCGCACTTTGACAGCACTAATTTCAAGGATTTCTCCTCTGCCAGCATCCAAACTGGTGGTTTCAATGTCCACCACGGTATAGTCTGGTATGTTTTGCATAAAACTTTGCCCTTTATATAATCTACTACTGAGTTTCTTCATTTCGTTTCTCCTTTTGTCTACGATACCACCCATTTTATCACAAATTGGCTTGGAAAACAAAAGGGATACTTTTGAAAAACAGTGGCATACTGAGAAAATTTATGATACAATTCGGACAAAGGAGAAATTTATGACAGAAAAAGAGAAAATGCTAGCCGGCAAGTTATATCGCCTAAGCGATGGACCAGAACTTTTGGAAGAACTAGCAAATGCAAAGGATAAGTGTTTTGCATATAACCAACTACTCCCATCCAAAAAAGAAGAAAGAAAGCAGATATTGCAAGAACTATTGGGAAAAGTAGGGGAACATTTTACTATCGAGCAACCTTTCCATTGTGATTATGGCAAGCAAATTACTATTGGTGAAAATTTTTATGCCAATTACAACTTAACCATTTTAGATGTAAACACAGTTACATTTGGAGAATGTGTGCTAATTGGACCGAATTGTAGCTTCTATACGGCAGAACATCCATTAGATCCAGCACTTCGTAAGGAGGGGTGGGAGTCCGGCAGACCAATTAAAGTAGGGGATAACGTGTGGTTTGGTGGAAACGTAACGGTTCTTCCAGGTGTAACCATTGGAGATAATGCGGTAATTGGTGCTGGAAGTGTTGTAACCAAAGATATTCCAGCAGACTGCATTGCAGTTGGAAATCCATGTAGAGTCATGCGAAAGAGGTGAGAACAATCGAGTGGTGGTATATTCTACTAATTATATTTCTATTGGTTCTATTGCCGAACCGTAAAATGAAATTACTGTTACAAAAGAAAGTGAAACAAAAAAGGAAAGGAGAGAAAAGAAAAATGCCTAAAGAAATGATGCAAGAGTTTATGGGAAAAGTTTGCTCCATTAGTCTATTTAACGACTCCTTCGGAATGGTAGGAAAAATTGTAGCTGTGGAAGATAACTGGATTAAAGTGGAGAATAAAAAAGAAGTACGTATCCTAAATGGAGATATGGTTCAAAGCATTACTCTTATGCCAGAAAAATACCAAAACAAAGACTAGAAAGGGGAAATAAACATGAGTAAGGGAATGATTTTATTACTTCTGATTGCCCTATATTTTGTGATTAAATGGGCCGTGAAAAATGGAATTCGAGATTACTACGAAGAACAAAAAGAAGAAATAATGGAAGAGAGTGAAGAAGAAAAGGAAATCGAAGAGAAAGCAAAAATTGAGGAAAAGAAAGAAGAAGCCAAAAAAAAAGTGAAGAAAAGAACAACGAAACCAAAAGTAACAGCCGGAAAGGAAACAAAAGTAGAAGAAAAAAAGGCAAGAAAAAAGGCAACTGCAAAAGCAAGTAAAGAGTAAGGAAAGATAAAAAGTCTTTCCTTTTTTGCATCTCACACAAAATTCACAAAAAAAGAAAGCGGAAACATTGTTTTACCTAGGCAGATAGCATATAATAAAAGAACAAAGAAAAGAAGTGAAAAAGGGAGAAGAAGCAATGGCATATATTGTATTTGAACACGTCAAAAAAGAATACAAAATGGGAGAAGTAACCATCCAAGCCTTAGACGATACGAATTTTACCATTGAAAAAGGCGAACTTGCCGTTATTGTAGGACCAAGTGGAGCTGGTAAAACTACTACCTTAAATATTTTAGGTGGAATGGATCGAGCATCTAGCGGAATGGTCAAAATTGATGGAAAAGATATTACAGAGCTAAAGGAAAAGCAACTGACCCAGTATCGTAGGGACGACATTGGTTTTGTCTTCCAATTCTATAACTTGGTTCAAAACTTAACAGCCAAAGAAAATGTAGAACTTGCCCTTCAAATTTGCAAAAATCCGTTAGACCCAGACAAAGTGCTAGAAGATGTGGGATTAGCCGAGCGAAAAAATAACTTCCCTTCGCAATTATCTGGGGGAGAACAACAACGTGTATCCATTGCAAGAGCGATTGCAAAAAATCCCAAGATACTACTTTGCGATGAACCAACCGGAGCCCTTGATTATAACACAGGAAAACAAATTCTAAAACTGCTCCAAGATACTTGTCACAATAACCAAATGACTGTTGTCATTATAACTCATAATACAGCGATTGCCGATATGGCAGACAAGGTAATCTATTTCAAAAACGGAAAAGTATCGGATATTAAAATAAATCCAAACCCAATTCCAGTAGAAAGGATTGAATGGTAGCATGAAAGCACTCACCAAAGACCATAATCGAACCATCCGCAAAAGTTATAAACGCTTTTTATCCATTGTGCTAATGGCAATGCTTGGTACAGGTGTGTTTTGCGCAATTCGTGCGAGTGGTACGAATATGCTCTACCAGATTAAATCCTATTATGATACCCATTCAGTCTATGACCTAAAAACCTCGTCTACGTTGGGATTAACCCAAGAAGATATGCAAAAAATAGGTGAGTTAGAGGCTGTTTCAGATGTATATGGTGTCTATGAACTCGATACATATTTGGAAACAGAAGAAGCCCAACACGTAGGAAGAGTAACCAGTCTAATAACAGGAAAAAATGAGCCAGTATTGGTACAAGGTAATCGTCCGACTAAGGCAGAGGAATGTTTAGTCGATACAGAAGTTATGCGAGATTTTTCTTTGCACATAGGAGATAAAATTTCGTTAAAAGAAGAAAAAGACGATGACGAAAAAGTCCTTGTTCATACCGAACTTACCATTGTGGGAGAAGCAAAATCTCCTCTTGTGTTAAATCAAGAAAAGGGTGGTTCTTCGTTAGGAGCACGGTAAGGTAGAGTATGATATATGGACTTTGCCAGAAAATATCGACTCCGACCTTGCTACTTCAGCGTGTATTCGTGTGCTAGGGGCAGAAAAAGAATTCCTAGGAACTAGTCGTTATGATAAAAAAATCCAAGAAGCAAGCACACAGATAGAAGCGATTGCAGAAGAAAGGAGAAAGCTCAGATATGAGGAGTTAATTGGAGAAGCCACAGATAAAGTAGAAGAAGCTCAACAAGAATTAGACGGGGAAAAAGCCAAAGCAGAGGACAAAATTCGAGAGGCAGAACAGGAGATAGACCAAGCCGAAAAGGACATTGCCAAAGCCGAAAAAGAACTAAAAGAGCAAGAAAATAAGGCAAGTACGGAGTTTGAAAAGGCAGAAACGGAGTGGAAAAAACAAGAAGAGCAATATAACACGAAAAAAGCAGAAGCAGAAGATGGATTCTCGCAAGCAGGAGAGCAAAAAGCAAATTTAGAAAAACAAAAAGAAACCTTAGAACAGCAACTTTCGCTTTTACAAGAGGCAGAAAAGAAAGTCGATGCTATCACAAAGCCAATTCTCCAAGCACAAATTGCACAAGTCCAAGCAGGACTAAAGGAAGTAAATGGTGGAATAACGACCATCGATACGATGGTTCAAACGGGAAGACAAGAACTCGCTAATGGAAGAAAACAATTAGACCAAGCTAAACAAACCTTAGAAACAGAAAAGAAAAAGGCAGAAAAGGAAATTGAAAATGGCAAGCAGAAAATAGCGGATGCGAAACAAGAAATCCAAGAAGGAAAACAAGAATTAGCAGATAACCGCAAAGAATTTGAAACCACGATTGCAGAGGCACAAGATAAATTAGATGATGCACGTGCGAAAATTCAGGAGATTAAATATCCGAAATGGTATATCCAAGACCGTAAAGATGTGTTGCAAGGCTATAACGAATTGGTGCAAGAAGCGGAAAGTATCGATAACATTAGTCGTGTATTTCCCATTATCTTTTTTGCAGTAGCAACTCTTATGAGCCTAACGTCTATGACACGTATGATTGACGAAGAAAGAACACAAATTGGTACTTTGAAAGCATTGGGATACAGTAAGGCAAAAATTGCACAAAAATATGTGTTCTATGCCACAGAAGCCACAGTTGCTGGAAACTTATTCGGAATTGGCGTCGGTTTCTATATCTTGCTTCCAATTATTATATCTGCCTGTCTAACAGGCTATTCGGTGCCAGAAGCTATGATATTACTCGATTGGAAAATTGCAATCGTAGGATTTTTGCTATCCGTTATTTGTATTGTAGGGGGAGCCATCTATACCATTGCACGTAGGCTAAAAGATACACCAGCAGAACTCATGCGTCCAGAAGCACCAAAACCAGGAAAACGTGTGCTATTAGAGAAAATACCATGGCTCTGGAAACGTTTTTCCTTTATTCAAAAGGTAACGCTTCGTAATACCTTCCGTTACAAGAAACGCTTTCTAATGGCAATTATCCGGTATTTGTGGAGCCACCAGTTTACTATTAGTCGGGTATGGTGCAAAAGATAGTACGAAAATAGTGGGATCTTTGCAATACGAAGGCATTTACCAATACCAAATGATGTTAGGGGTCAAAGATAGTATTTCTGACGGTCAAAGAGAAAAATTGCAACAAGAAATTTGGGAGAAAGAAGCGGTACAAGATGCTATCTTCGTCAATATGCAAAATGTAACCATCGCAAAAGACGATACACAAAGGGAAATACAACTCATGGTATTAGCAGACGAAACAGACTTAGAACCATATATCAGGCTAAGAGATTACAAAAAGAAAAAGCCAATTTCATGGGAGAAAGACCAGATTATTTTGACTGAGAAAATGGCAGAGATTTTAGATGTAAAAATAGGAGATAAAATCCAAATCCAGAATGAAGCGGATATCGAAAAAGAGGTAACGATTGGCGGAATTACCCAACAATATATTGCGAACTTTGTTTATATGCGACAAGGGTTGTATCACACCTTATTCGACGAAACAACCAATGCCAATATTGCACTGGTAAAAACCGAAAAACTAGAAAAGAGCCAAGAAACAGTGCTTGGAAAAGAATTGCTAGAAAACAAGGAGATTACGTCCATTCGCTTCGTATCAGATATGCAAGTGGATTTTGGAAGCCTCAACTTTGTCATTGTTGCACTTATCCTCTTATCTGGAGCTCTTGCTTTATTAGTGCTATATAACCTAACGAATATTAACATCAGTGAGCGAGAAAGAGAACTTGCGACCCTAAAAGTGTTAGGATTTTATCCAAAAGAAGTAGACCAATATGTCAACCGAGAAATGCTATTCTTAACCATACTTGGTATCCTACTTGGACTGATTGGAGGAACATTGCTATCTACCTTTGTTTTAACGGTAGCAGAGCGAGAACCAATGATATTCCCAAAAGTAATTCGACCAATTAGTTATGCCTACACTTTTGGACTTATGTTAGCCTTTGCGGGAATTATGAATTTCGTGTCCCATTATGCCATGAAGAAAATCAATATGATTGACTCTTTGAAGAGTATTGAATAAGAATATTTGAAAATGTGAAACAAAATGCAAGAAAGAAGATAAAAAAGTTTCACATTTTCATTTTTTTGTGGTATAATAGAAATGTGAAACAAAATAAGAAGAAAATAGTAAAAAAGTTTCACATGATAAAGGAGGAACCATGGAAGAAAAAATGGAGATAATGAACCTTCTACAATCGCGACACATGTTAGAGAAAGAATTAGAGAGCCTTGTTTATGGAGCAGTAGAAATAAGAGAAAATAATGGAAAGAAGTATTTGTACGCCCATTACCGAGAAGAAGGAGTAGCCTTAACCAAATACGTGGGGGAATATTCGGAAGAGTTGTATCAACTTATCCTTAATAATAGTATGAAAGCCAAAGAACTCAAAAAGCAAATTCGAGAAATCGGAAAAAGATTGAAACAACTGAATTATGTAGAAGAGGAATTAAGTGAAAAAGTACAACAGAATATAGATTTTGCGAAAAGGCATTTGGTTGATACCATCTACAAACAAGCAATTTTAGAGGGAGTTGCTACTACTTTTGCAGATACCGAAAGCATATTAGAGGGTGGAAAAGTCAACAATATGACAACAGAAGATGTCTTGAAGATTATCAATCTAAAGCACGCATGGGAATTTGTATTAAATAAAGATGTTATGTTAAGTGATACGAACTATGCCCTATTATGCGAAATTAACAAAATGGTAATCGATAAATTCTATTACACAGCAGGAAAAATAAGGAGTGTACCAGTTACCATTGGAGGGACAACCTGGAAACCAGATTTACCAATCGAAAGTAAGATAAAAGAAGAATTGCAAGAAATCTTTTCACGAAATATGGAGGACATAGAACGAGCCATTGAACTAGTGCTATTCATTATGAAGAAACAAATTTTTATTGATGGAAATAAAAGAACAGCCATTATCTATAGCAATCATTATCTCATTTCAAAAGGAAAAGGGATATTGGTAATTCCAGCAGAATTAACTGGGGAATTTAAGGATTTACTTCTTGGATATTATGAGGGAAAAGACACAGAGAAAATAAAGAAATTTTTGCGAGAAAAATGTTATAGGAAGATATAAAAGAGATTATTGGAAATAAGGGAGAAAAAAGATGGATTATCAGAAAGAACTAAAAAGAGCTATCATTCTTGCCATTGTACTTGGAATGGAAACGATTTTCTTTTTTAGTACTGGTATGCTTGCTACATTGGGGTATATAACAGCGGTATTTACAGTTCTTTGTTTTTTGGCAGCAATTCTATTTTATTCTTTGCAAAAAGATGCAGAAAAAGCAAAAGTAGAAAGAGAAAGAAAACAACAAGAAGACCTGAAATTACAACTTTTGCGTGAAGAAGAGGAAAGAATTAAAAAAGAAAAAGCAGCAAAACTTCAAAAACAGAAAGCAGAAAAACGAAAAAAGGAAGAAGAAGAAAGAAACAAAAAGGCAGAAGAACAAAAGAGAGAACAAGAAAAAATAGAAGCACAGAAACAAAAAGAATATGAACAAATAAAAGAATTAAGTAAGAAGCAAAAAGCAGAAATCATAGAGGAGCAAGAGATTTCGGAAGATATGGTAAAAAGAGTACAAGACATAGAAGAATTAAAACAGCGTATTTTTGGAAATCCATATTTTATTCAAATTGTAAAATCCATGATAAAACAAGGACAAATTAACCAATTTGTTGCACAATTAGAAGAAGTGAAAGATAAAAAGTATGAAAGATGTGCTAGTGGCGAAAAAACAAGGACAAAAAGATGGTTGGGAGATTTCTGGCAAGACGAAATGTTTGTGCCTTCCAATACCGTTCAGGCACCAGAACCAAAACTTATTTTAATGGGTTTATTGTATTATCAAAAAATTTTAGATTTAATTCAGAAAGATAAGGAATTAACCGCAATCTGCCAAAATTTATGGAAAACTTATCAAGAAAATGAATACATCAATTTAGAATATATCTCGAAAAAAGCCTATGATATCTATCGAAATTCTTATCAAAAAGAGTATCATCTTTCCATCACACAAAAAGATTTTGAGATTGTATTTCGCTTTCTACCAAAGGAAGAAACAAGAAAACAAGAGAATGACCTGTATGCTTTGCTATTTTTGAAGGAATATAAGACAGCAAAAGAATTTCCAAAGGAAATCTACGAACAGCTTATATTCCATAGAAAAAGTAAGTCTTTTTACATAAACTCTTATCTTTTATGGATGGCAGAAAACCAAGCAAACTTCTCCATATTTGAAATATGCGAAATGTTAGTAGGAATGGACGAGAAAATTGAAAGATATATGGAAATGGTGAAGGAAGAAAAAGCCAAAATCAAAAAACAAAAAGAGAAAGAAGAAAAAAAGAAACAAGGGAAAAAAGCGAAGGAGAAATTAGAGCAAGAAAGAATGCGCTTAATTCAAGGGGACATTTCGAAGGAAAACGAATTAAATGCAGAAATTTTGAAAAAGAAACAGAAAAAGAAAGAACTAGAATTAGGCTATCAAGATGTTGAAAATGGCTATGAATTTGAGGAATATGTAGCAAAACTGTACCAAAGATTGGGCTTTGAAACGACGGTTACGAGAAAAAGCGGGGACCAAGGGGCAGATATTATCGCCAAAAGAAATGGGCGCAAATATATTATACAAGCCAAATTTTACAATAGCCCTGTAGGAAATAAAGCCGTACAAGAGGTGGTAGCAGCACTTGCTATGTATCAAGCAGATTATGGAATAGTTGTAACGAACAGTACTTATACACAATCTGCGATTGAATTAGCAAAGGCAAATGATGTGGAACTAATCGATAAGAAAAGAATAGAAGAAATCAAGCGAGAGTTAATTTCCAGTTTAGGTGTTAATTAACAAAAGGAAAGCCCCGGAGCAAAGCGGTAAAGCTGCTTATATTCCGAGGCTTTTTTGTTCCAATTAGTCGTGCGGTGCCCACCGTTCCTTGAAGAAATCACGAAAGGTCCAAATGGTATCCATAAATCCGTGGAACAGGGGAAAGGCGTGAAGGCGGAATTCGTCAAAACGGTCCAGCGTTTGCCGGGCGATGTTACAGTTGTCAACGGTAGGAACAATCTGGACGGTAGCATGTCCCTGATACTTGTGGAGCGGGAAAAAGCCACCTTCCAACGGGAAAAAGCTGTCCCAGTAACCCTGCTGTTCGACATTCGGAAAGACATAGCAGAGCGGGCTGAGAGCTCGCTCATTTACCATCTTTACGAACACCAAGCGGTTATCTTCGTAAATCCCACAGATAAACCGCATTCTGTCGTAGGGCGTAGGAAACTTTTCCAGTGTGTAACCGCGGACAATGTTGCCAGGCTCTCGAACCAGGAAGCCAGAAAAGTCGGCGTCCAAGTTACTCCAATGACCATTCTGCTCAAACCTTCCGTCAATTTGGAACAATTCCATGGCATCAAACCTCCTCAAATTATTGTACAGGTATGGAAAATGCGTCCTTCTATTTAGAATTGTCAATAGTATATCATAGAATTATGTAAAACTCAAGAAAATAAGTTTATTGCAAGAGAGTTTGGCAAATGGTATAATAAGAAAAAAGATAAATTGATAGAGCTAAAATAAGAAGGGAGAGAAACCATGAAAAAGAAAATCTGGATCATTATAGTCATTGCAGTAGCAATCGTATTTTTAGTAGGCGGTTTGACCACCCTACTTTATGCTTCCAATGGAAGAAAGATACGCCAAAGAGGAAGTACGACATTTGGAACAACATACTGCCATGAAAACCACCACACAAGAGGTGGCGGAGATGCTTTTACAAATTGGACTTGTGCTTTATGTGGAAGAGAAGGCACTTGCCCAGGTACAGATGTGCCAACAATTTGTGATAATTGTGCAAGAACAGCAAGAAGATGTAGGCATTGTGGAAGATTGGAGAGATAATGGATAAAAAAGATATTTTTATCATAGCCTTTGAAAGCATCTTATTGATTAGTAGTATTGTTCTATTGGTAACTGGAATTAGACAATTCTTTGGGTACAATTACATATTGAAAATAAATGACAGTAATCGAGAACAAGTAGAACAATATTTAATGTTAGAAGATACCGAAATACCAAAAGGAAAACTAATCAAAATTGCAGACAAACAAGCATTAGGAGATTGGACATTTTATTTATTTTATGAAGATGGAACAGAAGAAGAAAGAATGTATAACGATGGAGAGCAACAAGTATTAAGGAAGTATCTTTGGGAAAATGGACACGATGAAATCAAAAGTGCAGAATGGAAAATAGTAAGTTCAATCGTTGGAATTCTCTTACTCTGTTTTTTAGAAGTGGGCGAAAGAAAAAATATAAAGATAGCAACGAAAATTAGTACCAAAACAAGGAGAAAAAATGAGTAAAATCGATACACAAGAATTGCAAGATTTGCTACAAGGTAGTGCAAACAAAGAGGAAGTCAAGTTTAATCAATTTTACGAAACATATAAAGGACTGATTTATGGAATAGCCTTTTCTATCTTGAAGAACAACGAAAGTGCTGAAGATGTGGTACAAACCGTTTGTACGAAAATATGGGATATGAAGCCAGAAAATCTGCCCAAGAGCAAGCCTGCCACTTGGCTATATACCCTAACGAAAAATGAAACACTAAACTTTCTGCGCAAACAGAAAAAAACGATATCTTTAGAAGAACAGTATTTTATCGGAGAAGAGGACGCCAATTTAGACGGAATTATCCAGAAAGAAACCTATAACAAAATTCTAGCAAGACTAGAGCCACAAGACCAAGAGATTGTATCTCTCAAAATCCTTTCTGGACTATCTTTTCGCCAGATTTCTCAAATTCTAAATATGCCAATCGGTACCGTACAATGGAAATACTATAAAGCACTCCATACTTTGAAAATGCTACTGGCTAACCTATCTATGTTTGTTGTGGCAGTGATTGCACTTGCCTTACACAAAAAGGAAGAACCGAAAATCCCAGAAAAAGAAACCATACAGCCAGAGCCTCCTGTGCAAAATACAACAGAAGAAGAAAAAAAGGAAACAACGACTTCTCGTGACGAAACAAAGAATCAAATAAGCCCAAGCCCAGAAGTAAATGAAATGGAAAATGTGCAAGAAAATACCATACAAAATATAGAAAGCCCAGAAAATTACCAACCAAACACAATCGGAACACTTGGCTTCGCAGGCTTTTTCCTATTTTTCACTATCCTTTTTGCTGTTATTTTTACAAAACACCAACAAAATCGAAGAAAACATGTGTCTAAATAACAGAAAGGAAAAGGTGATACTTATGAAAAAAGGTGAAAAAATCTGGATTGGTGTGATAACTGGAATAACCGTTCTGCTAACAGTCTTATTGTTAGTGGAGAAAGTGGGAATTTGGCAAAAGCCAGAAAGCCAAAAAAATATTGTGCAAAAGGACGAAGCTTTGAAAACAGTAGAGCAAAAAGAGGCTGTCATCATTCAGCCGAACAGAATATATAACAAAGAAAGACTGGAGCAATTTATTAAAAATACAGAAATGAATGCTAAAAATCGAGTCGAAGATACAGTCAAAATCATTCAATACACAACAGAAGGAGATCCAATTATTACAGAATTGAGTTACCAAATATTTAGCCCTGCAAATGGAGAAACAAAACCGAAAACAACCTATGTTCTCACAATCGATACCACACAAGA
>ERZ777306.3018-NODE-3018-length-19009-cov-3.888731_pt1 | contig 19009 bp, 16 predicted proteins | sample MGYA00374966_ERZ777306 | MGnify/ENA primary metagenome ERZ777306 (study PRJEB29329, sample SAMN06343882) | mouse gut metagenome | isolation source: Mouse cecum | place: Austria: Vienna | collected 2014-11-15 ...
ACGGCATACGAGAGTGACATGTGACTGGAGTTCAGACGTGTGCTCTTCCGATCTCTGCCCTTCGCTCGGCTTCCGCCTCGCGCACGAGGAGGGGAAGAGGGGCGGGAGGGAGGAAAGGGGGAGAGAATGGGAAGCCGCTCGCCTCCGGCTCGCTCCACCCAACATTTGGGATAGAAGGGGGAGACGAGGAGGGAGAGCAGGGAGGAAAGGAGGGGGGAGAGAGGGAGGCGGAGGGGCTAAGATTCGGGGGGCTGGGGGGCGGGAGGGTCGCCGGAGGCGAACAGGCGGGAGAGGTAGCGCTGGCGGAAATGCTCGAACAGCTCCCAGAAGTTGGGGACGAAGAGGGTTCCGACCACGGCGTTTACCGCCATGCCGAAGACGACCGCCGTGCCGAGGCTCACGCGGCTCTCCGCTCCGGCCCCGGTGGCGAAGAGCATCGGCATGACGCCGAAGACGAAGGCCAGGGCCGTCATCATTATCGGCCGGAAGCGCACTATGCCTCCCTGGAGGGCGGCCTGGCGCACCGGCAGTCCGGCCTTGCGGTAGTCTATGGCGTATTCGACAATCAGGATGGCGTTCTTGGCGGATAGCCCAAGCAGGAGAATGATGCCGATCTGGGTGTAGATGCTGACGCTCTGACCCATAATCCAGCAGCCGAGGATGGTGCCGAGAATCGCGGTCGGCATGGAGATGACCACCGCGAGAGGGTCGGTCCAGCTTTCATACTGCGCGGCGAGCACGAGGATAGTGATTATGATCGCGAAGAAGAGGACGGCGGTGATGGTAGTGCCGGCCTGTGTCTCCTGATATGCCTCGCCGGTCCAGGCGTAGGAGTAGTTGCCCGCGCCTACGCTCCCGACGATTTCCTCCATGGCCTTTATGCCGTCGGACGAGGAGACGCCGTCGGCCGGGGTGGCGGTGAGCGCCGCGGTCTGGTACATATTGTAGCGGCTTACCGACGGGGAGCCCATGACAGGTTCCACCGAAGCGAAGGCGGCGAAGGGGACCATCTCGCCAGCGGAGTTGCGCACGCTCAGGCGCAGCACGTCATCGACCGTTGCGCGGGCGTTGCCGGCGGCGGCCACGTTTACCTGGTAGACGCTTCCGAACTCCACGAAATCGTTGACGTAGCTGCCCCCCATGAATGACGACAGCGAGGAGTAGACCTGGTCAAGCGAAAGCCCCATCAGCTCGACCTTGTCGCGGTCGACGCGGACCCTGTACTGCGGCACCTCCCCCTCGTAGAGCGAGCGGACCGACTTTATGCGCGGGTCGGCGGAGGCCGCCTGCTGGATGTCGGCGAGCGCCTGTGCCAGTTCCTTGGGTCCGCGGGCGTTGATGTCGAGCAGCTGCATCTCCAGGCCGGAACTCATTCCGAGACCCGGTATGGCCGGGGGATTGACAGCGAACACCAACCCCTCCTGGATGGAGGCGCACTCGGCGTTCACGCGGTCTATTATGCTGAAAATGCTCCCGTCCTTCCCCTTGCGCTCGTTCCAGGGCTTTAGCACCACGAAGAAGGAGCCGAGGTTGCTGCCGTTGCCGCCCGCGAGGAACGAGAAGCCCGACATCTCGATCACGTCGTCGACTTCCGGCATCGCGAGGAGCTTTTCCGCGACCTCGCCGACGACCTTGTCGGTGCGGTCGAGGGAGGCTCCCGCGGGGAGCTGCACCGATCCCAGGAAATAGCCCATATCCTCCTGCGGTATGTAGCTCGACGGCCATTTGGCGAAGCCCCAGAAGGCCGCGCCGCAGAGCAGCAGGTAGCATCCGATAGCCACCGCGGGGTGTTTGAGGAACTTGCCGATGACCTTGGTGTAAGCCTCGACGGTCTTCGTCCAGCCAGCGTTGAACCAGCGGTATAGGAAGAACCGCGACGGCTTTTCCTTGCGGAGGAAGAGGGCGCACATGGCCGGGGTGAAGGTAAGGGCGTTGAAGCCGGAGAAGGCGGTGGATACCGCGATGGTGAGAGCGAACTGCTTGTAAAGCTCGCCTGTGATGCCCGAGATGAAGGCCGTTGGGATGAAAACCGACAGCAGCACCAGCACCTCGCCGACAATCGGCCCCTGAAGCTCCTTCATCGCTTTCTCGGCGGCCTGCCGGGGTGTGAGCTTCCCCTCGTTCACGAGGCGCGAACAGTCCTCGACGACCACTATCGCGTCGTCGACCACTATGGCTATGGCGAGCACCAGGCCGAAGAGCGTCAGCGTGTTGAGGGTGAATCCCAGGAGCTTCATCACGGCGAATGTGGCAATGAGCGATACCGGGATGGTGATCATCGGTATGATCACGGAGCGCCAGCTCTGGAGGAAGAAGAGGATGACGATCATCACTATGAGCGTGGTCTCGCAGAAAGTTACCAGCACCTCGTCGATCGACGCGGAGACGAAGGTGGTGGTGTTCATCAGCACCCGGTAGCCGACACCCGGGGGAAAATACTGGCTGAGGTTTTCAAGCTCTTTCTCCACGGCCTTTGCCACGTCGATCGCGTTCGCTCCGGGCAGCTGATTGATGCCGATCAGTCCGGCCTCCTTGCCGCTGACCCTCGACATGGAACCGTAGCTGCTGCTGCCCAGCTCGACCCTCGCGACATCGCCCAGGCGGAGCACCGCTCCGTCCGCGCCGGTGCGGAGTATTATTTCGCCGAACTCGGCGGGAGTCCGGAGCCTCCCGCGGGCGGTGAGTGAGAACTGGAAAGGTGTGGCGGTAGTCGAGGGCCGCGCCCCGGCGGAACCGGCGCTGACCTCCATGTTCTGCGCCTGTATGGCCGCCATGACGTCGGAAGGCGTGACGCCGCGGGCCCGCATCAGGTCGGGGTCGAGCCAGACGCGCATGCTGTACTGCCCGGAGCCGAAGGCCTGCGCCTCGCCGACCCCGTCGACGCGCGACAGCGGGTCAATGATGTGCAGCTGGGCGTAGTTTGTGAGATACAGGGCGTCGTAGCGCCCCGGATCGTCGCTTTCGAGCGCGATGAAGAGCAGAATGCCCGACGAGCGGGAGCTGACGTCTATCCCCTGGCGCGTGACCGCCGACGGGAGCTGCGGCTCGGCGCGGTCGACGAGGTTCTGCACCTTCACCGTCGCGTCGTCGAGGTCGATGCCGTTCTCGAAGGTGACCGTAAGGTTGTAGGAGCCGTCGGACCCCGACGACGAGCTCATGTACATCATCCCCTCCACGCCGTTGACGGCCTGCTCGATCGGCACGCCGACGGTTTCGGCGACAGTCTGCGCGTCGGCCCCAGGGTAGGAGGCGGAGACGTTGACCGTGGGAGGAGTGATGTCGGGGTACTGCGCCACGGGGAGCGACTTTACGGTCACCAGACCCACGAGGATCATCATTATCGCCAGGACGGTGGCGAAGATCGGACGGTCGATGAAGAATTTCGAGAACATGTCGGGGAAGGGTTTTTATCTTGTCGGCAGGGAGTTTTTCGCGGACTGGCCCGAGGGGGCTTCGACGGGACGCACGGCCATGCCGTCGCGCACTTTGAGGAGGGCCCGGGTGACGTAGCGGTCACCGGGGGCTATCCCCTTGGTGACGATGCGGAGCGAGTCGCGCACCAGCTCGCCAACCTCCACCGGGGTGTAGACCACCTTGTCGGAATCGTTGACCAGGTAGAGGTACCGGCCGAGTTGGTCGGTGCCAACCGCGGCGTCGAGCACGAGGAGCGCCCGCGGCTCGACAGCCACTGGAAGATGGACGGTGCAGAACATGCCCTGCCTCAGTTCGCGGCCGCGGTTGTCGAATTCGAGGCGCATGCGGATAGTGCCCGTGCCCTGGTCGACCTCCAGCCCGGAGTAGTCGAATCTGCCGTAATACGTCCTGGCTATGGAGTCGCCGAACGTCACCGGCACGCTGTCGAGGCGGACGCGCTTTCCCTCCGGTGTTTCCGTGAGCTGGAGGAACCGGCTGTCGGTGACGGAGAAATTGGCGCGCACCACGGAGTCGTTGACTATCGAGGCCACTTTCACAGGATTCCCCTCGCCGCCGACATACGCGCCGACGGTGTATTCCGGGGCGGAAACCTGTCCGGCGAAGGGGGCGCGCACGGTACACCACCCGAGCATCTGGCGCGCATTGTCGACCGCGGCGCGGCAGTTCTTGATCTGAGCCTGAGCCTCGCGCCAGGCGCTTTCGGCCTGGATCACGTCCATCTTGCTGACGGCGTCGCTTTCAAGGGCCTTCTTCATGGCCTCGTACTGCCTGGCGGCGAATTCTTCCGAGGCTATGGCGCTGGCCAGCTGCGCCTCGGCCTGCTGGAGGCGGTTGCGGTAGGTGGAGGGGTCAATAGAGAGGAGCGGCTGCCCGGCGCGGGCGTATTCGCCGTCGGTGTAGTGCTTCGCGACTATGTTGCCGCTCACGCGGGCGACAATGTCGGCCGATCGGGAACTTTTCAGGTACGCCGGGTATGTCTGGTGGATTACCACGGAGTCTGTCACAGGCCGCGCCACGGAGACTTCCATGGGGCCTTGCGCGGTTTCAGGGCTTTTTCTGGAGCATCCGGGCGCTACGGCCAGGAGGCAGATTGCCGCGATGGGTAAAAACGCTTTCATCGGCATGTGGTTTTTAGTCGGCGTCGTAGCCTCCGCCGAGCGCCTCATAGAGGGCTATCAGAGCCTGGAGGGCTTTGGCTTTGGCTGTCACGAGGTTGTTTTCGGATGACAGGGCGTTGAGCTGGGCGGTGACCACGTCGCTCATCGGGGATAGCGAGTTCTTGTAACGGTCGAGGGAGAGAGAAAGAGCCTCGGAGTTCTGCCCGATAACTTTCTGGATGACGCTCTGCTGCTCGAGCGAGGAATAGTAGGTGGAAATAGCGTTGTCGGCCTCGCTGACGGCGGTCATCACCGCCAGCTGGTATGACGCGGCCGAGGCCTCGAGGTTTTCGCGGGCGCTCAGGAGGGCGTATTTCCTTCCGAGACCGTCGAAGAGCGTCCAGCTCAGGGTGGGGGCGACGGAGTAGGTGAAAGAGTCGGAGGAGAAGAGCTTAGACAGGTCACGGGCCGAGGTCCCTATCGAGCCGTTCAGGGTCAGAGTCGGCAGGAAGTCTTTGCTGGCGATTCCCGCGGCGGCCGCGGCGGCCGCCATCTCGGCCTCGGCGCGGGCTATGTCGGGCCGTCGGCGCAGTAGGTCGGCTGGCACGCCCATGGCGACCTCCTCGCGGCTTTCGGGGAGTGGGGCGGGAGCGGAGAGCCATTTGTCGACCGCCTGGGGGTATTCCCCGATAAGGAGGGCCAGCGCGTTTATTGTCAGGCGTATGGAGTTGCGGAGCATCGGCACAGACGCCTGGGTCGAATAGTATGTTCCCCAGGCCTGTGCCACGTCGAGTTTCGAGGCGAGCGTGGTCTCGAAACGCGCCTCGGCGATTTTCACGGTCTTCATCTGCCGCTCGGAGTGCGCCACCGCGATCGCGTACTGCTGCTGGTACTGGCGCAGGGTTACGTAGGTCGAGGCGATCTGCGCGGCGAGGCTCACCATGGTCGCGGCGTATTCTGCGCGCGAGGCGCGGTATTCGGCCTTGCGCTGCTTCACTCCCGCGGCCACTTTCCCGAAAATGTCTATTTCCCAGGAGGCGGAGAGGCCCGCATTGAAATACGACTCCGCCCCAGGCGCGAAGGACGCGCCTTTGCCGAGCGCGCCGCTTGACCGCGAGCGGGTCCAACCGGCGTCGAGGCCGACCGACGGCATCCACGCCGCGCGTGCCTGCCCGACGGCCGCCCTGGCCATCTCGGCCCGGTGTTGGGCGATTCCGAGGTTGAAATTGCGCTCCATACCGAGCGTCACGAGCGAGTCAAGGACGGGGTCGGCGAACTGTCGCCACCACCTGTCGGAGACCTCGGGGGCCTGTTGCGCGTGCGGCGGTTCCCACGCCCAGCGGTCGGGCATTTCGGGGGGCGCCGCTTCGGAGGCCGCGAGGGCTGTCGCGGCGTGGAGTGTCACAGAGACAACTGAAAATAAAAAACGTTGAAACATCATTCTTTCCCTTGGTCGAATCCCGTTTATGGAAAGAAAACGCCGGGGGCGGCGTGTTGGTTCGTATGATTTTTTTCAAAAGTTTTGCAAATATCGGTTTAAAGAAGTAATTTTGGCAACCACAATATATAATGAGTTAGATCAGATGAACCAGCTTGTATTAAGAAGATACGGCCTTGCCGTGGCCGCGGCGCTCGCCGCCGCGGGAAGCGTCGGAGCGCAGACCACGCTCGGGATCCTCGACCGCGGGCGCCTGGCCGAAGTCCGCTCGGAGATAGCCGCCAACCCGTCGCGTTCGGCCGCGGAAGTCAGCGTGCTTGTGCGCTACGCGTCGGATGATGCCCTGGCGGCGCTCGAAGCCTCCGGGGCCAGGGTGCTCCACCGCGAGCGCACCGTGGCGCTGGCGTCCATTCCGGCCGACAGGGTTGAGGAGCTGCTGCTCACCCCGGGGATAAAGTCGGCATCGCTGTCGCGCCGCGTGCGCAGGCTCAACGACATGGCCCGCGCGGCGTCGAACGTCGACGCCGTCCATGCCGGCGAGGGGCTTGACCGGGCGTATAAGGGGAAGGGAGTGATCGTTGGCATATTCGACATGGGCTTCGACCCCAACCATATAAATTTCAACGACAGCGAGGGGAACAGCCGCGTGAAGCGCATGAACACTTATTTCCAGCGCTACGACGGCGTGGCTCCGTCGGTCAGTCGCAACGAGACCCCGTCGGCGATCGCCCGCTTCACCACCGACTCGTCGGACGACACGCACGCCACCCACGTCATAGGCACGGCCGCGGGCTCGTTCTCAGAGGCCGGAGCCGACTATTCGGGAGTCGCACCGGAAGCCGAGCTTTTCATGTGCGGCGGTTATGGCACCTATGCCGAGATGGCTCTCGCTTTCGCCGATATGACGGACTATGCCGCCAACTCCGGGAAGCCGCTCGTGGTGAATCTCTCGCTGGGTGACAACGAAGGGCCACACGACGGGTCGGACGAGTTCTCCCTGATGCTCGACGAGGTTGCCGAGCGCACGGGGACGCACTTCTTCCTCGCGGCAGGCAACGAGGGTGACTACGGCATCGGGCTGTACAAGGAGTTCAAGGCCGATGACACGGTTCTCCGAACCTGCCTCAAGCCCGACGACAGCTACGGATCGTATTACGGCCCTCCCACGGAGGGGAATATCGAGATATGGAGCGAGGACGACAAGCCGTTCACACTGTATGTCGACCTCATTGACAAGACCAAGCCGGAGGCTCCGGTGACCTCGGTGGAGATTCCGCGGGACGGCGGTATGTACCTCGCCAACGGCACCACGCCGTCGGGGGTAAGCTCGTCGATGATCAACCGCGGCGACGCGTCGTTCAACGCCGTTTACTCGCAGAGCTACATAGGAGCGGAGACGGCATTGTCGCCCCAGAACGGGCGCTTCTATTCGGTGGTGTCGTTCGACCTGACGGCCAAGAACCAGTCGATGGCCAGGACCTACACCATGGCGCTCCGCGTTGAGGGGGAGGCCGGGCAGAAGGTCTATGCCTACGTCAACACCTCCTACTATAATTACCAGGCGTACTTCCCCGTGTCGTTCGAGAGCTACAACCTGCCGGGCTTCGTGTCGTCCGACGGCAACGGGTCGATCTCGGGCATGGCGTGCGGCAAGAACACGATAGCCGTCGGGGCGTATAACACCCGCAACATAGCCTCTGACGCGTACTACGAGAAGGATCAGCCGATCGGTGAACCGACCTATTTCTCATCGTGGGGCAACCTGCCGGGCGGGAGGGTCAAGCCCGACATAAGCGCGCCAGGGTTCCTGATTGTCAGCTCCATGTCCGGACCGTATGTGGCAGCCAACAACAGGTATCTGTCATCTAACGGAACCCCTAAGTACTACCAGTACACGGATCCGGCGACTGTCAAGACCCATTACTGGACTTACATGGCGGGGACGTCGATGGCGACCCCGTTCATGACCGGCGTCGCGGCCCTGTGGCTGGAGGCGAACCCGTACCTGACGACGGAGGATATCCGCGACATAGCCGCCAGGACGGCGATCATGTCCGAGTCCGGGAACCCCAAGTGGGGGGCTTCGGGCAAGGTTGACGCCCTGGCCGGCCTGAAAATGGCGATGGGGTACTCCGACGTGGCCAACGTGGAGGCCGACGGCGGCAAGGAGACGATTGTGATCACACCCCGCGGCGGCGCTTCCTACGAGCTGTTCGCCCCCGGCGACGAAGAGGTGTCAGCCTCTGTCTACGACCTTTCCGGCTCGCTGCTGCTTACCGCCGGGGGGACGGGGACGGTCGACCTCGACCTGTCGGGCGTGCCTTCGGGTGTTTATCTGCTGAAGGCCTCGACCTCCCGCTCGGCGAGGTCGGTGAAGGTCGCCCTGTGATGTGATTCCGTACACAAAGACGCCGCGGGCGGAATTTCGGTGGACGACACCGGAAATTCCGCCCGCGGCATTGTTGTGCCATGATGGTTTTGGTTCGTATGACGGGTAAGCGGTATGGACGCGGTGTCAGCGGCCCCAGCGCGAGCGCTGGAGGTCGGCCAGGCGCGCCTCGGCGGGATTGTCGGCGGGGTTCCAGAAACGTGCGCCGTCGAGGCGGTCGGGAAGGAACTGCTGGCGGACGAAATGGCCCGGATAGTCGTGGGCGTACTTGTAATCGGCCCCGTAGCCCATCTCTTTCATTAGCGATGTGGGCGCGTTGCGTATGTGGAGCGGCACCGGCAGGTTGCCCGACTTCCGCACCTCGGCCAGGGCCGCGTCGATGGCGAGGTATGCCGAGTTGCTTTTGGCGGATGTGGCGAGGTAGACGGTACATTCGGCCAGCGGGATGCGCCCCTCGGGCATCCCTATCTTCTTTATGATGTCGTAGGCGGCGTTTGCCAGGAGCATCGCGTTGGGATTGGCGAGGCCTATATCCTCGGCCGAGAGTATCACAAGCCGGCGGGCTATGAACTCGGGGTCCTCGCCGCCGTCGATCATGCGGGCGAGCCAGTAGAGGGCGGCGTCGGGGTCGGAGCCGCGGACGCTCTTGATGAAAGCCGATATTATGTCGTAGTGCATGTCGCCCTGTTTGTCGTAGGCGGCGGGGTTCTGTTGCAGCGAGCGGGTGACGATTTCGTCGGAGATTACGAGAGGCTCGCCGGCGGGGGTCGACTGGTCGAGGAGGTCGAGTATGTTCAGCAGCTTTCGGGCGTCGCCCCCCGAGAAGCGGAACAAGGCGTCAGTTTCCTTGACCTTTACCTGGCGGGTCGACAGTATTTCGTCGAGCGACAGCGCGCGGTCGAGGAGTGTCTGCAACTCGGGAGCCTCGAGGGGTTTGAGCGTGTAGACCTGCGCCCGGCTCAGGAGCGGGCGTATCACTTCGAAAGAGGGGTTCTCGGTGGTGGCTCCGATGAGGGTCACTATTCCCTGCTCGACGGCTCCGAGGAGTGAGTCCTGCTGCGACTTGCTGAAACGGTGGATCTCGTCGATGAACAGGATTGGGCGCCCCTGGGAGAACATAGAGCGGGCGTCGGCGCGGCACCGCTCGATGACCTCGCGCACGTCCTTCACCCCGGCTGTGACCGCCGAGAGGGTGTGGAACTGCGACTTGGTGGTGTTGGCTATTATGCGCGCGATGGTCGTTTTGCCAACCCCCGGGGGGCCCCAGAGGATGAACGAGCTGACGTTGCCGGAATCAATCATGCGGCGCAGGATGCCTCCCGGCCCGACGAGGTGGGTCTGGCCGATGTATTCGTCGAGGTTTTTCGGGCGTAGCCTTTCGGCGAGAGGAGCGAGCATGGCGTAAGTCGTGTTGTTTTATGCGCGAAATTACGGGTTTTCGGTGTCGCGGCGGGGTGGCGGCGTGTTAACATTGCTTAATAATCGCGTCGGGCCGGGGGATTCCCGGCGCTGTTCCGCCGAATTTGGTTAATTTTACAAACTGAACAATGGGGCCGCGCGGAGTTCCGCGCCCTGAACAAAGGGGTGCCTCGGAGTGTTTCCCAAGAAAACCCAAAATCAACTATATTATGGCTAATCAGGACAACGGAAGAGGGATACCATCCACTATGAGGACAGTATTCGGCATTTTCATGATAATAATCTATGTCGGGATGGGCGTGCTGCTCTTCATCGACTTCTTTGACTTCTCGGCCGGGTGGCAGTGGCTGCGCTGGGTCGGCGGGTCGCTGTTCGTGGTCTATGGCCTGTGGCGCGCTTACAGGCAGTTCTCAGGAATCGATTCGGCGGTCTGATAACTATATTTAGGAGCAAAAGTTTCCTTTTTTGAGAAACTTCTGTTAACTTTGCTTGCCGATAGTAGTCTAACGGCAAGAGAAGCCTCCGCCGGGCGGTGCGCGGCCAGCGGTTTCCGCGAGGCCGCGGAACACTGCCGCGGCGGTTCCGGTGCGATACATACCTTTTTGAAAAATGAGATTCAGCAACATATCAGCCGCGGCGCTCGCCGCCATCCTCGTGCTGCCGCTCGGGGCGTGCGAGGGGAAGGGTGGCAAGCGCCAGCTGCCGACCGGCAACACTTCGACATCCGGCACGGTCGTGATAGCGGCCGACGCCTCGTTCCAGAACATCGTGCAGGAGGAAATCGACGTGTTCGAGTACATCTACCCGGCCGCTTCGGTCCTCGCCCGGTATACCGACGAGAAGGCGGCCGTGGACTCGCTTCTGTTCGGCTCGGCCCGCTGCGCCGTCATTTCGCGCGAGCTCACGAAGGAGGAGAACTCCTTCCTCCGCGACAAGAAGCATTTCGCCAAGACAAAGAAAATCGCGGTTGACGCGATCGCGGTGATCGTCAACGACGGGAACCCGATAGAGAACCTTTCGATCGGTGAGCTCCGGGAGATTCTTTCCGGCGAGGTAACCGAGTGGGGGCAGCTTTCGCCGACCAAGCTGGGCAAAATCCAGGTGGTGTTCGACCACAGCGGGTCGTCGGTAGTCAAATATATGGCTGACTCCGTGCTGCGCGGAGCCAAGTATGCCGACAATGTTGCCTCGGCGGAGACTATGCCGGCGGTTTTCGAGGCGGTCAAGGAGCGGGAGAACGCCATAGGCCTCGTGAGCGTGAGTTGGATTTCCTCCGACCTGAAAAGCGCCGACCTCTCGGCCGAGGAGCGACTGAAAACCCTGGAGGTCGACGACACGACCGCCACCTCCTTCACCGACGAGGTTAAAGTGCTCCCGATACGCCGCGACAACTCGCTGACAGCCTACAAGCCCTACCAGGCCTATATCTTCGACGGACGCTATCCGCTGTTCCGCTCCATATGGATGGTGAACACGGGGGCTGCGGGATCGCTCGCCTCGGGCTTTTTCTCCTTCGTCACCTCGTTCAGGGGGCAGAAGCTGATACAACAGACAGGGGTTCTCCCGGCCACCGTGCACCAGCGGATGGTGTCTGTTGAATGACAGTGCAAATCATAAATCGCTTAAAAACATAAAAAACCAATGAAATCCAAATTCATTCTCAGCCTGCTCTTAGGCTCGGCTCTCGGCCTCTCGGCCCAGGGCTTCAAGGACGGTGTGGAATACTACCGCGCCGACCAGCCCGAGGAAGCTCTGATTATCCTCACCAACACGCTCAACCAGCCCGGAACCGAACAGGCAACATCCTATTACTACCTCGGCCAGATCGCCATGCAGAAGGGGGACAAGGCCAAGGCTAAGGAATATTTCGAGAAGGGTCTCGCCGCCGATCCCGCCAACGGCTACAACTATGTTGGCATGGGCGCCCTCGCCCTGGCGGCCGGCAATCCCGGGCAGGCCAAGGACTATTTCAAGGACGCCAAGGGGAAGGCCAAGAAGAACGCCGACGTGCTGACGGAGATCGCACGCGCGTATTTCATCGCCGACCCGGTCAAGTATGACACCGAGATTGACAAGGCACTTGCCGACGCCAAGAAGGCCGACAAGCGCGCCGCCGCCCCGTTCATCCTCGAGGGTGACCGCCTGGCTCCCACCAACGTCGGTGATGCGGCCGGCATGTACGAGATGGCCGCGCAGTTCGACCACGACGCCAAGGTGCCCGACCAGCACCCCGAAGCGTATGTGAAATACGCCCGCACCTACTTCCGCGTCAACCCGCAGTTCGCGATCCAGAAGCTGAAAGACCTGCTGTCGTACCAGCCCAACTCGGCCCTGGCCCAGCGCGAGCTCGCCGAGAAATACTACGACAACAACCAGCTCACAATGGCCGCCCAGCAGTATGAGCAGTATATCCAGAACCCCAACTCGTTCAAGAAGGACAAGCAGCGCCTCGTAGGCCTCCTGTTCTTCGCCCAGCGCTACCCCGAGAGCTACGCCCTCGCCGGGGAGATCCTGAAAGAGGAGCCCGCTAACTTCTACATGCAGCGCATGCAGTTCTACAACAAGAAGGCAATGGGCGAGAAGGAAGCAGCGAAGGCTGCCGCGGAGACCCTTATGGCCAACCCCAAGGCCGAGCTTAACTCGCAGGACTACACCCAGTATGGCGAACTCCTGCAGGATATGGGCGACGACACCACCGCCGTGCTGATGTATGAGAAGGCCGTCGGCGCTTCACCCGACAAGGTCGCCCTCCTGAAAGACCTTTCGAGCGCCTACAACAAGGCCCTGATGTTCGACAAGGCCGCCGAGACGATGGAGCGCTACATGGCCGCTTCCGGCGACGACAACCTCAACGACCAGCTGCAGCTCGCCCTGCGCTGGAACGCCGTGGCCGCCTCCAAGATGGAGACCGATTCCGTAGCCTCGCAGGCAGCGTCGCAGAAAGCTATCGCCGCTATCGAGAAGGTGAAGGCCGAGATCAACGACAACCCCATCGTGCTCAACAACTACGCCCGCATAATGATGACGGCCAACCGCAACGTGTACGACCAGGCGGTCTACGATGCCGACCTCGCCACCCTGGCCTGCCTCGACGCTGATCCCGCGAACCTGGAGAATCGCAAGTCGATGTACACGCAGGTTCTCGGCCGCCTCGGCAACTATGAGATTTCCAATCTCAAGGATGTCGACAAGGCACGCGCGACATTCACCCGCTTCTACGAGATTTCCCCGTCAGAGGAGCTGAAGGCCTACCTGGAGACCCTGGCTCCCGCAGAGACCAAATAAGCCACTTTCCAGAATTTGATATTGAGCCGCGCCTCCCGCACAGGGAGCGCGGCTTTTTCGCGTTTTAGGGGGGACGCGGGGGAATTGGGGTGAGGAACGGGCGGGGCGGGGCTTTTATGGCTTATTATATTATACGCGTTATATTATACGCGGCACGCCACGTCCCTACGGGCAGTGCGGATTCCTCGCTCGGCTTCCGCCTCGCGCACGACGGGGAGGGGAGAGAAAGGAAGGGGTGGATTGGTGAACAATTTATGTTAAAAATGCTTTTTAATAGTAACAAAGGTTTATTAAAGGGATAATGACATGAACAGAACCGGTAAAAGCCTTTTTTGGGCGGGATTCATACTGACGATAGCTGTGGTCATAGGATTCATAGTGATGATGATGGTGGGGGTAGCGCCGTTCACGACGTGGGTTTCCGCGCTGACACTCTGCGGGCTGGTGCTCGTGGGGGCTTTGCTGATGTACCTCGGGCGCTCCTTCGAGCGGGGAACCGGTCCCGGCTCCACAGACCGGGAGATAGATGACTGATGCCTAATGGCTGACTAATGGCTGACCATTGATGCGGCGGTAGGGCGACTGATTTGTTTTTCCCCGCGAAAGCGCGTAAATTCGCGGATTATGGAAGTGATTTACGAGGATAACCACATAATAGTTGTCAATAAGGCACCTGGCGAGATCGTGCAGGGCGACAAGACAGGCGACGAGCCGCTCGTCGATACCGTGCGGCGCTGGATCAAGGAGAAGTACGCCAAGCCGGGGAACGTGTTCTGCGGGGTGGTCCACCGCCTCGACCGCCCGGTCGGGGGGCTGGTGGTGTTCGCCAAGACCTCCAAGGCGCTTGAGCGCATGAACCGGCTTTTCCGCGAAGGTGAGGTGGTCAAAACCTACTGGGCCGTTACCCGGGGCATACCCCGCGAACCTCAGGCCGAGCTGCGCCACTGGCTGTTGCCGGTGGAGAAGAACAACAAGTCGTACCTCTATGACGAGCCCCGCGAAGGGGCCAAGGAGGCTCGGCTGCGCTACCGGCAGATCGCGTCGACGGAGCGCTACCGTCTGCTGGAAGTGGAGTTGCTGACGGGGCGCAAGCACCAGATCCGCGCCCAGCTCGCCTCGATCGGCTGCCCGGTGAAAGGGGATCTCAAATACGGCGACAAGCGCTCGAATCCCGACGGGGGCATATCGCTCATGGCGCGGCATATCGAGTTCACCCACCCTGTGAGCGGGGAGCGGATCTCTCTCACGGCACCCGTGCCCGACGACAACCTCTGGCGCGCTCTGGAAGAGGACGCCGCCCGGGGCGGGGCAGAAATGATTGTCGAAACCAAAGACCGATGGAGAAGAAAGACCTTAGAATAGTGTTCCTCGGAACGCCCGATTTCGCAGTGGAGAGTCTGCGGCGCATTGTGGAGGAGGGCTACAACGTTGTCGGCGTGGTCACGATGCCCGACAAGCCGGCGGGCCGGGGACACAGGATGTACCAGTCGCCGGTGAAGGAGTTCGCCCTCGAAAAGGGGCTGAGGCTGATGCAGCCCGCGAAGCTCAAAGACCCGGAGTTCGTGGAGGAGCTGAGAGCGCTCGACGCCGACCTGTTCATCGTCATAGCGTTCCGCATGCTCCCCGAGGTGGTGTGGACGATGCCGCGCCTGGGGACGTTCAACCTGCACGCTTCGCTGCTCCCGCGCTACCGCGGAGCCGCCCCGATAAACTGGGCGGTGATCAACGGCGACAAGGAAACTGGCGTGACGACGTTTTTCCTGAAACACGAGATCGACACCGGCGACATACTGCGCCAGGAACGTATCGCGATAGGGGATGACGAGAACGTGGGCTCGGTGCACGACCGGCTGATGGCACTCGGCGCGGAGCTGACGCTCGACACCATATCCCACATAATAGCCGGAGACCTCCGACCGCGGCCGCAGGCCGAGCTGACCGGCGGCGCGGAACCGGCCCCGGCGCCGAAAATCTTCCGCGACACCTGCCATATTGATTTCGGCTGTCCGGCGGAGGAGGTACGCAACCTCGTGCGAGGCCTTTCGCCCTATCCCGCGGCGTGGTGCGAGCTGCGCCGCGGTGATGACCCGGATGGCGCGCCGTTGTCGGTACTTAAAGTGTTCGATAGCCGTAAGGCCGACGCTCGCGGCCTTAAGCCTGGCGAGGTTTCGGCCGAAGGCGGAAGACTGCTCGTCGGTTGCGGCGACGGACAGGCGCTGGAGCTGACGGAGGTGCAGCCGTCGGGAAAGCGGCGCATGACCGCCGGAGAGTTCCTGCGCGGCGCGCGGTTGCCGGAGAACCTGGTGATGGGGTGAGGCGATGGAGATCAAGATAAAGAACATGGTGTGCCAGCACTGCGTGCGCGCCGTAGAGCGAGCGTTGGCTGACGCCGGTTTCGAGGTGCTCTCCGCCAGTCTCGGTTCAGCCAGGATAGGCGGAGGGCAGCTTTCGGGGCGGAGTCTCGAACGGCTCGACACCGCGCTGCGAGCCGAGGGATTCGACCGGGTGACCGACCCGCGCGACGCCGTCGTGGAGCGCGTCAAGCACGCGATTCTGCGCCATGTCAGGGAGGAGAACTGCAAGTTTAACCTCTCGGCGTGCCTGTCGGACCATGTGGGTATAGAATACGACACCCTGAGCCGCATATTCTCGGCCCGCGAGGGGCGCACGATCGAGAAATACTTCATAGCCCAGCGGGTCGAGCTGGTTAAGGAGCTGCTCGGCTACGGGACGCTGACGCTCACCGAGATAGCCGACAAGGCGGGATATTCGAGTGTGGCGCACCTGTCGCGCCAGTTCAAGGCGGTCACAGGGCTGACCCCCACACAGTATCTCGCCGATATGGCCGCCTCGTCGCGGATTCCCCTTTCGGAGGTCTGAGAGTGGGGTCCGGCGGTATCTCCGCGGGATTGTGCAACGGAGGCGCGGAAGCGTGTAACACGCGGACGGATGCCAAGTCTTAACTTCGCGGTATAAAAGAATTACGGCTTATGGATTTCACACATTTCCTGTACTCTCTTCTGGCGATAGTGAACGCGATGTCGCCCTATGTGCTGCTTGGATTTCTTGTGGCCGGACTGCTGCATGTGTTCGTGCGTCCCGAAGTGATGGCGAGGCACCTCGCGGGAGGCGGGTGGAAGCCGGTTGTGAAAGCCGCCCTTTTCGGCATACCGCTGCCGCTGTGCTCGTGCGGGGTGCTCCCTGCGGCTGTCGCGCTGCGGCGCCGCGGCGCGTCAAAGGGAGCCGCCACCTCCTTCCTGATCGCCACACCGCAGACCGGTGTTGACTCCATAGCCGCGACATATTCGCTCCTTGGACTGCCGTTTGCCATAATCCGGCCGATCGCGGCCCTTTTCGGAGCCGCGGCTGGCGGAATGGCCGTTGACCGCGCCGACAAAGAGGGGGCTACCGATCCGGCGGCCTTCGAGACAGAGGCGGCCGACGCCATGCCCGGGACGTTCTGGGGCAAGCTGGCCGAGGCGGTCCGCTACGGTATGGTCGACATGGTGGCCTACGTTGGCAAATGGCTCGTTATCGGGCTGGTGGTGGCGGCGATCATCACCGTTTTCGTGCCAGACGAGCTGTTTGTGAGGCTGAGCGCCTACCCGGTCATCGCGATGCTGCTGATGGTGCTTGTGGCCGTGCCGATGTATGTGTGCGCTACCGGAAGCATACCCATCGCCCTTTCGCTGATGCTGAAAGGGCTGACACCGGGGGTGGCTTTCGTGCTGCTGATGGCCGGTCCGGCGGCGAATTTCGCCTCGGTGATGGTTATAGGGCGCGCGATGGGGCGCAAGGCCACGGCTGTGTATGTCGGGTCGGTGGTGCTTACCGCGCTTCTCTTCGGAATGGTGATCGACTACCTGCTCCCCGCCTCGTGGTTCCTGCCGGCGGTGACGAGCCTCGATCCCGCATGCCACCACGGCGTTGGAATATTCGAGAGCCTCTGTTCCGTGCTTCTCGCCGGGCTGCTGGTCTACGCGGCGGTCAGAAACCGCGGCCATAAAAAAGCCTGCCATTGTGGCGGACACGATGAGTGCTTTGTTGTAAAAGAAAACCAAACAAATGAAAAAGACATGATACCTACCAACACCTACAAAATCGACGGCATGGCCTGCGCCCACTGCCGCATGACAGTTGAAAAAGCCCTGTCAGCGCTTCCCGGAGCGCTGGAAGTCAGCGTCGACCTCTCGAAGGGGACCGCCACCGTGGTCGGGGCGGTCGACGAGGCGGCTGTCGAGAAAGCCGTGCTGCTGGCCGGTTTCACCTTCGGAGGAGGGCTGAATTCTTTTGGCGGGGAGTAGTTGGCGGTTCGGTGGATTTTGCTTAACTTTGTTGGCAAAACAATTTCCCCGCACCAATGAACACCAACAGTCTGGTTTCTATCGCCGACCTGGGAAAGGAGCAGATTCTGCGCCTCCTGGAGTCGGCTCGCTTTTTTGAAGAGCACCCCAACCACAAGGTGCTCGACGGCAAGGTCGTGGCCACGCTATTCTTCGAGCCGTCGACCCGCACGCGCCTTAGTTTCGAGACGGCGGTGAACCGCCTCGGAGGCCGCGTGATAGGGTTCTCCGACGCTTCGACCACCTCGTCGTCGAAAGGGGAGACGCTGAAAGACACTATAAAGATGGTGTCGAACTACGTCGACCTGATCATAATGCGCCACTATCTCGAAGGGGCGGCCCGGTATGCCACCGAGGTTACCGACACCCCTGTTGTCAACGCCGGCGACGGAGCCAACCAGCACCCCTCGCAGACGATGCTCGACCTTTACTCCATACTGAAAACCCAGGGGACGCTCGAGAATCTCACGATAACCCTCGTGGGGGATCTGAAATACGGGCGCACTGTCCATTCCCTGCTGATGGCGATGAAGTACTTCAAGCCCCGGTTCCGCTTCGTGGCGTGCGACGAGCTTCGCATGCCGCGCGAATACGTGGAGTTCTGCCGCGAGCAGGGAATACCTTTCGAGGAGCACACGGAGCTTACCCGAAAGGTGATCGACTCGTCGGACATAATCTATATGACCCGCGTGCAGCGCGAGCGGTTCGCCGACCTCGACGAATACGAGCGCGTGAAGGACTTCTACACCCTGCGCGACTCCATGCTGGATACCTCGAAGCCTAACCTGCGCATACTGCACCCGCTGCCGCGCGTCAACGAGATCGACCAGGACGTTGACGACAACCCCAAGGCATACTACTTCGACCAGGCCCGCAACGGGCTTTTCGCCCGCGAGGCCATTATCTGCCACGCCCTCGGCATCGACGTGGAGCAACTCAAAAAGGAAACCTTAAAAGAAGCCTGAATGAGCAACAGCAAGAAAGAACTGGCGGTAGCGGCCCTGCGCGACGGCACCGTCATCGACCATATCCCTTCGGACGCGCTTTTCAAATGCGTCAAAATACTCGGGCTGACCAATATGGAGCACCAGCTGACGATCGGCAACAACCTCGCCAGCGAGCGCCTGGGGCTTGGCACCAAGGGAATCATCAAGGTGGCCGACGTGTTTTTCCCCGAGGCGATGCTCAACCGCATAGCCCTGGTGGCCCCGACGGCGGTTGTCAACATCATCCGCGACTACGAGGTGGCCGAGAAGCGCCCGGTGGCGCTCCCCGCGACGATACGCGGCATCGTGAAGTGCGACAACGCCAAGTGCATCACAAACAACGAGCCGATGGCCACGCGCTTCGACGCCGTGGAGGACAAGCCCGGACATATCCGCTGCTATTACTGCGGCCACGTCGTGGCCAACCAGCACGCGACCCTGATCTGACCGACCCTATGGCAAAGGAGAAACGGGAATTGAAGCCCGGTACGATGATCTACCCGCTGCCGGCGGCGCTCGTCACCTGCGGCACCTCGCCGGAGGAGTCGAACATGCTCACGGTCGGATGGCTCGGCACCGTGTGCACGAATCCCCCGATGTGATACATATCGGTGCGG
>ERZ777306.3026-NODE-3026-length-18932-cov-22.361710_pt1 | contig 18932 bp, 20 predicted proteins | sample MGYA00374966_ERZ777306 | MGnify/ENA primary metagenome ERZ777306 (study PRJEB29329, sample SAMN06343882) | mouse gut metagenome | isolation source: Mouse cecum | place: Austria: Vienna | collected 2014-11-15 ...
TAGGGGCAGTCTGCGCTTTTTTGGCTACCCGGAAGATTATGTTTCACAGTAAATAAACTGAAAAAGATTGCCTGCTTCTTTTTGTTCAGAGCCTTAAAAACCGTTTGCCCGGAATACTGGAATGCCTGGAAAACAAAGGCAAAAAAATAGAGATGAAGGGGTCTGACTGCCAGGCGCTGCAAAGCCGCATCATCGCTGAATATTTTAATAAACAGCAACGGGAACTTCTCAATCAATATCCACATCAGGCAAGTATACAAAATCGCCGTTACCGCCATCAGGGCGATAGCCTTTTGCACCCTTTTGGGCCTTCCTGCACCGTAATTATAGGAAATGGCAGGAGATGCCCCTTCCGTCACCGCCATAATGGGCGTGTCCAATATCTGCCTTACGGAAGAAATAATTGTCATAACCGATACATAAACAGCCCCGCCCGTTTCCATTAATACGCCGTTACACGCTACAGATACTAAAGAATTCGTGCATTGCATGACAAAAGGCGATAATCCCAGGCTGGCAATTTCTTTCGCATATGGAAAGGAAAAAAAATTTCCAAAGCTTATCTTAAATTCATTCTTGGACCCCAATAGGAACTTCATAACAAACAGCATCGATAAAAACTGAGAAAGCACTGTGGCGATAGCTGCCCCACTTACTCCCAAACCCAACGTGAAAATAAATATGGGGTCCAGGATAATGTTTGAAATGGCCCCGACCAATACCGATTTCATGCCTATGGTGGAGTATCCCTGGGCATTGATATAAGGATTAATACCGGTAGAAATCATGGCAAATATTGTTCCGGACAGATATATCCTTATGTAGGGAACCGAAAAATAAAGTTCATCTGCAGTTGCACCAAAAACCGCCAGAATCTTCGGTGCAAACAGTCCGCAGAGTACCATAAGGGCTGCACCGGCTATGATTTCCAACCGAAATGCCGTATTTAATACGTCACCGGCTTTCTCTCTGTCATTTTTCCCAAGTTCTATGGAGAATAAAGGCGCACCCCCAAGGCCAAACATATTGGTAAAGCCGCCAATCAGCATAACAATAGGAAAACACAGACCTATTGCGCCAAGGGCCTGGGTGCCATAGCCTTCAATCCTCCCTATATAAATCCTGTCCACTATGTTGTATAAAAGGCTGATGACCTGGGCCACCAGCATGGGCAGCGCTGTCTGTATGATATTTTGGGTAATTGTTCCATTATCAAAGTCTACTTTTTTCATTTTGTCTTTGCCCTTTCACCGCTTACCGGCCTCCGCCCTTCAGCCTTTTATTCCCGCGGGCAACGAGCCAAATGGCATGCTTAAATCCAACAAAATGTTGGATTGGACATTTTGTAACTGCCGCGAGGGTCAAATCCTCCGCTGCTTGGCAGCGCTACAAATTTGATGCCCCGTTGCTTGCAGCGGGGTCTTTGCTTTCCTCGCTACGATTAGATAACGATGAATCGTTCCCTCAATCCTTCCCACATCTTCAATCGCCTTTTGCAGTTCCAATAATCGCTCAAAGCATCTGTCCACCGAAAACTCGGGGAATTCCCATTCAATAATGCGTGCAAACCACACAAATGCCCCCACATCATAAAACTTAATCGGGCGGTAAGCTTCCTCTCCCTCCATTATCTCAAACCCTGCATCTTCAAACACCTTTTTCTGCTCTTTCAAATTCAAATGGGGAAAGGGCTTCTTTGTATTGGTCAGCACCTGCTCCACTAAATCCCTGTCATTATCTTCACCGACCTGCTCGGTTACAAATATTCCGCCTTTTTTTAATAAACGCGCCAATTCTTTCGCATTGAAATCCCCATGCCTGTTTATAATCATATCAAAGCTTTCATCCTCAAAAGGAATGTCTGCGGGATTGTCACACGGCCTAAAATCAACCCCAAAGGGCAGCAATGTTTTCCTGCATAATTCCACATTCGGCAAATCCGCTTCCTCTTCATACCTTCCACGAATATGCGAAAAATCCCAACCGTGAATATGCGCTGCTTCCTCTTCCTTCTTCCAAATTGCTTTTAATTCTGCTTTATTCATCTTAACTGCTCCCTTTTCTATTATTTTTTTGTTAGTAAAAATAACGTTCGGTGCAGTTCCTGACAACATAAGTTTTCACTTTTGATTAACCTCGATGCAATCTGCTGCCAGTTCTAAAACTGCACCGAGTAATTAATTCGCTTTATCATCTCTAACCTCCGAAAGCCCGACTTGTAAGTATGATTATACCACTTCTATCCCCCCTTTGCCACTATAAAGCATAAGGCGCACGGAAATCGATTTTCCGGTGCGGCAGGGCGGCGTACTTCCGGGCAGCATCCGGCCGCACAGGGTTCGGTTTTGCGGCTATTGCAAAAAAGCAGTAATTACACTTATGAAATGGTTCACCAGCAGGGAGAAACCGCCACGGACGGCGGTTTCAAGAAGCATGGGCACGGATGCCCATGGCTTCTGGCCCGTCCGCCCTCCAATCCCCAATCCATTTCATTAGTGAAATCTGCTTTTTGTTTAGCCGCAAAAACGAACCCTGTGCGGGCCGTATGCTGCCCGGAAGTACACAGCCCGCCCTGCCGCACCGGAAAATTGATTTCCGTGCATAAGATGCGGTATTACATTCTGTAAATTAATTTCATTCACATCCCCAACTGTCAGGCTCCGCATATTTATGCGGGCTTACAGCATAGCCATTTCGATATTTCACCGTAACATACATAGTCTCATCGCCCCTTACCAGTTTCACATAGCAAAGATCATCCTCAAATTTATCCGTAATGTCAACCTTTTGGTCAAGCCAATAAACCCAGACAGACCCATCCTCCTCATACTCTACTTCCGGCATCATCAGATGCTCCATGATTTCTTCTTCTGACAAAGGTATTTCCTTTCCATCAGCACCGAATGTAACACCTCCGCCGGCTCTTTGCTGCGTATTCCCATCTTCATCCGTATACTCCATGCTATAGCTTCCATCCCCTTCGAACTGAATGGTTGCATTCGTGCTATCCCCATGAATCCATAGCTGAATTGTGCGCTGAATCCCGCCCACATCCATAGCATATGCAGCTGTGGCGCTGGCCATAAATATCATGCAGCCGGCAATAGAAGCCGCCATTGTCTTAAAAATATGCCGTCTTTTTATTCTTTTCATTTTTTCTACCTCCCAAGAAAATTCATTCGATGGATAAACTGCTGAAAATGCCTTTTTATATTTTTCTCTATTCGTCATATTCCCAGTCCTCCTTTAATTTGTTCCTAAGCAACAATCTTCCCCTTGACAGTCTGACCTTTACATTACTCTGTGTCAGCTTCAATATACCGGCAATCTCATTTACAGAATAATCTTCATAATAAAACAAGTGAATCACTATCCGATATTTTTCAGGCAAATCCATCACCGCCTCAAACAGTTCGGAGGACTCCTCGGATTCAAATGTCAATGTCTGCATGTAATCCTCCAACGGCAATACATTTCGCCTAAAAAAAGTATTATTTTTGTTTTTTGCCTTATTAATCGCTACCCTGATTAGCCACGCCCTTATATGCTGTTCCGATTCAAACTCCCTTTTTTGAGACCAATATTGAATGAATGTATCCTGAACAACATCCTCGGCATCCTGCGTATTTTTACATACACTAAAAGCCATAACATAAAGATTGTTCCGATATTTTTCGATTAGCATCTCTACTGATGGTTTCATAAGCATGCTCCTTTGTTCTTTTGAAAAGCTTTTCACTAATAATACAATTGGGAGTGCCGAAAGGTTACAAAAAATTTGGCTTCCGGTAAAATTTCCGAAAGCCTATTTTTCTGCGCCCGTTTCCGCATCGTGTATGAAAATAAAAAACCTGCTCATCTGTGAAATATCCACAACCTCAATCTGCCGATTGGAAAACGTAAATCGTTACCATACCGTTTTTCTTTAAAACCCTCTGACATTCGTTTACAAAACCATGGGGATTATCAAAATGATGAAATGCTTGGGAGGTCATCTGTTTCTGTAATACCTCTTGGTATAATCCTATTTTCTCTTAATATCGATCCAGCCATACGCCCTCATTTCCGCCCGAAATGCATTCCTTCGCGGGTACGCATCTTTATACGATGTCATAAGCCTCTGTTTTTCACCCATCTGTCCCATGGATTCCCGCACCTCGCCCAAAGCGGCGATAAATGCGGCACACTCCCCATAATAGTTCCTGCGGTTTGCATCCATAATTCCTGCCGTCCGCTTTTCCAGCAATGCTGTGATTCTTTTTACCGCACGGTTCCTAATATGAGAGTCCATTTGCACCATAGACTTCCACTTAAAAAACAATTGGCAAAACAGTTCATTTTCATCCATGCCCTCAAGTCCGCAAGTGCCTTTTCGATATTCTTCTGCGGAAAATCTCATTGCATTTTTGGCTATCGCTGCCATAGCTGCGATTCCCTTGCCATTCCATTGCCCTTCATACAAATATAGCAGATACAATGCGATTCCCTGTTTCATAAAGGTCCCTGTCCAGCCTAATGCTTCCGATTTATTTAATCCTTTGTCCAACACATCCGCAAACTGCCCGTCTAAAAATCTGAGCAATAAAATTGTATTTCTATCCGGCCTGTTTTCTTCCCTTTCAGTGGATGAATAACTGCTTACATACATGCCAAAGGAATCGCTGCTTTTATGTACAGATAATTCCATAAAAATTTTTTGAAGTTCTTCCCTTTTCTTCCCGTTTTCACAGCCGTTTAACAGCAATCGGAAATAATTCAAGGCAGATGTATCGGATTCATATGCCGCAAAATAACACTTTTCCAGTAAGGGCATTCCCTCGTTTGCAGCAATAACATACTCGGCTGTTTTCAATGCCGCCCTGCTGCGCATAATATATTTTTTTGGTATCGTCTTCATCGCCTCAATTCCTATGGATACCATATCATTTGCCGCCGCATATTTCCCGTTTTCCAATATATTCAAATATAATCCCGGATGAACGGCAGCGTATTTTTCCGCATACTGAACCTCCAAGGAAACATCATTTAACAAATCAACGGCTTCCCCAATAAGGCGATCCGCATCATGCCCTGTCTTATCGCCGAGGTATGCAATCCATAACGGAAGAAATTCTTCAAACGCAGGTAATTCTCCGTCTCCATGCTGCATAATTGCTTCTAATGTGATTGCATCTTCCCTTGCATTTACAATAATTCCATACAATACTTCCGGGCGCTTGGCTGGCGGCACTGCATGATATGCACAATATACGGAATCAAGAATAATCTGTTCCAAGTCACAATTCAAAAGTTCATGATGCACCATATCCCCGAGCGAAAATTCTTCACCTCCATATTCATTATTGCACAGAATCTCCATTGCCAGCATTTGATTCCCAACTTCAAAGCCTTCCTTATACCTCTCTATGTCCACACAGATGTGCACAAAGTCACAGGCCTCCTGAAGCATATTGGAAATACCGCTGTTGTCCTCATAATAAAATTCCTCGCTGCTGTCGTCATACCAGTCATCATATTCTTCGTTCCATATACCGGTAATAGCAATTTCCTGTGAATCAATCGTCTTTAAATTATCCCTAATATGGCTATACATTTCATCGAAAGCAACATCTTTTTCTTCCTTTTTATCAGATGCCATTTCGGCTTTATTCCCCACGGATTTCAGCATTTCCAAAAATTCTTCCCTGCCATGCTCCGGGAAAACTCTCCCCATCTCATGGATAAAAGCACCAAGCTGCTCTGTAGAATATTGCTCCGTAAGGGTATCTATCTCTTTTAAAAAATTTATCAGATTCATATTGGGTCCTCCATGCCAATCTTTGCAGGTATCTTTTTATCATCCAATCCATGAACATTATCAATCAATTTGAATTTATCTTACCCTTGCCATATAGAATTCATCCAAATACTTTCCATCTACACAAACCGATTTTCGTTTAATGCCCTCTATCTCGAAGCCGCTATTTGTGTACAAATGTTTTGCAGCTTCATTCTCACAAATTACAGTTAACTCTAAGCGGACAACTTTATTTTCTTCAGCCCAGGCATTCAATCTTTTAAAAAACTCTGTTCCAATTCCTTTGCCTCGATAATCCGTTAAGATACCAACAACGATATATGCAGAATGAGCGATACGATTCAATCTGCCTTTTTGTGCCGATATGTATCCTATAAGCTTATTATCTGTTTCGGCAACAAGAAGGAAGTCTTGTCTTTCCACAGAATCTCGTATCAAAGACTCAATTCTAGGAAGATTCTTTGTCCTTTCGCCCGGTTCGTATAACATATACTTTGTTTCATAATCCAATTGATTCATCAAACTCCAAAATTGTTCTGCTTCATCCACGGATAGTTTTCTATACTCCATTTTCATATCCTCGCAAGTTCCGATTGTTCCTTTGATTATACCACCTCCGTTCCTCATTTACCACAAAAATATAGGGTATGGCAACCACCACGCCCCACACTTATTATCGTTCTAACGATTTCTCTATTTTCCACTTCTGCTCCTTCCATTCATTGTTCTCCACCACTCTAAGCAACAAATGGGAATTTAATCCCACCAGCAATAATCAAAGCCCCCGCTGCAAGCAACGGGGTATCAAACTTGCAGCGCTGCAGAGCAGCGGGGTATTTGACCCTCGCGGCAGTCGCCAAATGTTAGGCATGCCACTTGGCTCATTGCCCGCGGAAATAAAAAATCCCTTTTATCAGCATAAATACCGCTACATGGTGCATCATAACAGGATATGTATTGCGCCCAACAAGGGATTCTGGCATCTATTTACCCATCAGCGCGAAAAAGCAAAGTATGATTTTACTAATATCAGTTTGAATGAAGCATGACTATTTTCCTTACGACCGGTACATGGTCAGCCACGAATGCCCCCATCAGGCTGACTATGAAAATAAATACCGTCATTACAGGAATGGAAACAACAGCCGGATATGAGACAGTTGTGATACCCATGAGGTTCAGCTTTTCAAGCACAAACATATGGAACATATACACAAAGAATGTATAGCCCGACAGCTTTTCCCATATCCCCGGTCTTTTACATGGTCAAATACCCTGCAATACTTAAAACAAAGGAAGATGGCAGCGCTCATGATAAGGACATTGAGGGAGCCCGGACTAAACCATCTCTCCACATATGTACCAGACTTTATACAGTCATGCAGTGTAAGGAATGGCGTCAGGAAAAGTGAGATGACTCCCATCGCATACATACACCATCTGGCTTCTCTCTTGATATCTGTGGTGTTCAGATAATATCCCAGTAGGAAATAACCAAAATTTCCAACCAGAATGTCAAGCCCAAGACTATCAATCCGCGCCTGAAACGTGGTCAGGCCAGAAACATCCGTCACAGTCGGTATCAGGAACCGGAATATGATCCACAGAATCAGGTAATACAGCAATGTTTCTTTTTTGGCGCTGATCTGTCTCGCTACTGGAATCAGCAGATAAAATCCGCACAAAATCTGAAGAAACCACATATGAATATGACCAAAAACAAACCGCTCTACCGCCGCCCTGAATACTTCCATTGAAAACTCGCCTTTCAACGTATCCACGGCGATTCCCTGAAAAGCATAAAATGCCGACCACAGCTTGCAGAAGATATTGATATATCAGATACTTATATGGGCGCTATCGAACGAGGGGAACGAAGCCTCACATTAGATACGCTTGTGAGGCTTGTCAACAGGCTTGGCGTGACCGTCGATTACATGCTGTCCGATTCCGTGACAGACAACGACGCCAATATCATAGCGCAGTTCCGTCAGATCACTGACCGCCAGCCGCTGGAACGCAAGCAGATGGCAATCAATGTTTTGCGTACTATCTTTTCCTATTTCGACAAAGATGCTGTTTAGAAAGACTATTTTGATTCTGTCTTTCCGTGCCGGAGACTCCTTACAAAGTCAACGTCACTGATCATCCTGTTTACAGCTTCGTTGACCAGGTATTCCACTGATACGGAATATTCTGCCGAAAGTATGTACAGCCTGTCATACAGCATGGGGTTGGTAAGCTGTACTGTGAAATTTTCTTCTGCTTCACTGCCCTTACCACCTGTATATCTGTTTCCAGAAACCATTTTCAAAACCTCCTTTCCGATCAGAAAACCCGAAAGCACAGCCGGGTTCTGTCAAATAACGATGTGCTTCACGAATCTTCCTATTGTATAAAAGAATCCCCATGCTGTGAACGGCACAGGGATTCTATCATATCATACGACTTCTATTCTATTTGCTAATGGCAGATCATATCAGTCTTTTCAATATCGGAATCTTCTTCATAACAGCTATAAAAACCACTCCCAGTATAAATGTCAATAATATATACAAAATAGCAAGGACTGCCTTTTCCAGTCTGGCAGCATGCCGATTCCCTGCATCTATGCTTTTCATAAAGCCGAATATCCCAAAACCGATCATTAGCGTTAAACATTGTATGGCATCCATAAAATCTCCATTCAAATCCATATCCTTTTCAAAGATCAGACATGCAGGCACGATCACACATAATGGCAAAATTGCCGTCAGGCTGTATTTCAGGGCATCTTTTCTATCGTTATGGCTGTTCATGTTTTTGATAAGGGTAAATTTCTTGCACCAGCCATTACCTGGGGAGAATATGAAATGTTACAAGGCAGGTACATGATGCCGCTTACGATGAACATTCATCATGCTGTGGCAGATGGGTTTCATTTGTGTAGATTTTTTAATGAGGTGCAAGAACTGATAAATACACTTGACGGAGGTAGTAAAGATGTATTGGACTGAATTAGTCGAAGAAATTCCCGTTGAAAATGTAACAGAGAAAATCAATGCAAAAATAGAAGAAATGGAAAAGCAAAGTTATCGGCTTGTCACAATGTCATTTTGGGGAAACGGCCATTCCCGGCTGCCCGCTGTAAATTTTTTTGAAATGTCCGATCGTAGTTACATTTCACCCCGATTTTCAATGAAATTTTTTGGCCGATGTAACATTTCACGGACATTTGGATTTTACAATACCCTTATCAACAGGCAAAAAGCCTTGAAAGCAATTTTGAGTATGAGCGTTTTATAGACGATTGACCTGAAAAAGTATTACGGCACAGAATCAAACATCATCCGCGCCCCTGACGGCGTGAACTTCTCCGTGGACGAGGGCGAATTTGTGGCCGTTGCGGGAATCTCCGGCAGCGGAAAATCTACCCTGCTTCACATGATGGGCAGGCTGGACACTCCCGCCATCCGAACCGTGAGCGTCCGAGGCGAAGAACTGGCAAAGAAAAACGATGAACAGCTCACCATCTTCCACAGCCGCAACATCGGTTTTATCTTCCAGAACTATAACCTTGTTCCCATCCTGAATGTGTATGAGAATATCGTCCTGCCGGTGGAGCTGGACGGGAACACGGTGGATCAGAAGTTTTTGGACGAGATCGTTCACCTGCCGGGGCTGGAAGATAAACTGAAAAATATGCCGAACAATCTTTCCGGCGGCCAGCAGCAGCGTGTGGCGATTGCCCGCGCCCTGATTACCAAACCGGCTATCGTGCTGGCCGACGAGCCGACCGGCAACCTTGACAGCAAGACCAGCGCCGAAGTGCTGGGGCTTATCAAGCGCACCAGTGCGGAGTTCCGGCAAACTGTTGTGATGATTACCCACAATAACGACATAGCCCGTCTTGCAGATCGGATTGTCCGCATTGAGGATGGCAAGATTGTGGAATAAGGAGGTGGCAGGCTATGACATGGCCTTTTGAAAATGATACCAGCGCCATTACAAAGAAGCTGGCAAAGAAAAGTTTACAAAGCGAGAAGCGCCGGAATCTGATGGTGGTGATCGCCGTTGCGCTGGCGGCGTTTCTGATCTGCTTTACGGGAATTGTGTCTACTTCCCTGACACAAATGCAGCGCAATCAGGTTGTCGATACTTATGAGGCGGTCTGGCTGGGCGTGGAGGAAAACGACATTGAAACCCTGAAAGGACTGCCGGAGTTTGAGCGCGTAGGCGGCTACTATATGCTGGGTGAGGAACTTTCGGAACAAGGCTATCATGCGTCCTATGTGTATTGCGACGCGCAAATGATGGAGATTACCAAGGCACAGATGAAGTTGTTAGAGGGCCGGGTTCCTGAAAAAGCAAATGAAGTTGTCGTAAGCGAATACTTTCTTTCCACCTATGGAAACAATGCCAAAATTGGGGACACTGTGACCTTAGATACAGAGAGTTTTCATGGCGATTATGTCGTTACCGGCATTATGGAAAGCGTAAATGAAAAAGAAGCGAATGCCTGTGCTATCATTATCTCTAAAGCTGCCCTGACCGAATGGAATGGGTTTGACCCGGCTGGGTATCGTGCCTATGTCCATTTCAAAAACAGCGAGCAGTTGGGCGAAGAACTGATGACCTCTTATTGCAGGGAGATTGCGGAGGAATATCAGCTTCCTATGCCCAAAATGAACAGCAAGTATTTTGTCTATGCTTCTAAATCCTTTGATTTTGCACTGATGGCTGGCGTGACTGCCATTGCCCTGATCGGCGGCTACATTGTGATCCAGAGTATCTTCCGTATCTCCATCAATGACAAAATCCAGAGCTACGGACAGCTTCGGACGATTGGCGCGACGCCAAAACAAATCAAGCGGATTGTAAAACAGGAGGGACACAAACTCGGCAGTATCGGGATTCTGATTGGCACAGTGCTGGGCGTATGCGGCGGATTTTTCCTATTTTCCAAAGGTTTTAGCGCTATTTCTTATGTGGCAACGGTTATTTTGACGCTCATAAGCAGTTGGATTATGGTATCTGTTTCCATCCGTAAGCCGGTAAAAATTGCGGCAAGGATTTCCCCGATTGAAGCCGTCCGTTTCACCTCGGTACAAAAGAACATCCGCAGCCGGAAAAAGAACATCAAGCTCAATCCGGTTTCAATGGGAATTACGAATTTTAAGAGTGACCGAAAAAAGACAATCAGTATTATTGCGTCATTAAGCTTAGGTGGAATTATTCTGCTTGTGGTATCCTCCCTCGTTTTGCTACGCTCCCCAGAGGCGCTTGCAAGACAGTTTTTCCCGGACGGTGACTATAAAATTTATTTGCTTTCTGAGTTGACAGAACAAGAAGTTATGGCGGCGGGAAATCCACTAAATGAAGAACTAAAGCAGGAAATTTTGTCTATTGATGGTGTAACCGATGTGATTGCAAAAAGGCAAAGCCTTCATGTAAATTATCGTTCCAACGGAATTGAGGGTGGTGGTATGTGTGATATACTGACTGAAAAAAACTATTCTGCGGTTGAAGCTGCATTGATAGATGGAACTATGCCACCGGATGCGCGCAGCATTATAATTGATTCCCATACAAGTAACAATAATAATATAGGAGCAGGAGAAACAGTTGAACTTATCTCTGGGAAATCAACCCTTCCTGTTACTATATCCGGGGTGTTTGACAACGGCAGCATACCAACTAATGGACATGGAGCACTCCACCTTGACGGTCCGCTTGAATTTGCACCGGAAGCATTATTCCATGAATTGCATCCAGAAATAACCTCGTTTGATTATTCATGGAGCATTGTAAGCGATCCGAAAAAAGCGGACCATGTAGAGTCTGAATTGAAAAATATTGTAGCCAGCCATAGTAATATTGCCTTAGACGAAATCAATACAGCGATTGAATATGAAAAAATGTCAAATTCTCTTGCGTTTGGCAGTATGGAGGTACTTTCATGGATGGTGTTCCTCTTTGGCGTTATCAACCTTATCAATACGACACTCTCTAACCAGATAGCCCGAAAGCGGGAAAACAGTATTCTGCGCTCCATCGGCCTGACACAAAAACAGCTGTGTAAAATGAACATCTGCGAGGGATTGTGCTATGCGCTCTTTGCAACATTGGCGACGCTGATCGTTGGGCTTCCGGCTTCCATCTTTGCTTGCAGAAAAATGAGCATAGGTGCTTTTGCCGGAAATGTAGTGCCTTACAAATTCCCGGTTTTGGAAATGGGCCTGTTCATTCTGGTATTGTTCGGAATGGAGCTGATCTTGTCTGTATGGACAATCCGCAGACAGAAAAAGCAATCCCTGATTGAACAAATGCGGGCAATGGAATAAGCGTATAAAATTGGGAGGAATTATCTATAGATAACGATAAAAGAAAATTAACAGAAAAAGAATTGAAACGTGAAAATGACTTTGAAAAATTCAATTCTGAAGTGCAACAAAAAGGATATACAATTAAGAATATGACTATCAATATTCGACAAGCAAATTTTTTAGGACCTTTGAGTATGCTGCCATTTATAGCTTTAACATTTTTATTTTACTATAATGTGAATGGTTTTGATTTAAGGGGGATTTCTTTGGGATTTGTCGTAGTGGCGTTTCTTCTTCCTCTACCTATTTTACATAAATTAATACATGGTGTCACTTGGGTTTTTTTTGCAAAGATTCATTTTCATTCGATTGATTTTGGATTTATTTGGAGTAGTTTTCTCCATACTGTACTTGCTCCGAACCGTTGGAAAAGTGGCAATATTTGTTGGGAACTGCTATGCCTACATTGGTTTTAGGAGGCGGGGGTACAGTGGCTGCGGTGATGACAAATCAGTGACTGCTGTTTTTTGCAGCAGAATACATGATTTTATCAGGTGGCGAAGATTTTCAGCTTATACTGAGAAGTATATTAACTGATAGGCGAGAAAGTTGGTATTGCGCCCATCCTTAGGAATGTGCTTTTGTAGTTTTTGAAAAATAGGAACATATACTATTTAATCATGGTGTTACTGTTATAGTTCCCCATAAAAGGGAAAACAAATGCCGCTGCGAATGAATATGGCCGAGGCGGAGCGCACCGACTTTATTCGGGGAATCCGCAGCCAGACGGATAAGCTGGACTTTCTTTTTCAGGCCCTTGTGAAAACCTCCCGGCTGGAAACGGGCGTAATCCGGTTGGATAAGAAACCGGAACGTCTCTTTGATACCGTGGCACAGGCCATGAGCGGGATCGTGTATGCAGCGGAGAAAAAGAAAATCACCGTGTCCGCAGACTGCCCGGAGGATTTGACCGTTTCCCATGACAGCAAGCGGACATCCGAACCTCTCTTTAATCTGTCGGACAATGCGGTAAAGTACACCCCGGCAGGCGGGAAAATCGCTGTTTCGGTGGTGCTGTGGGAAATGTATGTGGAGATCAAAGCAGCCGACACTGGCAAGGGCATTTCCGAAAGCAAGCAGGCCTCCATCTTCCGCCGCAACATCGGTTTTATCTTCCAGAACTATAACCTTGTTCCCATCCTGAATGTGTATGAGAACATCGTCCTGCCGGTGGAACTGGACGGGAACACGGTGGATCAGAAGTTTTTGGACGAGATCGTTCACCTGCCGGGGCTGGAAGATAAACTGAAAAATATGCTAACATCCCAAAACATGCCCTATTCGGGAGATTTACCAGCTTCGGAAGGTGAAATTGTAGTACAGGAATCCTTTTTGGATAGTTTTGGCTAATCAAATGAATTGGGGCAGACATTTCAAAACCCCTTTTCTGACAGCACTACCCATGATTTCAAATTGACGGGAATCTTAAATGTGAAAACTGGCGATATTGGGCGCTATACAGCCATTATATCGAAAGAATTAGTAAGACAGCGGTATGGCGACGAGGGCATGATTGACTATGATGGGAGGAAATGCCTATGCGCCTATACAACATAGATCCGCAGACGAAGATGTCGCAGGGATTGTCCGGCAGATATTTGAATGGGCAGCTGACGGCAATACTGCCGCCGAGATCACTGGGAAACTGTATGCCATGAACACCCCTACCCCTGGAGAATATCGGAGGGATAAATGGAAAGACCATTATAATGTGTCCAGGACACACGGCATCTGGAGCAGGCGGTCCTTGAAACTAATTTTCACTATCATGTTTCTGCCTTGTTTCTGCCATATTCCTACTACGTGCTTAAAGGCTTTCGGAGAAACCCCCGAAAGCCTTGATTTTACTGAATAAACTATAATTACTCGATGATAGTTGCAACCCTACCAGAACCAACAGTTCTACCACCCTCACGGTTTTCTGTGAGGGAAATCGGTGTGATTTTACTTGATTTATAGGGCTTTTTCAGTGATTTTTTCTTTGATATGCGCCTTGTATCTGACGTTTTTCAAATTTTTGTTATCATGGTGTTATCACGAAAGCATTTCAATCTCTATTGTTGTATGCCTTTATCATTTTCAATTTTCCCATTTCAGACACCATAGATATTTTGGGGTAGTTTTGGAGTCATTTTGGGGTAGTTTTGGGGTAATTGGAGTGCAATAGCCAAAATCATTTTACTTCCCAATAGCCTCCCCGTGAAGCACCTATATGCTCGATCAATCCTTTACTTTTCATTTTTTTCAGCTGATATTTCACGCCATCTTCTGAAATCATTAACAGCTTTGACAATTCCTTTCTTGAAATATACGGATTATTACGCAAAGCATTCAGAAATACTTCTTCTGTGCGTTGGACATATTGTTCAGCTGCTTGTGAAACATCATTTATTTCACTTTTATTATCTCTGTTTTCCCCATAGTTCAAATTTTTCAATATAACTGTAAATTCCACTCTTGATGAGATAAACTGCGGCGCTTTACTTTCATCATAATTATTTGCATTCTTGTATGCATTTATTATCTTCGTCAGTCCACTGCCCTTACGCTCCATATATCCTAACCGCTGAAACACATCTGCCAAAACAGGATTGCGCCTTGTCGAAGGAATTGCATCTATAACCCGTTCCTGTACCAAGGTTCCGTCCGGCATTCCTCCGGGCGAGTATATCACCATCCGATCGTCAAACATATCTATATGGACTTCACTGCCATTTACCAAATAATCCCGATGCACCAATGCATTAACTAATGCTTCAAAATAACTCCGTTCACAATATTCCGGCATATCAATCCTCGAATTGGCTGTCTTTTTCCACATTGTTTTCATATTTCTTTTGATAAATGCAACTCCTTCATTCAAAAGACTGATTAAACTTCCTGAATATTCTGCATCATCAAAAGCATCCATAATGCCGCCACCCTTATCCAATCCATTCCATCTTGTGCAGAAAACCCTTGACCATCTAATAGGCGAATCATCTGCCAGCAATGCTCCGGCATTTGTAAGTTTTCCCTTATCATCTACTAAACCAAATGACACCAGCTCTTTATCTTCCAAGCTTTCTCCTGTCCATGCTTTATACCGCTCACGTAATTTGCTGAACGCATAATCTGATACACTGTAGGTTGTACCCAACGCATCATAGGATGAATTCTTTCCACGCAGCACCAATCGCTTTAATTCTGTTGCGTCTGCTTTCACACTCTCATTCCCCAGACGGACATATGCTTCCATTACACCATCTGCCAAATAATAATATGGCGTTTCCTCCCCCTGCCGAATGTTTAGCAAAATTAATGTCTTATCATCTTCCGTTCTATAAAAACTAAGATGAAATTCCGGAATCGGATCAAGACGTGTCTTTATCTGTTCACTGATAATCTCTGCATCTTTCTCTGCATCCAAGAGCCCTCTTACTTCATTATCATTCGAGACACCAAAAATCAAGGTTCCACCAACGCCATTTGCAAAAGCGCTGACACTTTTGCACCAGCTTTTGGGCTTTTTCACTTCCAATGCAAGTTTTTTATCATAATCCGTTGTCTCACCAATAATATCTTTTAAATTCATCCTGCCCATCTCCATTATATATTCACCACACACAATTTTCTGACATTCATTAAATGATTTATCTGCGTGTTCTAAATCTATACTTCTGCTTTAATCTCTCAAATATTTCAAAAGCTACTGGACATATTTCTATCGTATCCAATATACTCAGCAAACTTGATAATCTTTCTGGCTGGTCGGTATATGGATATTTTTTACAACTATCAGGCTTACAATCGCCCAATTTACAGTTACCGTCTTCCTGCAAAAAATCACATGGTTTATGCTTGGTCTGATAGTTTATGCCATAATCTTCTTTTTCCAAGTAAGTATCAATAAACTGTTCAGGCGTTATTTCTAAATATTGTGCATCCCTGTCAATATCTTCCACTGGAATACTTCCTTTATACATCTTGCAACAGTTTCTGCATTTGCTGCAGTCATAGTCTGCAAAGAGTTCTTTATGTAAGTGTAGGAATTGCCAGTCTAACTCTTTCTCATCTGCATGGCATTTTAAGAAAGTGCGAAACTTAAAATTTTCGCTTTCTTTCTTCTTGGCTTCTGCTCTTATTGTATCTGGATGTATCATACACCTTCTCCTTTCGCATCCCAAACAACTCAATTGATTATTCTAATTCCTTTAAAATATCTCTGAAATTTTCTTTACATTTCTTTAATGTTTTATCCCAAAAATCTATATCATTTGATGCCGATTGTTTTGCATTCATATAACCATTCAGTACAACTTGCTTATGCTGCATTATCTGATTACTTAACATATTTTCTCCTGCTACAGAAAGATATGTGCCATTCTCCTGAATTTTCTCTATACTATCATAAGAAAGGAATGTATAAATCCTTCCATCTTGCAGCAATTTATTTGTCGTAGTAAATATTGCCGAAGATAAATTAAAATATCCACTAAATTGGTTAATCCTATCACTATTGACATAATTTCTTCATTCGATAATCAGCTCAAGCCACTTCTCTATTTTAGATAAGTTACATCTAATTTCAAATGAAAGATTCTTTTTGTCATTAGCATTTTGCTTTTTGGCTCTAAAACAATCTACTCCAATAGTAACCCCAATACCCGCAACGATTCCAACAAATACAGATATTCCATACATAATTCCATCAATCATCTTAACATTCTCACTATCGCTTTAGTTCCTACAATAGCAATGCTTCAATTTCATGCTCACTAAATACACCTGATTGCTTTAATAACTTCTTAAAACACGCCTTTATTGTCTCTTTTTCCACACAATGCTTTGCTTCATTCAGATATATAAGCCCTATCACAATTTCCAATTGCCTTGCCACATCTTTTTCTGATACATTTCTATAAAAATCTTCATCTACCCGTCTAAGCTGCACGCCATTAGCCATTGTAAACAATTTCGGATGCTTATGTATGTACTCCTGCAACACATTCCACATTGTCTGCTTGTCCTTCGTTTGCAGCGCATCCTTTATCTTACGTGATTTTAATTTAGATTGCGCGGCAACATCACGTGTTTTATCAACTGCCTTAATAATGTTTTTACAGTATGTGATTACTTTTTCTTCATCTGTACACATTATATTTTGCGCATATTGTTCCATGTTCCTATCCTCATTATAGATTAAACTACCCGCCTCTTAATAATTTTTAATCCTGTCCGTGCCGAAAAAATCTTTGCATCGTATGATGTTTCATCATTTATAAAACTATCCAAAATTTTTTTCTGCGACTCTGGTGTCCAATACACCTTCAAATTTTCCCTTGCTCGCGTAATTGCCGTATAGAAAATATTATGTGTAATCATTTCATCTACTTCTTTCGTAATAACAATTTTGACTGAATTGTACTCTAACCCTTGCGCTTTATGAATGGATACCGCATAAGCAATTTGGAATGGTACATTAGTTTCTGCATCTTCATCATCGTTATCATCATCTCCGGCATTTTTCTTTTTTACTGCAAGTCTTACAACTGACTTACCCGGATTTAATTTTGGCATAAGTTCAAGTTCTGTTCCTGAAACATGGATGCTATTTAACACCTTGTCAATCTCAATGGAAAAGAGCACCCTGTTCTCCTCTTCCTCAATATTTACTATTTTTCCTCCAAGATTATTATATAGTATAGGATCATATTTTGAGGAATCACTAAATAAAATCGGATCACCTATTTTATATGTCCAAACTCCTAACACAAATGCTTTGTTCGGATTATCACTTTGCAAAAATCTGTTAATATTATTGATTCCATATAAACCATCATAATTAAGGCACAGAACAATTTCACTTTCTGATGTCCGCTCAAATATTGACTCATCTAACTTTGTCGTATATCCACAATGTCCCATCCATTCAGTAATATTATCTTGATAATTGCGCACCCTACTCCACAGTTCTTGTAATTGCTTGTTTTCTGTCCTATAGAGTTCTGTTAATTCATATTGTGCTTTTACAGGAACAAAATATCTTGCCAAATTAAACCAATTTCCGAACTGAATTGATTCTATCTGATAAATATCCCCCACCAAAACTAGCAATTTAAAATTCTTTTTTCTAAGAACTTCTATCATATCGCGATTGCTAACCATACTACATTCGTCTATAAATAATATATCCACGGTTTTGTCAGCCGGATATGAATAAATAAACTTCTTAATGGTTAAATATTCACCGCTATTGTCTTTAACCCTTCTTCGCAGGTTCTCTACTGCAGGATGGGTATTTGCTATATAGACCTTAGAACCGTCATTCCAAAACTGTGAAATATGTTTTATCAAAGTTGATTTGCCCGTTCCTGCTGCCCCATAAATCATTGCAAGGCTTGAGTTCTCAAACATTCTAAGCAGGATAGCCCTCTTTTCGTCACTATCTATCACATTCGGATTCTCTATAAGCCAATCTTCCACAGAGGCATTATAATCAACCACTCCTTCTTCTGTTAAAGAAATCAGGTTTTGAATTATTTCTTTTGTATCATCCTCATAGCCTTTCACAAAAAGATTTTTACCCATAATTTCCAGTCTTCTATTTTGATGCTTTCTGTATAGACTATCATTATAAATCTTTACCAATTCATCAATATTCTCAAATTTTGCCAGTTCATCTGTTTTTGTATATAACTTCGCATATGTATCTGCATTAATATTGATACGGCGAGCTAGTATAGCGTATTCAAAGTTTATGTGGAAAATCATATCTCAAGTTCATCCAT
>ERZ777306.3027-NODE-3027-length-18917-cov-7.478793_pt1 | contig 18917 bp, 18 predicted proteins | sample MGYA00374966_ERZ777306 | MGnify/ENA primary metagenome ERZ777306 (study PRJEB29329, sample SAMN06343882) | mouse gut metagenome | isolation source: Mouse cecum | place: Austria: Vienna | collected 2014-11-15 ...
GAACCGGGGATCGTGGCGCTCCGCTGCACAGGCTATTCCAGACAGTAACGTGGTCTTGTTTCCAAGACTTCCTGATGACTGGGTATTCAGTTTTCAAGGAACCCTGAGAAAACTGAATCCCGGCCATCCCTCTCGGAACCCCTGAGATTTTGTCCTCTCAGGGGGTAGCCGAGGAGAAGCCCCTTTTTTTAAGGGTCAATCAAATTTTTTTCAGAAAATTTTTGATACGCTTCACACGCTGGCTGATTGCGGAGCTTGAAACGCCCTGCTTCTTGGCAATCTCGCTCCACGAATAGCCCTCCATAGCTTTCAGGGTCAGCAGCTCCTTGTCCTGCACGGATAACTGCCGTAAAGCGTCAGCCAGCTCCGGGCTGTCGATCTCGTCAATCCAGCCGTAGCGGTCAGCACCACTGGTTTCTTGCGGCATAACGGTAAAAGCACCAAAGAACTTCACCAACAGTGCGGAATTATCCTCACCTGCGGTATCTCCATCATCATCGAACTGCTGAGACGGCATACCCTGCGTATGTTCCGCATAGCGGCGGTCGCTGTTGAATACCGACAAATCGAACTGATACATCTCCTCAATCGCCGCTTCGCTCATTCCCTCAGCGGCGTAATATACACGCTGCTTTTTCCAAACAGCCTCAAACTTCCTGCGTTCAAGTCCATTGTTAAAGCTCATTTTGTAACCTCCGAAATTTTGAAAATTGATAAGTTTCCAAAATTCCGGGGTTACGGGTATCGGGCTACATAAGGTAGCCAGCAGCTTGTGATTGACACCTCGCCTTGCTCCTTTCACGGAGCGAAGCACACCTAAACGCAAAAAAATAGCCGGACACTCAGCCAAAAGGATATAGCTATCCTGTTGGCTGGATGCCCGGCTATTTGGTGTCTATTCTTACCGCCTGATGTATGTCGTCTGCATACCTTCAGAGAAGCGTCGCCGCTTCACAAAGCGATAATGCCCGTTGCTCGGTGTCAATCCACTGTCCATATTTAGGTGCGCTCTGCACCATTTTCAACAACTTACGTTAGTTAGCTCTCCGCAGAGCCAGATTCATACATACGGTTCTGCCGCACTTCGGGCATTTGATTGAGATTCTGCCCGTGCAGTCTTCCAGCTTCATATAGAGCTTGCGTCCGCACTCAGGGCATCGGCGTACAGCCCTCACGCTGGTGATCTGCGACCTGTCTATTTTTTTAAGTGACGTTCCCTCATTTATCATTCAGCCATCATCCTCATCTTTATAAACGTCCAGCGGGGCATACGGATTCTCCAGATACTCCTCGCCCAGCATCCCCAACTGCTTCATACGGATTGCCAGTGCTTTCTTTGAAACTCCAAGATAGCTGGCGATGTCACAGAACCGGTCATACTCTCTTGCCCTGCACACGGAGCTTAACATATCCAGCTTCCCGCCAAGACCAAATACAGCCATACACGGAATCAGCGTCTGAGGCGGCATAAGCATTGCCGCCGCGATTGTGTCCGCTTGCCACTCAGCCCAATTCCGCTCCCGTGACCTGCGGCGGTAAAGAATGTGTGTCCGGCACTCCAGTATCTCCCGATAGTCCTCCGGGTAGAGCTGTACCAGTGTGTGATGAGCAACCTCATGGGCAGTTGTGAAATTGCGCCGCCCAACCTGACCCTCATCAAGAAGCGCATCGTCAATCAGAATATCCCTGCCCGTCAGGTTGATCTGAAATTCTGCGCCGTCCTTGCTGCACAGCTCGATCTCCGTTTCCCGGAAGCTGGTCATACCCAGAACAGAGCCATCTTTACTGAGCGGCAGATAGCTGACACTCAGGCCAAAGACCTCGCCAGCCAACAAATCCGGGTCAACGGGTTCAGGCAAAATTGCATTGCCTTTATGCTTTTCGTAGTACCTATTCACTACCGTACTGGCTATTCGCTCTAAGTCAGCACGGGAAAGAAATTTTGACATCTCATCCTCCTCCTATTTTGGTATGGGAACTTTTGCCTCCACAAACCATTTGTAGTTTTCCTCATAGAACAAAACTGTTTCCTTGCCCCGAATCATACAGGTGTAGCGAAGACCTACACCGCCAGCCTTTCTGCTTGCCGCCCGGACACAGGATTTCACCTTGTCGATCTCATATTTCTCCCCGTCGTCCCAGATGACGCATAAAGGCCGAAGTTGTCCCTCTGGGGAGAATGTCGCTGTCACCTGAACATATTTTTTGATAACCTGCGGTTCCATAGTCACACCTCACTTTCAGACCGCATACTCCACGCCGGTACGGTTTCCGCACTCCATATAACCGTGGGGATGTACCGTGTGATCTTCTCTGGCGTTCACAACTGTCAAGGTCTTGTCCGAAAGCGTCAGTCCGCGCTGAATACTGTGGAACCCGAATCTGCGCCGGATGTCGTCTACGGCTCTGTCCATACGCTGCTGCTTTTCTCGTTTCTGCGGGTCGTTCCAAAGGCTGACCTGCCACGGAGTACAGACATCGCAAAGGTCGAACGCCCGGACACCGATGCTCCGTATCGGCTTGCTCCAGCGGTAATTTGCCCGGAACAGCTCCATCGCGGTTTTCGCAATCTCACCTGTAATGTCCGTCGGGGTCTCTATTTTCTTCTGCCGGGTAAAACTGATAAGCTCATTATCCCGGATAGAGATGGAAACACCATTACAGAGAAAATTGTTCTCCCGCAGTCTGGCTGACACGCTCTCAGCCATCAGGAGTACGACAATCGAAACGTCATCGTCAGAAACAAGATCTCGCGGAGTAGTCGTGCTGTTGCCGATACTCTCAATCGGAACCTCCGTATTCTCTTTGTTTACCGGGGTCAGGTCTTCTCCACGGGCAAAGGTGCTTAGAACGTAGCCCATCTTGCCTAAAACGGAGTGCAGGAATTTGGGGTCGGCCTCTGCAAGCTGCCCGATGGTACGAATCCCATACCTTGCCAGCTTTTCGTCAGTCTTCTTGCCCACATACAGCAGGTCGCTTGCCGGGAGCGGATAAATCAGCTCCTTATAGTTGTCCCTGCCGAACCGGGTAATGGCATCCGGTTTCCTGTAATCAGAGCCGAGCTTGGCATATATCTTGTTCCAGCTCACGCCGATGCTGACCGTTATGCCCAGCTCACGCTTGATTCTTGCGCTGATGTCCTTGGCAATCGCCACACCGTCACCCTTGAGTGTGCAGGTGCCTGTAACGTCCAGCCAGCTTTCATCCACACCAAAAGCCTCCTGCTGATCGGTATAGTCTGCGTAAATCTCATGGGCGAGGCGTGAAAAGCGGAGATACAAGTCCATCCGGGGCGGTACAAATACTATATCCGGGCAGACCTGCCGCGCTTGCCAGAGAGCCATGCCAGTCTTTACTCCGCACTTCTTGGCAATTTCGTCCTTTGCCAGTACAATGCCGTGCCTTGCCTCCGGGTCGCCGCCGACAGCCAGCGGTTTTCCCCGCAGCTCCGGCCTGTGGAGAAGTTCAATGCTGGCATAGCAGTTATTCATATCTGAGTGGAGAATTACCCTGTCACGCATATCCACTCCTCCTTCCGAAGTTTTTGAGAAAATCGGAAGTTTTTTCTTCCGAAGCTCTTGACAACTCAAAACTTCCGATTTATAATTAACAGGTAGTTAAAGCTCCGACGTTGGTTCTGATTATAGCACAATTCAGAAGTTTGTCAAGGTCAAATCGGAAGTTACAAAAAAATAATTCAATTTTTTTGAAAGGCAGGCAGAAGTTATGACATTTGGTGAGAAGATAAAAGAGGCGAGGCTGGCACACAACCTGTCCCAGACTGAGCTGGCGCAACTGACGGGTATCTCCGAACGCTCCCTTTATACCTACGAGCAGTTGGGAACCATTCCTCGCAAGAGTAACATCAAGAAGCTGGCTGACGCTCTTGATGTCACTGTCCAATACCTGATGGATAGCGAGGAAACAGACAAACAGAGCCACATCGACGAGGAACTGTTTGTTGCCGCTGCCAAGTCAGAGTATGGCTATAAGGGGGCAAGGGAAGCTCAGGACGTGATTAGCAAGACGAGGGCGCTGCTGGCGGGCGGCGATCTGGACGACGACGCAAAAGAGGTCTTTTTCCGTGCGCTGATGGAAGTCTATCTGGAATCTAAGGCCGAGGCCAGTGCGAAGTTCACCCCGAAAAAATACAGGAAGCACCCAACGGACGACCAGCAATAATTCCTGCTGGGAAGTTTTTTGGACACCATATATGATAGATTTGATACATACCTGTATTTGAGCGACGTTTCGGAGGTGGAAAAGATTGCTTACAACTGAATACATCATCCGTGCTGTCGAAGAACTGACGCAAAAGTACGGCACCCGTGATCCGTATGAGTTGTGCGACTATCTCGGAATCCGTATCCGATATAAGGATTTGGGGAAAAAGCTGAAAGGCTTCTTTTTCTATCAATCCCGGATACCGAATATTGTAATTGACTGCAACGTGAACGAGGTTATGGAACGGATTTTGATTGCCCACGAACTTGGACACGCTGTTTTACATAAAGATATGGCTTTCATGGTCGGGTTTCAGGAAATGGAGCTTTTGGAGGCCACTTCGCATACCGAGAACGAAGCGAACTTATTTTCAGCGGAACTGATTTTGGAAGACGACAGTGTTTTGGACAGTTTGGAATCATATTCTTTCTTTCAGGCAGCACAAGCTCTTTACGTCCCTGCGGCACTCTTGGATTATAAGTTCAAGATTATGTGCGAAAAGGGGCTTCTGAGCCGGACAATGGAGTACCGCCACAGTAAATACCTGAAAGAAGACTTGGGGGCCTATGACGAGGCCCACTTTGACAGTTTTTAATCAAAAACAAGGGTTGATTAGATGGGAGCTATTAAATACGCAATGAAAGATGGTCAGTACGTCTTGGCTGATGACTGTCACGTCACGCCGGAGGACGGGGTTGAGGAGTTGGACTGCACTGTTTATCTCTTTAATCTCCTGAGAAAAAATGGTTTCTATAAGATAGATCAGGTGATAGAGCAGCCGGGAATGACTTTTTTTAATCTGAATTGCATGAGTATGAAATACCTGCGTGAGCTTTTCACACGGCTGGATTTTCTGGGATTTCGGCTTGCTGACTGGAAGAACAACCAGTCTGTTGACGATTATTACGCCACTTTCATAGAGCCGTACAGGAAATGGCAGGAGGAAGAAATGGCGCGATGCATCGAAGCTGACCTTGCAGACCGCAGGGAACGGGCAAGAATCCGTGCAAAGGAGCGCAGAGCAAGACTAAAAACGCAAAAGGCGACAGACAAAGCCGCCACAACTTAATTTGGGAGGTTGATGATTGTGAGGAAAGTTTACACCTGTGATAACTGCCGCTTCATCTTCGAGGGTTTAGGCAAAGTGGAACAATGCCCAGACTGCGGGAAATTCAGGACACGCCCAGCCACAGAACAGGAGCAAGAAGAATACTGGCAGCACCGCATAGAATTTGGGTATGTCGTCAAAGCACAGACAGCATAGACGTATGGATATGAACGAACAGGGAAAGCGGGCGCATCGGTGCTGTTTCACCGGCCATAGACCTGAAAAGCTCACAATAACGGAAGCCGAAGCACTCCTAAGACTTGAATCGGCAATCAGACAGGCAATCTCCGATGGCTACACTGAGTTTATCACTGGTATGGCGAGAGGCGTTGACATCTGGGCTGGAGAAATCGTTATCCGGCTCCGGGACGAGGGCAGACCTATTAAACTGATCTGCGCCAGCCCTTTCAGCGGCTTTGAGGACGTATGGAACGAAGAATGGCAGGAACGATACCATAGGCTGCTCGAAGAAGCTGACAGCGTGGAATATATCTGTCCGGGATATAGCAGGTACTGCTTTCAGCTCCGCAATGAATGGCTTGTCAACAACTCCTCCAGAGTAATTGCCCTATGGAACGGCAAACCCAGCGGCACAGCAAATACCGTAAAATACGCCAAGAAGCAAGGAGTGCCGTGCGTGGTGCTGTGACCGTGACGGGTCACGGAGAAAAGCCCAGATTGGCTCTATAGAAATAGTTCAATGGAAAAATAAAACTGCCCCGACACCACCGCATTTTGCAACGGGTGTCGGGGCATAATCTTTATAAAAATATGATTGAAAACGGAAGACAAAGGTACTCTCTATTTATTCTGGCCTGACGAACAGTTTCTCTACCATGTACTGATACTCAGGAAGTTGATCTAAATAAGGCTTTAACAAAGAGCGGATTCTTTCCTTTTCCTCACTTGTACTCTCCCAAGGATTGTGCGTACCTTGTTCACTGGCCTCGATAGCATCACAGGCAATTTCAAAAACAAGCTGGTCACATAAAGTTTCCCCATCATGTAAGACTTCAGGGGACATTGAAATATCTTCTCCATCTTTGGAAATGCCGGTAATTAGAATATATCCAACTTTATCTGACCAAATCACATCCAGATAGGAGCTGGATTTTATATAGTCGGCAAAAATATCCACAACCCTTTTAACACTTTTAATTTGACTTTCGCTGAGATTCATCATTATCACCTCATTTCACGACACAATTTTTTCAAATGCTCGACATCGTTCAAATCATCTAAAATGTGCATTTTTCTGTGACAGTTAGGGCAGAGCGCCACAGCGTTAGATGGCTCATCTGCCCCATTACGCGACATCCATACAATGTGATGACATTCCAGATATGGCGATCCGTTTTTGCTATAAAAGGGTGCTGGTTTGCCGCATAACTGGCACAGGCCGTTAGCTCGTTCCTTTACATAAGCTGAGACCAGTGCTGAACGCTCTATTCTAAGGGCTTCGACATATTTGGCATCAGGATGTACCATATCAAACTCCTGAATTGCCAAACTAAGTTTGCGAAGGCTCTGTTTTGAAGTTTTCCATTCTGACTTTGGGGGATGACCAAGTGTATCGTATAACCACATAACATATATTACCAAGGACATATTCCTTGTTTCTTGATGATTCTCTTTCCACATCACCAGTTTCCGCTGTAGAGTTAAAGTATCATCGTCTGTGGAAAAAGCAATCCCTAATTCTTTGCAGAAATAGCTAAGATGACCATCTGAAAAAATTGTGATGTAGAGGTCAGGATAATATACTGAAAGAATTTTGTATCTAAATAAGGCGGAAAGCATACTTTCACGAATGGTGGCGTAGTCTTCCTTTGCACCGGCACGGACAAGTGCAATAATCTCTGAACGCACAACAGTCCATGCTTCTTGAGGTGACTTTCCAAATCGGGCAGTACAATGATATTCGTTGTCCTCCTTGCTGTACCACACTCCGTATCTCCGTGAAGCTGCCATTCCGCGAATATCACCCATACCTATCAGCTCACGTTCAATCCTGTAGCAGAAATTATTATGATCTCCGTGACCTATCGCATAATCTTCCAGTGAAAGGTTTTCTAAAACAGAAAGGTTAAATTCACCAGCAAATTTGCGAGATAAGAATAGGCGTTGTTCCGCTTCAGCTTTTCGCTCCTCAGTAACATAATTATCAATTCCGCAAATCTGTTTTTTCATGAATCACCCCTCCGACTTTTGCGGCAGTAAATCACTGTCGCTAATGGTATATCGTACAATTCTTTTCTCTTTTGGCACAATTTTCTGCAATTCTGACAATTTTGTTACAGTAATAGGACGTTGACCATTCTTTTGCATCGTTCCGCAAGCGTTCCATACAATATCTCCCGGCCCATTATATACTTCTGAAAAGCTCCCATCCTTATGAAGCAACAATACAAGAAGCCAGTCAGGTTGGCTGGATAATGCTATGCGTCCGACTTGTGTTGTTTTTATCTGGACAAACCGCCCATCTGCTGTCTTGGCATCATGCTTCTCTGTAGATGCCTCAAAGAGAGTGAGATCATAATAGGAAGCAGCAAGAGCCTCCCCAATACTACCCACCATATGACCATCGGGGGTGTAGTGTCGCCCCGGATAAATCTGTTCAAGTTCACCGGCGATAGTATATAGCTCTTTGATTTTTTCTGCCACGGCGTGTGCAATGTCTCTGCTCATTATAATATTTCCCCTGATTATTCCAAGCCGAATTGACTGCGGTACTTTTCAGGATCAGCCATATACTCCTTATACTTCTCCCTTAAACAGTTTCCGCATGGACGATAGCCAGCAGCTAAAGCAGTCTTCTCGTCTGCAAAGAAAACACGGGTTTTTTCATAGCTTCCGGGAAATCTTCTGATGGTTGAGAGAGCTGACGGGCAATCAAGCCGCCCATATATTTTGAGCTTGCCATTCCCACCGAAAGTTCCGGGTGTTTCAGACAGATAGATTTCTCCATCGGCTCCCAATAGCTTATACATTTTCTTTTTTTCCGACATTACAATGCTCCTCCTCAAAACGATTATTTTTCTTATTCAAATTTATCGAGCCAATTTTCACCGCAATATTCGTCGATCTGCTTTATCAGCTTCGTGAGGTAATTCCTTTCTGCACCCTCGGCGTTGGTTGGGAACCAGACGTTGGCTTGTCCAAAGCCATATCCTTGTAATTTCGCCCTTGGAGCCCACCAAAGAGTACGCCTTGTTCTCAAAGAAGTGGGAAGCAGGACGGCATTTTCTTTCAGAGCTTCAATATTAAACGACCTTTCTTCCTCTCCATCGTCTGTCCTCAACGTAACAACTTGATAGTTGCGGTATACGGTTGCGTGCTTATACCAGCCAACTACACAAGTCCACGCATCGGGGCGATCAGGTTTTGCGCAAAAGACTACTAAGACATCCTCGACCAAAGGCTCATTCTTCAATGCCTGACATCCTTCGATTTTCTCAATATGGAGTTCATTCACTTTGGAGCCAGTAGTTGACTTTGTTTCGACAGAACCATAGCATACATAAACATCGTTGTCGTCTGGAATAGCCAGAAAGTTCAGGTCTTCGTTTGCTGCTTGATTTTTATGAACGTAAGAACCCCCGTTGACAGGAATATCCCCAGCCCATGTGCCTTTATAGTATTTCATCCACGCAATATTACAGAACAAAACCCTCATACTTCGCTCCTCTCTATACTTTCAGTGCGATAGAACGGGCTTAAATTGATGAACATTCTTTGCATTTCAGTTTCGTCAACACCATTCTGGAATAAAAACTCCAGTAGCTCCTCCTGCCTTGCCTGACCAAGCGTAAGTCGGTAGAGCGACAGGATTTTGATAAGGCGCTCATAGGCAATCTCATCCCGGCTAAACGGATACAAGGGTACTATGCGCTCGATCTTTACCATATCGCTGGATTCTTTTAACCCCCAATACGGGATCAGTTCCGAACAGCCGTCCGTTTTTTCAACCCGTTTCGCTTCCTCAAAAAGCTCATTCCAGACATCCTGTGAAAACTGTATTCCACCATACCGCTTTGCCACGTTCTGCCGGATTGCAAGGCATTCAAAACGATTGATTCTTCCCTCGCGCTGCTCCAAATCAATCGGATTGGACGGAAGATTCCAGTGGACTATTCTTCGGCAGTAATTATGAAAATCCAACCCCTCCTGTCCGATGGAGGTAGAGGCAAGGACAAAAGGCCGGAATGGTGAATTAAAGGCGTTGCGGACGGATTTTTTTCTGTCAGTGTCTTTTTCTTTGCCGTCCCCCTTTGTAAAGGCCACCGCAAAGTGTGTGCGGATTCCAGACGACCGCTCCTTTTTTCCGACCATACGGGCTGAAAAAGCAGGATATGTGTCAGCATTATAGACTGTTGTTCTGAAATCCATAGAGCTGGCGATCTCGCTGTGGAGGCGGGAAACAAGCTCCTCATCATCGTCCATCCCGCTTACAATCAAATGGGCGTATTCATCGAACATTGCCTGTAGATTTCCCCACTTGCAGTAAGTCAGGACATTTTGCCAATGGGCATCATCACTCTTTTTCCCACAGGCAAGCTCGACCGTTGCAGTTGATTCTACCGTATTCATTCGGTTAATAAACAACTTCGCAATCTGGCTGGGCATATAGTTCCCGAAGCGCGACCCACCGGCAGAATATTTCTTGTATGTTCGGGTAATACAGACAGCAGGAGAAGCGATTGCCATATCGGTCAGGACATCAAGAAGATCATCCGGGCGTTTCCCCAACGAAATATCTCTGCCACAGTTCATTTCGTAGTACAACTCACGCAATGTTTTTAAGTGAGTTAGGAAGCCTTTTTGCCGTTTGCTGCTCTCATCATCCTCGTCATAGACAGATAGGCTATCTTCGGCGTTCAGCCATTCGGTTACATATCCTGCCCCATCTAAGAACAAGGGGAAAAGATAGTACCACCTAATATCTTCTCGCCCAGATGCCGGAGAGGGGTACTTCTCCAATTTGGCTGATATTTTCTCCTTGATTTCACGTTCAATCTCACGCAGCGTCAATCGGCGGTTCATACAGTCAATCGGGTCATAACAAGAGGCCAAGAACAGTGACGGATACATCAGGCAAAACAAATTCATCGCGTTAGGTCGTCCCAAACTAACTGAGAAATTTAGCCTTGCCGCCGGATACCGCTTATCTCCGGCAGAAAAATAGTGGGCATCCCTGTCATCATTGTCTTTTGCCAGTTTTCCAATCGTCCGCCTCTCTGCCTCATAGGAAATCAAGCTGGATACCATCCGAGGAACCATCTCCCAAGAGGAAAAAACGATGGTTTTTGAAAATCCAGCAGCATTCTTAAATGCCCCCTGAAACGCATAATACGGCATTGAGGGCGGCACCCACAGAAGCAGCTCCGCATTAGCGAGAAAGGCGCAATCCATAACACGGTCAAGTCTTGCATTGTGATTTGGGATTTTCGCATAGCGATCTATCTGCTTTCGGTCAAGCCAAAAATAGGAATCCCTGATTTTGCCTATTTCTTCAGGATGTTCCCTGAAATGCTTCTCAACATATCGCTTTAGCTGGTAATCACGCATAAACGACATCAGATAAGGCGCTGACTTGATGTAGTCAATCGGGATATTGAAAGGAGCGCCAATAGCGTCCAGCAGCTTTTGAGCGTGCAGATAGCTCTGTATATCAGCCTCTGTAATGGCAAGCGGCATACGGATGTCGCTGTCATCTATGATGTCTGCATTCTCCTCAGAGGAAATGCGTTCCGTCCGGCAGACGTGTTCATACATAGCATCCTCTGCCATTCCCTTTGCCGTAAGCACGGTAGTCCCGCCCTGACTGAACTCTTTGAGCTGAACAGAATAGCTGTTCCAGATCGTGCGGAATCTTTCGTTATCTTCTTCTGTGAGGTTCAGGAACCGCATAACGTCCAGAAACTCAGAATAGTGTTCATCTATCTGGGTTTCATCTATTTCATCGAGGGTGGAGTACATTTTATAAGGCGTGGCAGAAAGCAAAAGCATCCTGACAGAATCGACACTGAAGAACTTCCCAGCAAGCATTCCAGTCTCGGATTCAGGATCAGCGGTCAGCAGATAACGAAACCTCTGGAACTCGTCCATAATAACAAGGTCAGGCTCCAGCTTCTCCAAGCTGATTCTCGCAAAGGCCATTCTCAGTTTACCAATCACAAAATTGTTGTTTTGGCGGGCAAAACCTCGTTTTTCAATCATGCGGCACATTTCCAATACGGCATCTAATAGCGTGACGTTTGGCTGTATTTCAGCAGAAAGCTCTCTGGATACAGCCTCAGTCATATACCGCAGATACTCGCCCCCAGACTGCCTGTTACATTCAGAGACTTGATGCTCATACAAGCCCTTTGCCCACGATTCCCATGCAGAGCTTGCCCAATCAACCATAGCGACTTCTAAAGCAGGAATATGTCTGCGGAGAGCGGGCAAACGGCGCAAAACAGCAAACATCAAGGCTCTTTCGTTCACTGTCCCGGCACCCGATGTCATTCTAAACGACGTTTCCGGGGTAAGAGGAATCAACTGGATATAGCTTTCAAGCAGCTTTGGGTCATTCTCCTGCATAAAGATATTCAAATGCTGCATGGAAAGTCTGCTGTAGCTGGCGCTTTCCTTTCTTACCTCCTGACTGACACGCAGTTTGTTAAGATTTTGGTCTGCAATAGCCGCGTTTGAGCATATGTAGACGATTTTTACGAGGTCATCACCCTGCTCATGACGCATACCGGCCAGCTTTGCAATCGTGCCGCGAGCGATCAGGGTTTTTCCAAGCCCTACTTCGTCTGATACAAGCACCCTCATCTGACCTGAACGGTAAAGCTGGTCAATGCGCAGGACGGTGGCTACCTGAAAATCCTTTAGGCCGGACATGATTTTTTCTTCTATTTCAGGCAAACGGTCAGCAACTCCCGCCATCAGATTTTCACCGCCTTTCTGAACGCCTGATAGACTTCTTCAAAATACTCCGGGACTACTCCATCTTTCGACAGAGAATGGAGCAGAAAATCAATTTCCTTAAACCGTTCCGGCGCTGTCCATGCCGTATGCAGCATTTTTTCGTAGAGCGCGGGAATCTGGTGGGATTGGCTGCGTGAAAACCTCGTGCCGTCCTTATCCTCCGCATCTGATTCCATAACGCTGAGAATGTAGCTGTCTCCCAGCAAAAACGCCACATAACGGTAAAAACAGGCTTTATCATGGACAATATCCGAAATGACGGCCTGTTCCCGGTTTTCCGGCATACCCTCTGTGGGGACTTTAATAATGCGGCTTACGGTTTGCTTTCCATCATTCACAGAAATTGTATAGAACAGGGACAAATCAGTTAGTGCCAATGACGTAAAGACGACTTCAAAATCCAGCTTTGCGGCTTTATTTGCCAACAGGGGAGAAACAGATATATCAAACTCATTACATTCATCTGGCAATGACGCAAAATGGACAGTAGCATCATATAAGCCATTGTTCTCTGTGATACGGGCAACTGGATTACCACGGTTGATTTTTTTGATAATGCCGTCAAGAAGTCCTCCTGCTTCATCTTCTTTCTCGTCTCCAATATCTTCAAGTGATACACGCTGGAACGGATTATCTGCGCCTCCCTCGTCTCCACACCAAAGCGAAGCAGTCAGCTTTTCAAGATTCAAGTAACGATTCTTGCTGTGGAGACAAAGCATAAATTCAACATTTCCAAAAACAGCATTATGGGAGGCATTCAGGGAGCCGAGGTAAAGGCTTGTATCAGAGTATTTCCTTGTGAGGTACACTTTGGCGTGAATATCCTGCTTTGATGCTATATCCCCGCCGCTGCCGTCGGAGATCGCTGATTCTCCCTCAAGGACAGCATCTTTCATCGTATATATACGGAATTGGTCACAGTCCGCTTCTTTAATCCTCCCAAGTGACGCTGCCCGCGTAATCAATACTTGGTCATTCTCTTTCATATGTCGGCTTCTGTCATTAAAATAGCGAATGATGTCTTTGCTGATAAACGGGGACATAATCAGAAGCTCATTCAGGCCGCCAGCCCACGCTGGGTCATTAAAACTTGAAAAGAGAGGGCAGTCCAATATCGAGTGATAACCTCCGGCACTGCTCCTTATTCCCGTGGGCAGAAAATCAAAATCCTCAAATTCCTTGCTCCCTGTTTCAAACTTGATATAGGGCAGCTCCTTCATCATAGACCTTATTTTTTTCTGCTTTCCCTTGCCATTTGTATCGGAACTCAAAAAGCCGGTCAGGAATTGGAGGAAATCTGAAACAGGATTATTCTTGTCCGATGACACTTTTGTGCGCTTGCCGTCCATATAGAAGCTCACGTCCCAGCTTCGATCAAACGTAAGGTTCCGGCTTAAAACAACGACACGGTATACAGGATCGCTTTCAGAGCCTACATACCTTAAAAGCCAGAATTTCGGATGAAACGACGGAAACCCCTTTGTTTCCCGACGCTTGACGGCGTTCACCTGAAAGACCATAGATTCTAAGAGTATGTAAAGTGAAGACACCTTTCCCGGAAGATGTATCTGACCGCCCTCACAAAACAGCGCCACCTTATCGCCGGTTGCCCGCAGAGCTTCCAGAAGACAGATTGGATTCTTCATCAAATCACTGTCGGTTTCCTCCGACAAGCCGAGCGCGATACAAGCTCCAACAAGAGCATCCAAGTCCAGCGAATATGTAGTTCCAACGGCAAAATCCAGTTGGTATCCATCTGGTGCAGAAAGCATTTGCCCATAATCCAATCTGTCATTGTTCGGGTTCAGCACGTTTCAGACACCTCCTCGCCGTTCCAAATATCCCTAAGAATCGTCAACGCATTTCCGAAGCGGTAATCCAACTCACCGCCGCCTATCCAAGTGTCATCGAACTGACCGGGGTGGCAGGTTTTAGCCCTGCTCTGGCCTTTCAAGAAAATTTCTCTATTCTTTATGCACTTTTTGAGCGAATCAATATCATCTTTCAGCATGGCATCCTGTGCCTGAAGCAAAAAGGAACGTAGAGCCGGGTTGTGATAAATCTCCAGCCGTTTCATCAAGGCATCAATATCTATAGCAGCGATCTCAGGGAAAGCTGGTTCAAGGTCGGTCAATACCTGATTAGCTGTTTCATTTTCTCCCTCGGAAACAATGATATTGTATACCGTCCGTACAGCATAGATGAAATCAGAAAAGGCCAGCGCGAGATTATAATCAGCCTGCATTTCAGGCGGGAACAGGCTTAAAATGTCAGCTATTTCCTGAAAAGAGGTAAGTGCAGAAATCTGTCGCATATTATTTTTCAAGATATGCGCCATCATGCTGTCAGGACAGCACAAGAGTATTTGTTCTTTTAGATAGGAACTCTCTGTGGGGGTCAATTCCATTTCCATAGTGCGAAACCAGTCCGGGGTGTATAAGGGCATCCTCCAGAAATGCATCCCACGCACATCACCAGCACCATCGTCATCACGCTCGCTTTCCTCTGCACTATCGTTTCTGTTGCCCAGCTTTTTCAGGGCGTCTTTCTGGCCTTTGACTGCGCACATCGCACGGAGATATTCGCCAAGTGATAAATTACCGCCTATAAATATTCCATACCTCCGCAACCCTGCCCAATATATATCAGCAGGTGTTCTTTTTACCCACCGGCCAGAAGCAAGAGACCGTTTCCCAATTACCCCTATTTCGTCTGCGTTTTGCAACAGAAACTGCTCCCCACAGGCTCTTTCTTTCGCATTCAATGCAATTAAAGCGCGGTTAGGGTTGATCTCCGGCCCAAGCTCCAAATCTTTGAGGGCATAAGGCACGATGAAGAAATACTTGGCCCTTGTCTGTATCGTTGACGTGCCGGGAAAAAACAGGTTGGAAAAGCCGTCACGGATGGGCGCTATGCCAAGCTCGTCCAATGTGGCATTTTCGGACAGCATATCCAGCACACTCAAAACCTTGCTTCGCTCAGTTTTTGAAAAGTCAATCCAGCCAAGCGGCATAACTCGTCCTCCCAAGAAGTAATCCAGTATTGAGACGCATCAATAATACTGTTCAATGTAACTATAAGCCTTATCAAAAACGTCCTTATCCTTGATTTTGTATTTAACCCAAACTATGCTTCGCAGAGCTTTCTTAACCTCTTGCTTTCCAGCCGTTGTACCCTGCCAGCCATCGAAACGAACAATTTTGACGATGCTATCAATATCTGCCACAATACGCTCAACAATTATTGGTGTGTTCTTGTTTTTTACGCCATTAAAAAGCTCTGTGAGCGCAGCAATTCCACGGTCTACTTCTTCCTCCGGCACAACTTCCTTTTCAGCACGGGCAGCTTCCCTTGCAAGCTCCAGCAATAGCTTCAAAAACTCAATGCTGGTAATCAAGCCCTGCTCATGCTTTTCCCTGAGCTGCTCCAGTTTTTCTCCGAGTTTTATAAACTTCGGGTCTTTTCCATGCTGAAGAATCTTGGCTACAAGGCTGATCTCTATTTTTCTGGTCTCTTTTTTCAAATCCCGCTGCTTTGAGATAAAGTCATCAATTAAATCAGCGTCAAGAGAGAGAATGTCCAGAGTATCATCAGCCTCGCCCACCGTCAGGTTCTCATGGACAAGTTCTATTGTCTTTGGGCCGAGAGTTGCCCAGATTAAAGCTCCTCTGCCATCAGTAGGCTTTACAGATTCATATACACGGGACAGCCATTGATAATCGTACTTGAAGGGGAGCAGGACACTATCAGGGGAAAGAGCATTCCACGCCCTGTTTACTACCCTGTAGTCAGCTGCAAAAGCATCTTTTTCCTTACTTGTAGGTAAGCACTCCTGAGCTGCCATAAGTCCCTCCCAGCCGGTTACAGTTCGATCTACCCCGATAAAATATGAGAGGCACTTACTCATCAAGCCGGGAAGCATTTTCTTGACTTCCTCTATATTGGTAATGATTGTTTTCATGCTGGATTCATCGAAATCCAACGCCTTAGCAACATTATCAAATATTCCGATGTAGTCAACAATCAGGCCATAGGTCTTGCCCTCATCATAGGTGCGGTTCGTGCGGCATATCGCCTGTAGCAGATTGTGATCTTTCATCGGCTTATCGAGATACATTACCTGTAAGATAGGCGCATCGAACCCTGTCAGAAGTTTTGCCGTGACTATCACCAGTTTAAGAGGACTTGTTGCTTCTCTGAAATAGTCAAGCAGTTTTCCCTCCTCGTCACGATCACGACGATAAGCCTTATAGCGGTCTTCTTTGTCGTTATTGGTATCCATCACAATCGTGCTGGCATCAGGGCCAAGAAGCCTGTCAAGTTCCTCCTTATACATGAGGCAACATTCTCGGTCATAGCACACTACCTGCCCCTTATACCCATTAGGCTCGACTTTGGAACGATAATGGTTCGCTATATGTTCACAAACCTTGCGAATCCGCTTACGGTCATACATGATTGCCCGCATATTGACACGTCGAGACAGTTCTGACTTTTCTTCAGTTGACAGGCCATCAGTCATTGCGTCAAATTCGGCATCCAGTCTTTCTCTATCAACATGAAGCTCAACGGGAACAGGCTCAAAATGCAGCGGGAGTGTAGCCCTGTCACGGATGGAATCGGAGAATGAATACCGGCTCATATAGCCGCTCTTATCCTCAATAGCACCGAAAGTGTTGAAAGTGTTCTTGTCTATGCGGTTGATCGGCGTACCCGTGAGACCAAAGAAAAACGCATTTGGCAGAGCCATTCGCATTTTTTCTCCAAGATCGCCCTCCTGTGTTCTATGTGCCTCATCGACCATCACGATGATATTATCTCTCGCATTCAGTTCACGATCCACTTCTCCAAACTTGAAGATGGTCGTTATCAGGATTTTCCGCATATCTCCACGGAAGAAGTCCATTAACTCCTCTTTTGTGGTAGCACTGGCAAGGTTTGGTATATCCGAGGCATTGAAAGTCGCCGTTATCTGAGTTTCAAGATCAATTCGATCATCAACAATAACCACAGTCGGGTTTTTGAGTTCCGGCATCATGCGGAGCTTTTGAGCAGCGAAGACCATCAGCAGCGATTTCCCAGAACCCTGAAAATGCCAAATCAGTCCCTTTTTGGGATAGCCAGCGACCACACGATCAACAATCAGATTTGCCCCCTCATACTGCTGATAGCGGCAAATAATCTTATATTTCCTGTACTTCTTGTCAGTGGCAAACATAGTGAAGAATTGGAAAATATCCATAATCTTTACAGGAGTAATCATATCTTCGATGCTTGTCTTCACATCTACAAGAGTTCCCTCATCTTTGTGGTCGGGAGTATGCCACGGCCCCCACATATTCACGGGCATATTAACAGAACCGTAGCGATAACATTTACCCTCTGTGGCAAAATTGAAAACATTTGTCACGAACATCTGGGGAATGCTTTTCTCATAAGACAAAATGTCATTCGCACCATCCAGCCAAGTTATCGCATTGCGGACAGGTGTTTTCAGTTCCCCGATTGCAATAGGGAAGCCGTTAATCAGAAGAACTATATCCAGCCGTTTCCCATCTTCCTTTTTGGGGAATACCCACTGATTTGTGACGATGTACTCATTCAAGGCTAAATCGTCTTTACGCAGCGTTCCAAAGAAACGAATAGGAACCATCCGCCCATCTTTGCCGAATGGGTAAGAATTTTCCTCAAACACCATCTTTTTGAACAGCTCATTCTGCGTCACAAGGTTATGCGGTTGCACGGTCAAAATTAAGGTTCGCAGCTTGTAAATCACTTCGTCAGCCCGTGAGGGGTCTTCTGCGATCTCCGGGTTAAGGCGGATCAGGGCTTGTTTTACCAAAGGCTCCACCAATACGTCGGTATAAGCCCTCGGCAGTTCATCTGCCGGGACATACTTCCACCCATTGTTTTTTAGGGTATCAAGTATCATCTGTTCGACCGTGTTATCTTCATTGAACATCTGGGAATACCTCCAGTCTTATTAGTTTCTGTATCTGATATTTTGATTTATCGCTCTGCCGGACAAAGGCGGCAAACTGCTCTTGGAGGGGCAGCGGGGGCAGTATAATCATCAACTTTTCAAGTTGCTGTTTTGTGATAGCTTGCCTTGTTCCTCCACCAGCTTCGGCTATAGACCATAAATACTCTTGAAACTGACTTCCTATCAACATCCGATTCAGGAATAACGGAGCAATCTTCTGATGATTGCACCTGAGTATACAAACGTGCTGATTAACGCGAGCAGGGATAACGTCAGTTGGAACCACACAACATCTCGCCACTGAAGCACCAGTAATATTCAGCAAAACATCCTGTTCCTGCACCATAACTCCATCAAGCGCAGCACCTTGCTCATCTGTAATATGTGCTAAATCATCGTAGAGGAAGAAGCCATTGTAAACATTCATGCTGCGAATCAAGCAGATTCCAGTGTCAACATAACTGGCATTTCCTCCTTTTGGCGTAGCACCAGAGCCGATTTTGATAGTAACCTGTGCCAAAGGAGCAGTATCCCATCCTTTTTCATTCCTTAATGGATCACCAAACATCTCCATAAATTGAGATTTGAAGCAAGCTGGTGAGCCACAAATTTTGATTTATCGCT
>ERZ777306.3029-NODE-3029-length-18912-cov-5.345972_pt1 | contig 18912 bp, 17 predicted proteins | sample MGYA00374966_ERZ777306 | MGnify/ENA primary metagenome ERZ777306 (study PRJEB29329, sample SAMN06343882) | mouse gut metagenome | isolation source: Mouse cecum | place: Austria: Vienna | collected 2014-11-15 ...
AAGAACCTACAACAGAATTATAGACGATAAAAGCCGCTTGATAATCGTATTTTTCGCGCTGAACAAAATCGAGTACGAAAAGGACGTGAATCAGGTGGAGTTGCACGGGTATCTGTGCAAGACGCCTGTATTCCGAACTACGCCGCGAAACAGAGAGATTTGCGACGCATTGGTGGCGGTCAATCGTGAGCGTGGATATAGCGATTATATCCCGTGTATCGTTTGGGGGCGTACAGCGCGGCTTGTGGGCGATTTAAGCACGGGAGCGGAGATTCGCTTGTCGGGTAGGTTGCAGAGCCGTGAGTATGAAAAGAGGACGCCTAACGGTATAGAAAAGCGAACGGCATACGAGGTATCGGTAAACAGAATTTGCGACCCGAACAAACGGGGGTAAAAGCGTATGGTTGACTTGCGGCAGGGCGATTGCCTTCAGGTTATGAAAGAGTTGCCCGATAATTCGATTGATATGATTTTGTGCGATTTACCTTACGGAACGACGAGAAATAAAAACGATAAACGGCTTGATTTCGTTGCTCTATGGAAAGAGTACAAAAGAATTATCAAGGACAACGGGTGTATCGCTTTATTCGGTCAAGGTCTGTTCTACGTCGATTTGGTAAACAGCAATCGAAAGTGGTTTAGGTATGAGTGGGTATGGGATAAAGTGCTTACAAGCGGTTTTCTGAACGCAAAAAGAATGCCGCTCAGACGGCACGAGCAGGTCGCCATTTTTTACAAATGCCCGCCCGTCTACATACCGCAATTCACGCAGGGCAAGCCGTTACACGGCAAGGGAACACGCTATAAAGGCAAGCCGTTGCGGCGCAAATAATTCATTCACAGGAGAAAAACAATGTTTCAGGATAACTTACTCAGAGAACTTATAATAGACAACTTCGCGGGCGGCGGCGGAGCAAGCACGGGTATGGAACTTGCCTTAGGAGTTCCCGTCGATATAGCAATCAATCACGACGAGGACGCTATCGCAATGCACCGCGTGAATCACCCGCACACTACGCACTATCAAGAGGACGTATTCGCCATAGACCCCGAAAAGGTTACGGGCGGTCGTCCTGTCGGCGTGGCGTGGTTTTCGCCCGACTGCAAGCATTTCTCTCGCGCAAAAGGCGGAAAGCCCGTAGAAAAGAAAATACGCGGGCTGTCGTGGGTCGTTTTGAAATGGGCGATGAGCAAATCTGCGCCGCGAGTAATTTTTATGGAGAATGTTCCCGAAATTCAAACGTGGTGTCCGCTCATCGAAATAAACGGCGCAATGCGTCCTGACCCGACGCGAGAGGGAGAAACATTCAAAGGGTTTGTATCAATGCTGACAAACGGCATAGAGCGTTCACACCCTGCGCTTATTGAGGCTTGCGAATTTCTCGATATAGAACCTGACAGCGAGGCGGCGGATATGCTCGTGAACGGTTTAGGCTATGAGGTTGATTTCAAGGAATTGAAAGCGTGTGATTACGGTGCGCCGACGATACGCAAAAGATTCTATCTGATAGCCCGTAACGACGGCTTACCGATTGTATTTCCTAAGCCGACGCACGGAGCGAGTAAAGGGCTTAAGCCTTATAGGACTGCGGCAGAGTGTATTGATTGGTCGATTCCGTGTCCGTCGATATTCGGACGAAAAAAGGAACTTGCGGTCAATACGCAGCGGCGTATAGCGCGAGGGCTTGATAAGTTCGTCATCAGGAACCCTAAGCCGTTCATTATGCAGATGAATTTTGAGAATGTACCGCAGGACGTGGACGCGCCGCTCAGTACGATTACGGCGATAAACAAGCATTATTTGAGCGTTCCGCAGTTGGAGCCGTACATAATGAGCAACAACACAAATAATGCTCCGCACGCTGTAAACGAGCCTTTACCGACCGTTACGACGGGCAATCGAAATTTCCTTTGTGCGCCGTCGCTGATTCAGTATCATTCCGAACAGAGCGGACGCGAGGTGCGCGGTCAGAAAGTTGACGAGCCGATAATGACGATAGACAGTTCGCCGCGGTACGGCATAAATACCTGCTTTATTTCAAAGTATTTCGGCGGAGAAAAGCAAGCGGGAGCCGATATTAAAAAACCGTTGCCTACGGTAACGGGAATAGACCACAATTCGCTTGTAGCGGTCAATCTCAGTTGCCGCTATGGGAACGGTAAAGACGGGCGCGGCAAGGCGGTAAATGCGCCTGCGCCGACCGTAACAGCGACCGACCATAACGAACTCGTTGCAACGAATTTACTGCATTATTACGGCGGAGCCGACCACGCCTCGCGTTCCGATAGTCCGCTGCCGACAGTAACGACCGCACCGCGTCATTACGTTGTGAAAACGTATCTCAGGAAAATAGACGGCGGTCAGGGGCTTGGGAATTGGAATAAAGTAAGAGCATTGCTGAACGAATATGCGGGGTACACGATAGCCGATGACGAAATTCTGATAATCGAAATTGACGGTGTTCAATATTTCATCTCCGACGTCGGTATGCGTATGCTGAAAGCGAAAGAGTTAATGCTTGCGCAGGGGTTCCCGCCCGATTACATTCTCGATATAGAATCGCATATCGGGAAAAAGTACAGCGAGGCAAAACAGATTGCAAGAATGGGAAACGCTGTTTGTCCGCCCGTAGCGACGGCATTAGTGCGCGAGAACTGCGCTGAGATAGCCGCTAAGCGCATTATAACGACAATGGCGATACTCAATGCCGAGTTTGATAAATCGGTTAATACACGCGCCGTAAGGCGCAGGAGGGCTATATGAGAGAGCATATTCAATACAGGATAGAACACAAACTGCCGCTTTCCGAAAGGGAAAGGGCATACGCAATACTCTATATGGGGTACGACGCGGAACAACTCAACAAAATTTATAAGGAGAATCACGATGAATCGGGTAGAAATTGAACAAAACACATTTAAGAAAATGCTTGAAGGAGTAAAACACGCCGTAGCGACAGACGATTGCAGACCCTTATTGCAATTTATCAAGGTAGTTGTAACAAAAACGACCGTAACGCTGTATGCCCTTGACGGGTTCCGTGCGGCGAAAATTCAGATAGCCAAAGAAAGCGAATCGGAGTTTACCTGTTTTATCAAGCCGTTGACATTCAAGCCGATAAAGCGCGGCGACGCTATGGCGATATTGGAATATGACGCGGATAACAGAACAGCGTCGGTATCGTTGAAAACGGAATACGGCGAACTCAGGTACGGTTTTACTCAACCTGACGGGGAATATATCGACATTGAAAAACTGTACGCAGACGCACACGTTCACGACAGAGAACTCGGAATCAACGCTGCGTATGTGGCGCAAGCCCTCAATTCGATATGCAAAACAACGTCCGACAGAAACAACTGTACTGTTTTTGAAAGTAAAGATTGTAATACGGCTCCGTTTATTTTGCGGGCAAAAGACAAGGATATTGTGAACGAACAACTCGTATTGCCTATTCGCATATTGGAGTGGTAACGAGGAGGTGTATATGAACGCTCAGATGAAAGGTGTAAACGTGGCACAAACAGTCAATCGGGCTATTGACTATGTACGGAGTAACCCGTGCTGTATATGCTCTTGCGAGGCGTTTTGCGGCGTCAGATATAAAGGAACCTGCAAGATACGCAGGCGGCTCAGAATCGCGCTATTGAGCGCAAAGAAAATGGAGGAACACGAATTATGATTAAAACTTTTATTTTTGTAGAGGACGGTAGCGTTGACGTAGACGATTTGACGAAATCGGTAGGCAATGACGTTAAAGTTATTACATACAGACAAGGCGCGACTATGCCGACGATTCATCAACCCCAAGAACCTGTAAGAGATTGTTTTGATTATCAGGAGCAACGGATATTTAAGCCGACGCAAGCCGCGTTAAACGAGGTGCTTTCAAATTGCAAAATAAGCAAAAAAGTTCGTGCTATACTCGATAACTTATACTCAGACTATTTTTGCGATTAGGAGAAATATTTATGAATAAGACGCGAGAATTTTTAGAGTTGGTAAAGCAGAATCCCGATTTGCCGATAGTTCCTATTGTAGACAGCGAGATTGTAGCCGACGACGGTTATGCTTGGTGGCTTGGTTCGTTTGCCTGCGCGAGTGTGGGCGAATACGTCAGTATCAAAATGCGCGGCGAGTTACGATTTTTCACTAAGGACGAGCAGGACGAAATCGAGGAGTTTTTCGCAGATAATCTTGCCGATGAAAGAGATTATGATTTACACGAAAGCGAGATAGAAAAACTTGCGCACGAGCAGGCGGAAAATCTGCCGTGGGTCAAGGCTATAATCGTCTATATCAAATTGCCTGAGGTGTGATATGAAAAAGACAAAAATTGATTGGTGCGATAGCACGATAAATTGCGTGTACGGCTGTCCGAACGGCTGTAAATATTGCTACGGCAATGTTATGAATAAGCGTTTTCACTTTTGCAAAAATTGGAACATTCCCGAATGGAAACCTGAACACTTAAAGGAATTTTACAGCAAAAAGCCGAAAAGTATCTTTATCGACAGTATGAGTGATATAGGTACTTGGAAAGAGGAGTGGTTCAATGCCGTAGCAAAAGCCATAAGCGATAACCCTCAACACCGTTACATAGCGTTGACAAAACGGTTTGATAGGCTTATGGATATGTTCTTACGTTTCACTCCTCCGATAGAGATATTTATCGGTATAAGCGTTACAACGCAGGCAAACGCAAACGCCGCGACGTTGGTGCATAGATTCCATAACACTATGCCCGATTTTTACAGCATAGAGCCTATATTGCAGTCTATCACAATACCTGACGACGCTATTCCTAAAACGCTTATTATCGGCGCAGAAACAGGAAATCGCAAGGGTAAGGTGGTGCCGCAAAAAGAGTGGATAGACAGGCTTGTAAGGCAAGCAGACGAGCATAACAGCATTGTCTTTATGAAAGAAAGTTTGCGGTCGCTTATGGGTAACGATTTTCGACAGGACGAGTTGTTGTGGAGGGTATAACGTCTATGGATAGATTAAAAGTTGTTCGCTCTGTTAAGCCGTATTATTTCTACCTGATATGCGAGGGGCTGAAAAAGTACGAGGTCGGAAAGGATATGCCGAAAAATTCCGATTGGGATAGAACGGTCGAACTGTACTGCAGTAAAGATATGCAATCGTTCAAGCGTATTCCTGAGGAATGTCGGGAAAAGTACCGTAAATATCTCGGAAAGGTCGGTGCGCGGTTCGTGTGCGATGATATTATCAATTTGGGCAAAGAATACGCCTACGCACGAAAAGACAAGCGTTTTTACGATATTCTGCAGAATAGTTGCTTAACCGTGGAATGGTTGCAAAAATACGCGCCGAAAGGGGACGCAGTTGCTTGGCATATCAAAGACCTCGCCGTTTACGTTGAGCCTAAGCCTACGCACGATTTCAAAAAGCCGTGTATTGATAAGTACGGCTATTGCCCGACGTGTCGCGTCGGCGGCGAGATAATACCCGAATCGGAGGCGGAGTTTTACCGAATGGGCGAGGACTGCCGAACAGAGTGGTATTGCGTAAATTGGCTGAGAAAACCGCCGCAGACGTGGTGTTATGTGGAGAGGGAGCAGATATGACGAAAGAGCAATTAGAACGGGCAAGAGATATTGAGCGGGAATTACGGGCGTTGAGTTGGACGTTGCACGCATTTAGTCATTGGAGCGTGTCGCAAAGCGCAATACCGCGGCTTGGAAAAGTTAAACGCAGACGATATAAAAAAGGGTGGGCGTTATACACAATTAACGATACTCATAGCAACCCCGTTGAGGAGTTAGTAATACCCGAACGGATAAAGTCTATCATTTATCACGAACTCAGGGAGTATGAGGAATCGCTCAAAAAGGAGTTGGAGCAGTTATGAACAAAGTCATTTTAATCGGAAATCTGACGGCAGACCCCGAACTTACGGTGCTTAGCAGCGGCGTCAAGACCTGCCGATTCTCATTAGCCGTCAACCGCGAATACAAAAACGCGAACGGGCAGTATGATACCGATTTTCTGAACTGTCAGGCGTGGCGTAGTACAGCGGAGAACCTCGTCAAGTATATGCGTAAGGGCAGAAAGATTGCTGTTACGGGCAGAATACAAGTGCGGTCGTATGAAAAGGACGACGAGAAACGAACTGCGTGGGAGATTCAAGCAGACGAGATAGAGTTTGTATCGTCGCCCGCACAGGGCGGCGGGAAACCGCAATCGGAACCCGACGACCCGTATTACGATGAAAACGATTCTCCGTTCTGATAAGGTGGTGCGCGATGACAAATAACATTGATAGCCTCAGGCGGTACACAAAAGAGGAGTTGCTGTTTGGGATAGGTTATGCCTGCACCGATACCGACGTTCGTATAATCACGAGCGCGATAGAGCGAAAGCGTATGCAGGACGACCTCGAAAAGGAACGGCGGCTGTTACGCGAAAGCAATGACGCGCTTACGGCGTATAGCGATTTTATGCGCAAACTCGCGGAGAAATACGGCGACGGCAAATCGCTGAATTTGGGAAAGGTGCCGCTACCCGAAATCGAGCAGGCGGCGGAACTCGAAACGATTTGGCAAACGAAAGAAAAACAATGGAGGCAAATTTGCGGTATTAAGTGAGGTGCTTATGGCAAGGCAGAAAATGTATTTTAAGTGGGATATGCCGACAAGCATTGTCGAGATAGTCAAGGCGATTTGCGCCGACTACGACAGGCGGGAGCGGGCAATCAAATTCGGCAATGTAGCGGGCGACGTCCTGATGAGATACATTGAACTGAACAATGTCATAAATAACGCGCTACAAGCGGTTGAGGTCGGAATCAGAACTGAACTGCTGCGCGATATTCAGAACCGACGCGGGTATGAACATTCTGCGGCGGCTCTTATCATTGCAAAGAATACATACTACAATCGGAAAAGGAAATTGATATACGATATAGCGAAAGACCTGCGGCTCCTGTAGTATTTACATAGTAAGTATATATAATATATATTTATTTTAAGTACAGTAAGTATCTACTAAGTACGATATAAGAGCCGTGCGGTCGAGTTCATCATAAATTGCGACTAAACGCACTAAGTTCTGTGATATTATAGAAATCAGATAATGTGCCATATACCCATTGAGGTTAGAGCCTTTTTATTCCGACGAGGAGCGGAATGAGAGGGCTTATTTTGTTTTCAAGAGGAGGAAACAGAATGAGTCAAAAGACCACTAAGACCACAACACCCAAAAGCACGATGCCAAAGAAAAGCAATAAAGGACAGTTTGCAAAAGGCAATACGGTCGGAGAGCAAACGCGTTTTGAAAAAGAGAACGCCGCCGCGAACAAGTACAAAGACGAATATTGCGATATGCTCATCGAGTTTTTCAATAAGCCTGCGACAAGGATAGAATACAAGAAAAACTATGTGAAAGGAGAACTGTCATCGGAAACGCCTATCGTGCTGCCTGCGGAATATCCGACGTTTGAATTGTTTGCCGCGAGTATCGGCGTAACGACGAAAACCTTGCAGAATTGGTGCGAAAAGCACCCCCGTTTTTCGTACTATTACGCACGCGCAAAGGAAATACAACTCGGAACGCTCACGTCCTGCGCTGTTATGGGCTTATATAACCCGCTGTACGCGAAATTCGAGGCTGTGAATAATCACGGGCAGAAAGACAAGACAGAGGTTGATACGAACGTATCAGGGAGCGTAAACGCCGTGTATGACGACAAAGACCTTGCGCTCATCAGGCGCGTGGAGGAGCGGCTGAATGGCAAAAAGAAAAAGTGAGGTCATCAATTATACGGCGTACATTCAGAAAATACGCGAGGCAGAGTTTGAGTATTGCCGCAACGATATAGTTTATTGGGCGAATAACTACTGCGTCATTGAGGACAAAGATTCTGCCGAAATCGTGGTGCCGTTCAAGGCGTGGGAGGCGCAAGCGCAGGTATTACGCGATTTTGACGAGTTCAGGCTGAACCTCATTCTGAAAGCACGGCAAATGGGTATTACGTGGATAGCATTGTACTACTGCACGCACGACCTGATATTCAACCTCGGTCATACCGTTGTCGCGCTCTCTAAGACAGAGGACGACGCAAAAGAACTTGTAAGGCGTATGAGCGTTGTGCTTGATAATCAACCCGAAATACTCAGAGGCGGCGGCTTAACGTGGAAAGCAACGGCAACGTCAATTACCATAACGGACGGACGCGGCAAATTGGTAAGCACATTCAAGGCGTTTCCCGCGTCGCCGTCTGCAGGACGCTCGTTTACAGGCAATATACTACTGCTTGACGAGTGGGCGTTTCAGGAGTTTGCGGCGGAAATATGGACGTCCGCATACCCGACGATAAACAGACCTACGGGCGGCAAGGTCATCGGGCTGTCAACGATAAAGCGCGGAACGCTGTTTGAGAATCTATGGCTCGAAAATAATGCGTTTCACAAGATATTTCTCGGTTGCTTTTGCGACCCGCGCCGCACGCAGGAATGGTACGACCAAACAGCAAAAGACTTGGGCGTAAAGGTCAAGCAAGAATATCCGCGCACGGCAGAGGAGGCGTTAAGTAACCTCGGCGGCAGTTTTTTCTCGGAGTTCGATTACAGCGTACATACCTGCGAACCGTTCAATATTCCGTCCGATTGGTCGATATACAACACTATGGACTATGGGCTTGATAAATTCGCGCATTACAAGATTGCCATTGATAACGAGAATGTCGCGTATGTGTTCCACGAGATATACGAAAGCGACCTGATTATTTCCGACGCGGCGGATAGGGTAAAGGCGGCGGAGCGCATAGAGATGAGCGACGGCAATAAAAAATCTTGGTACCTGCCGCGTGTACGATTAGCACCGCCCGACCTATGGAACCGCAGTCAAGAATCGGGCAAAAGCAGAGCGTTAATGTTTTATGAGAGCGGCTTAGAACTCACGCAATCGAATAACGATAGGCACGCAGGGTGGTTGTCGATAAAAGAACTTTTGAAAATCAGAACTACGGCGGACGGACAAAAGATTACGCGGCTTAAAATATTCCGTACCTGCCCGAATCTGATACGCACCTTACAGCAGATTTTGATAGACGAAAAGGACGTTGAGGACTGCGCAAAGGAGCCGCACGAACTCACGCACGCGCCCGACGCATTGAGATATTTCGCTATCTATTGGACGCGTCCGTCCGAAACAAATGCAAAGAAAAAGAAAGTTAAATACCGCGCCGATTTACTTGAGGACTATTTCAATGCAAGCGATGAGGAGCGGCAAGCAATAATCAAAAAGTATGGAGAACCCGAACTATGAAAATCGCAAACGACGGTCAAACGAAATTATCTTTTTTTCAAGACTTGTACCGCGAGGCGCGGGCGGCGGCTGAAACGCTGACCGATAAACTCGACAAACACCTTGAGCAGTATAAGGGCAGCATAAAAATAGACGGCGACGGAGCGGCAGACGCAACGGTTGTACGCAACATAACGTATGAACTGATAGAGAGTCAGGTTACAAGTTATTTGCCGAACCCGTCCGTTACGGCTAAGCAATGGAGCGAACAAAACGAGCGCAATGCAAAGAGCATTGAAACGCTTTTGCGCAACAAGCGTAATGAGTTGCCGTTTGAGAAACTCAACGATATGGACGAACGCTATAACCCGATATACGGAGGCTCCGTTTGGCTTATCGAATGGGATAACTCGATAACGACGCATAACACCGTGGGCGACGTGAAAATCAGTTGCCTTAGCCCGAAACGGTTTACGGGGCAGCCGAACATTTACGACGTCAAGGATATGGACTACTGTTTTATTCAGTTTGAAACGACGAAAGATGATATAGTCCGTAAATACGACGTATCGTTAGAGGTCGCAGAGGAAACGGAAACAGAGGACAATTCGGACGAAAAGACCGCGACGCTCTATGTGTGCTATTACAAGAACGACGACGACAAGGTTTGTCAGTATGTTTGGTCGGGCGATACGGAACTGCTCGACCTTGAGGACTATTATGCCCGCAAGCGTTATGTGTGTACGAAATGCGGCAAGCGAAAAGAACTCTGCGAATGTGAAAAGCCGAAATTCGTATTGCAGAATGAGGAATACGAAGAACTCGACAGAGATATAACGCTCTCTGACGGTTCGATACTCCCTGCGATGAGCGAGGTCATAAAAGACGGGCAGGTTGTTATGGAAAAAGAGCAACGGCAAGCCGTGAACGAGGACGGTTCCGTTGCCCTTGACGATACGAACGGCGTTTTATTGCCCGTAATGACGGAGGTTGACGTTCCTAAAATGGAGAAAACGCGCCTCCCGTTCTATACGCCGAATATCCTGCCGATTGTCATACGCAAAAACACGTCGGAGGAGGATAATTTGCTCGGTCAATCGGACTGCGAATTTGTCCGACCGCAGCAACAGGCGATAAACAAACTCGAAAGCCGCATAATGGAGAAACTTATGGGCGGCGGCGTGTTCCCGATTGTGCCTGAGGGCGTGAACGTGGAAATCGACAACAGCATTTTCAAAAAGGTTTTTCGGGCAAATCAGGCAAATCAGGCGTTATTCGGGCGCATTGATTTACAGGTCGATATTTCGCGTGATATAGCGCAGGCAGACAGGCTGTACGACCACGCAAAACGTATTCTCGGCATTACGGACAGTTTTCAAGGGCAGTACGATTCGAGCGCACAGAGTGGCGTTGCAAAGCAAATACAGGTCAATCAGGCGGCGGGGCGTTTGGATAGTAAACGTCAGATGAAAAACGCCGCGTATGCGGAGATAGACCAAATTATTTTTCAGTATTACTTGGCGTATGCCGACGAGCCGCGTCCTGCAACGTATAAAGACGCGCAAGGGCGTATGCAAAACGTGTATTTCAACCGTTACGATTTTATCAGACGCGACGAGGCGGGCGAATGGTATTACGATGACGAGTATCTGTTTGCGGCGGACGCGGCGATTGATATAGAGAAATCGCGTGAAATGCTGTGGGAGCAGAATCGGCAGAATTTCCGAGAGGGCGCATACGGCGACGTTACATTGCCGCAAACACAACTCATCTTTTGGCAGAATATGGAGCGTGCGCATTATCCGTGGGCGCGTGAGAACGTCGAGCGTATCAAAGAGGAAATCGCACGACAGGCAGAAATACAGCAAATGCAACAGCAGATACAGGGCTTGTCCGAGGAGGTAAACGGTCGGAAAGGCTACGAGGAATATTTGTTATCCAAAATGCAAGAAAATTTGAGCGGAGGCACCGAAAATGGCAAACAGTAAAGTAAACAACAAAGCAAACACTTACGCGGCAAATATGAATTTATCGAGCGGGAGTAAAAAAGCCCCGAAATTGCCGCAGGCGTTACAGAACGTAATACCCGATACAAGTTATTCGGGCAATATGAGCAAATTGCCGACGTCGCCATTTGTTCAGTCGTCGGTCAAATCGCCTATCGACGCTCTTAAAACGCCGTCATATTTGAATAGCGGTGCCGTTATCGGAATGGGCGGCGGTTCCGTTGGCAGAGTAACAAATGAGGGCGTCATAGTGGGCGGCGGTGCGATAAATACCACATTTCAACCTCCCACGGGTGGGAAAACGCTTGTATCGGGCGATTTATCTTATGGGAAAAACATACTGAAAAATCAACTCAGTAGCGGCGTGCAGGCTCCCGTAAGAACGCCCGCCGCCCCGACAAATACGCCAACGGCACAACAGCCCGCGCAGGCGGAGCAGTCTACAAGCAAAATTGATTCCTATGAGGAATTTTTGGAAAAGCAGAAAGATACCTACAAGGAAACGCTTGATAAAACGAATCAACTCTTAGAGGAGCAAAAGCAGGCGGCATTGCAAAACGCGGAAACGGCGCGTCAACGCAGTATTGCCGATTCGCGTTCGAGTTATGAGCAGAATAAGGCGACTTATGGGGCAAACGCAGAGGCACTTGCGGCAATGGGGTTGTCGGGCAGCGGATATAGTGATTATGTCAACTCGCAGGCTTATGCACAGCAGAGAGCCGATACTCAAAATGCAAATGCGGTCGCGGAGGTTGCGAGAATGACGGCGGAATCTGAGGCGAATCAAGGTAAGATTTCGGCAGAAACGTCGTATGCGGAGAGTATCTCGCAAACGGACGCTGCGCTTGCAAAATACAAACAAGAGCAAGCGGATAAAAAAGATTCGTATTATGCGGAATTGCTTAATTATGCGAATAGCGGCGCATACACGGCGGAGCAACTCAAACAACTCGGTAGCGATTACGGACTTAATGAGGCGCAGATTCAGAGCCTTACGGACGCGGCGACAATCTACAAGAACAATAAGCAAGCGGAGAGATATAATCAACTCCTTAATTCGTCCGATACAAGCGGGTTCGACGCGATTAAATCGGCGCGTGATAACGGCGAGATTACCTCGGAACAGTACAACAAACTTGTTACGAGTTATCAGTCTTACTATTACGACCTGTATTCGCAGTCGGTCGATTCCGATTTCACTATGGTAAATACGAACGATATTGACAGCGCGTATAGTAAGGGCTATATCACGAAATCGCAGTATGACAAACTCAAAGACAAGTATAATAAAGGACTTGTAAACGCGATAACCTCGGCGTCCGTATTCTATGCGAATGGCAGTCAGTTGGACGAAAAGACCGCACAGGCTGCTATGGACGAATTAAACGGTACAGGTTGGCTTACTGATGAAAACAAGAAAAAACTGCAGAGCCTATATGACGACGCATACAAAGACGACGGCGGCTGTTTTGCGAAAGGCACCCTGATAACCGTTGCTGACGGAACCCAGATACCCGTAGAGAACCTGAAAGAGGGCGACAATATTATCGTGTTCAATCATACCACGGGAGATATTGACGTTGCGCCTATTTCGTATATTTTCCACGACGGGCATAAGGAATACGAGGTGCTTACGCTGCGTTTTGGCGACGTAACGAGCGTAGACGTTTTGTTTGAACACGGCTTTTTCGATACAGATAGCAAGAGATACGTTCTCATCAATGCTGAAAACGCGAAAGAGTATATCGGACACCGCTTTTATCACGCTACCTGTTTGAATGGTGCATACGAAAAGAAAATCGTTACACTTACCGATTATAGCGTACATAGAGAGGAAACGGAATGCTACAGTGTGCTTACCGCCGCGCATATCAATCATATCGCAAACGGTATGCTTGCCGTTACCGATGACATAAAAGGAATTTACAACATTTTTGATTTGGACGACGATTACAAGTACGACGCGGCGAAAATGGCGGCGGACATTGAACAATACGGACTGTTTTCATACGACGAATGGAGCGATTACGCAACGGCAGAACAGTTCGCGGCGTTCAATGGAGCATATTTGAAAGTTGCAATCGGTAAAGGGCTTGTAACCGTCAACGAGATAATGGGGTATATCGAAAAGTTCTTACAGGCTTAAAGGAGCGAACCTATGGCGACACTATCGCAATTAAAACAGCAATACACATATAAAACGGGCGTATCGTCATTATTGACGGAAAATCAACGGCAAACAATAACGACACATTTGCAAGAGGAGGAGGAAGCGCGCAGGAATCAGGGCGGCTTTTTCGGCGGCACAGGCTATGCTTTTGAGAAACTCGGCTTAGGCTTTTTGAGCAGTATTGAGGGTATATGGGACTATACCGCAGGTGGCTTGGCAAAGTTATTCGGTGCCGATGAATGGGCGGAACAGCAATTTGCTAACGATTGGGTCAACTATAATCACGCCGACGAATGGTTCAACCCGTCAGAGGGTTGGCAGTTTGTGGGCGACGTTGCGGGCGGTATAGGTACGAGTTTGCCCGCTATTGCGACCGTGGTCGCCGCAGGAGCGATTGCGGTTGCGTCGGGCGGTACTTTATCGCCCGTTGCCGCCGCGCTCATTTCAGGTGCCGTTGCGGGGCTTGGCGCGGCAGGTAACGCGACAAAACAAGCATACAGAGAAACAGGCGAACTTGGCGGCAAGGAATTTGGCTACGGCGCATTGGTCGGCATAACAGAGGGTGCCGTCGAGGGGCTTTCCGCAGGTATCGGCGCAGGTACGGGACAAATCGTAAAAGGTATTTCAAAGTCGTTCGGTAAAGAGGTCGCGGAAACTGTAACGCGTCAAACGATAGGCAAGGCAATGATTAAAGGCTTTATCGGAGAGGCGTTTGAGGAGGGGCTATCTGAAATACTTGACCCTGTATGGGCGCGTCTTACATACGACCCGAACGCAAAGAACGCGACGCTGCAAGAGGTTGGTTATGCTGCGCTTGTCGGTGGTCTTAGCGGCGCGATAATGGGCGGCGTTGACGTGTCTATTCGTAACGTACATTCTATGTCGCGGGGCAATACTATTGTCAAAGAGGGAAAGAGCAGCAATGTCATATCAATGGCAGAGCAACTCTCTACTTATGAGGGCGAGAATCACACAGGGTACGAGCAGTTTGAAATGGTAAACAGCACCTTAAAAGAACTGCAGACAAGTATGCAAAAGACGAACGGAGAAATCAGAACCGCAAAACAGAGAATGTTACTCGGCGTACTCGAACAGGCGAATACGACCGCCGCCTTTACTCCGTTTATTGCTCGTAGTGCAGAGAATATCGTAAACAATGCCGACGTCATCGCGGAAAAACTGACGGCATACGGCATAAAAGACGCACAGGGGAACCCCGTTACGTTTACCGCAGAGCAGATTCGCAGCGGCGTTGATACGAAAAACACGTCAACATTCGTAAACGCGCTAAAAACAAACTCCGTTTTGCGTGCATTGGCGGTTGCTGACGCGACAGGTCGGCTCTCTATGGACACGGCAAAATTCAAGGACGCTACGCTCAGAGGACAACAGTTGAGTACGCAGGCTGACCTCAATCAGTTTATTGAGAACGCGACGGACGTTGAGCGTCAAGCGGTAGGCGAGAGGCTTAGTATATCCGATTGGAATACTCTTACCAACGAGCAATTTCAACAAAAAATCGTTGAGTTTTCGCAGAATGGCGGAGTAGAGGCATACCAACAGGAACAGGCGACCGTTCGTGAGTTGCAAAACATTGACCCTGCGACGGCAAAAAAAATGCCCGCAAGATTGAATCTGAAAAAGGACGGAACCGTTCGATATACGGACGGAGCCGTGAATATTGCTGTTACCAAAAACGGCGATACATACCGCATTTATGACTATGACAGCGGGAAATATTCTAAGCCACTTACGCAGGCAGAGGCAAATAAGACGATACGCGAAATAAAAAAGGCGCAAGCCGCCGCCCCTGCAGGTACTCCCACAACGGTCGAAAATCAACAGGCGACGGACACACAAGGAACCCAACAGCAGACTGCGCCGCAAAACGGTACAGAGCAGCAGGGAGCCGTGCGAAAGATAGCAGAGCAGTTAAATTCCGAAAGACAACAAACGCAGGAGATAGACACATACGCCCGCAAGAATGTTCCCGATTATGCGAAATTGAACGAGCCGAATAAGAGCATTATACGCAGCGTCATCAGGCAAGGTCGAGCGGCGGGCATAGCAGACGCGGACGTTCTCTCTTACGCCCGCGTAGCGGCGCATACGGGCATAAACGTCGTATTCGATAAAAGCCTCTGTGCCGTTGCCGTAAACAGTCAGACGGGCGAAAAGATTTACTCTGACGGCTATTACGACCCTGAAACAAATAAATTTGTCGTCAACCCCGAAACTACGCGTACCCACGAGGCGTTGTTATTGCACGAACTGACGCACGCTATTTACAGAACCGCTGACGGCAGGCTGATTTTGGAGCGCGGCGTTAAGAATATGAGTCAGGCGGAAAAAGACGCCATAATAAAGCGGTATTCCGACGTAGGACACGGCGGCGCGATTGAACTTATGGACGAAATAAACGCTCACTATGCAGAGGGCGTTTTGACGAATAAGAATACCATTGAAAAACTTGTCGCGGAAAAGCCGAAACTCAAAGACAGAATACTGTCGTTTTTCAAAAAATCGTCCACGGCGTATGAGGGAGATACAAAACTGTCGAAAAGCGCGAAATCGCTGTACAATCGCTATAAAAAACTGTTTGATAGTTTTTCAGAACGCAACAGACAGTACAATGCTGCGGAATATCGGCATACCGCACCGAACGCAGAAACTCGTTACGCGTTGCAGGAGGCGTTACAGCAACTCGGAGAATACGACGAAACGCGAAAACGCCATATTGAAAACCGTGAGGGAGATACTATATCGCGCAACTACGGCGATATAGTGGAGTTTATCAAGACGGCAAAACGCTTGCCGCCCGTAAAGCGGTTGCATATCGGCATAATAAGCGACGCTACGGCAAAATTGGTAAAGACGAAAACCGACGTCGATATTAAGAACTATGATTTTGTATTGGCAAGCAACTTTATTTCCCATATTTTCGATTCTCACGGAACGCAGAGAACGGAAACGCCGCGCAATCAAAAGGCTGTTACCTATGCAAACATAGAGAATATCATTGAAACCGTCATCGCGCCCGATGACGTTACTTTGGCAAGCGATGAAAACGGTACGGCGTTAAAATTCATAAAAGATTTGGACGGCAAAAACGTCGCGCTCACGATTACGTCAACTAAAAAAAGCACCCTTACGCTTAAGAGTGCTTGGATAATTGAAAATAGTGAGGGTCGTACACCGTCAGCAAATGCAACTGCCTCTGCAAGAACGTCCGAAACGAGCGGCAGAAACCTCACTACTGATAGTATATCCGAAAACGGCAAAAAAGTCAACAGAAACGGCAAAAAAGACGGAAAAAGATATGCTCTGCAAATCGGTAATGAAACGGCTCAGGTTGACATAGAGGAAACGAAAAATCTTGTAGCATTACATAATTTATCTGAGGAGAAATTGCTAAAAGTGCTACAACTCGGCGGGTTCCCTATGCCGTCGATTGCTGTTACAAAAGCCGAATTATCGCATACCGATTACGGCGATATTACCGTTATTTTCGGTAAAGAAACAATCAGCCCGACAGATAGGCGCAATAAAGTGTATAAGCGCGACGCGTGGACGCCGACAATGCCGCAGGTGGACGTGAAATTTAACACAAAAGAATTTCAAACTATGGAGGACGCCGTTTGTGATTTGGTCGGAGAAAATAAGGAATATAGGAGCGATATACAGAGATTTTTCGACCAATTCCATAATTATAATGGCGAGTATTATATAAGCGAGAGCGATTTTGTTTCAAGCGAGATTGCAAGAAAGGCGAAAAACAATGCGGGTATTATGGCGGCGTATCTTGCCGAAAAAGGAAAATCGACGCAACCTGTTTATAAAGACAGAAAATTTATGCAGGGCGATTTTTCTTTATCCGAAATTCGCGCTATAGCAGACAATATAGGAATCACGCAAGAAAACGTAAAAGAATTTTACGAGGCACAGGCGCAGGGGTCTGTGGAGCAAACAAAAAAATATCAAAGAGTTATGGGCGAGTTAAAGCGTGCCTATATCGAGAATTACACGCGCAGGGGTATTGATAGTAAATCTGCGACAGAAATTGCTGACGATTTGGGATATAGTGATTATACGCGGTATATGGACGCTATACAGAGTGTTTTACGGAACCCTGACGCGCAAGAGTATGATTCGAGAGCAACGGAGGAGGCGTTGCGGAACAGAATAACCGATAATGCCGATTTTGAAAAATGGCTGTTTGACAAAATTTCGGCAACAGAGGAGCGGCGCGGAATTGAGAACGGTGCAGACCCGTTTACCGCGTCGGGGAAAAGACGTAGTTTTGCGCAAATGCACGATGAATATTCCATACAAAACATTGTGAGAAATATGCTCCGTGGAGAACAGCACGGTAGCACGTTTTTCGGGCATAATGCAAATTCGATAGCGGCGCGGCTTGCAGATGAGTTTACAAGTATCAAAAGTATAAAAGAGGCAAGTTATTTGCTTACGGAGATTTCCGAAAGCGAGTATGACGCGCTTATGGATAAAACTTTTGAAATGTCATCGGAAATCGTCGAGGAGATTGATACGCGTAGCGGTAAAAACGGGTATTCCGATTCGTTGACGCGCAGAGAGGATATACTCGATATGATTGCCGAATGCGCGACCGTGCGCCCGCTTACGGCAGAGAGAATCTTGTCTAAGTGGAACAGTCAATATCAGGGCTATGATTTGGGTTATAAGTTTGATAAACAAACGGCTCAAAAGGTGCTTGATTGGTTTACGATATTAAAACAGTTGCCGACAAAATATTTCGAGGCTAAGCCGCGGCGAGTGGTGGAGTTTTCCGAAATTAAATCTGTACTTATTCCCGAAAGCGCGTCCGAAAAACTCAAAACTCGTTTGACAAACAGGGGTGTACCATATCAGGTATATGGAGAGGGAGAAAACACCCGTACAGATATAATCAAAACTATGGACGGCATACGTTTTGCTCTCCCCGAAACAGATTCGGACGGCAGGCGTCTTACCGAACAACAGCGCAAGTATTTTCAAAACAGCAAGATTGTCGATGAAAGCGGTAGGTTATTGCCCGTATATCACGGTAGCAATGAGTATGGCGAAATAACCGTTTTCAAGAAAGGGAAAACGGGCTATTTGGGCGGCGGAATCTATCTTACGACGGATAAGCAGTACGCTCAGAGATATGCCAACAAGAACGGCTATGAGGGCAGAATATATGAGGCTTATTTGAACGTATCGAACCCTCTCACGGTTACTACGGTAGACCCTGCGAGAGAGATTTTGCACGCCGTTTACGGTTCCGACAGGGTTTATAATAACCGCACGGCAAATCAAGGCTCCGCTATGCACTTGATAACCTCTGCCGATATAAATAAATTGCAAGCGAAAGGATATGACGGTATCGTTTGGAATTATGGCGGCAGTAAGGAAATATCCGTATTTAACAGTACCTGTTTATTGGCGGACCAGGAATCCAGAGA
>ERZ777306.3031-NODE-3031-length-18895-cov-72.383386_pt1 | contig 18895 bp, 16 predicted proteins | sample MGYA00374966_ERZ777306 | MGnify/ENA primary metagenome ERZ777306 (study PRJEB29329, sample SAMN06343882) | mouse gut metagenome | isolation source: Mouse cecum | place: Austria: Vienna | collected 2014-11-15 ...
AGTTCTGCAAAGACTTTGCAGATTTCGTATATCGGTATGCAAACGCAAGAGGTGGCAATCAAACCTCAATTGAAAGTAATACTAAAAGCCGATGCACAGCAGCTTGAAGAGGTTATGGTAACAGCAGTTGGAATCCAACGAGCTGAACGCTCATTAGGCTATTCTGTATCCAAAGTTGATGCAGATGAAGCTATTCAGAAAGCAGAACCGGACCTAATACGTTCTTTAGACGGAAAAATACCCGGTGTTTCGATTAATTCACCCTCTGGTGCGGCCGGTTCAGCCACACGTATGACTATTCGTGGTAATTCATCGTTCCTAGGCAACAACCAACCATTATATATAGTTGATGGTGTTCCCTATAGCAATACGGAAGTTGCCTCTTCAAATCAAGCAACTGAAGCTGGTGGTGCTTACGGTAGTGGTATTTCTACGCTTGACCCCAATGATATTGAATCAATGAATGTATTGAAAGGTGCAGCAGCTGCCGCTTTGTACGGTTCACGTGCCGCCAATGGTGTAGTGCTCATCACAACAAAGACAGGTTCAAAAAATAAGAAAAAAGCAGGAAAAGGCATGGAAATAACCTTGAATGCATCTTACACTATTGAACAAATAGCTGGCTTGCCTGAATATCAAAATTCTTTTGGTACAGGTAACGATTTTATTCCAGGGGGCGCAAACGGTTCATGGGGAGCGGCTTTCACAGATGTAACAGAAGTGCCCTTAAGTATATATGCAAATAATGTTTATGGAAAAGCCTATCCGAATCTTCCCCAAACTGTACCTTACAAAGCGTATAAGAACAATGTCAAAGATCTATTCGATTTGGGAGGAATATACGATCTCTCATTAAACTTCAATAAGTATACCGAAACCGGTAATTTCACTGCAACTTTGTCCAAAATGGATCAGGACAGTTACATACCTTATGCAGACTTTAGCCGTTATTCTATCAGTGTCGGTGGAAACCAGACTTTGGCCAACGGAGTACGTATCGGGGGAAATGTTTCTTTTTCAAGAAACGAACAAAATGGTCCGATGTTCGGTAACAATCAATCCAACGGTATTGGTGCCTCTTCATTTGCACGTGCTTTAATTCTTGGACGTAACTGGGATATGTCACTACCTTATGAAACACCTGACCATAAATCTTTATTCTTCGTGGGCGATCAGGCAGATAATCCGATTTGGTCATGGAAGTATAATACGATCAACACCCAAATGGATAGAACCATAGCAAACGTAAACATGGGTTATGATATTACAAAATGGCTTTCTGTTGACTATCGTGTTGGTATCAATGATTATAAAATGGATCGTAAGGAGGTTTTGAATTTAGGCTCAAGAGCTTTGGGAGGAAAAGGACGTATTCTTGTTTCTACTTACGATACACAAGAGATTGAATCAACTTTACTGTTACGCTTCAACATCCCGGTTCATAAAGATTTTGGGCTGAAAGCAACTTTGGGACATAATGTAAATCAATTCACCGCTAACGAGACTCTAACAAAGGGTATGAACATCATGTCTCCGGGAGTTTATAATATAAATAATACTGAATCACAAACATCGGAAGAATATTATACAAGAACCCGCTTGTGGGCATTATTTGGAGATGTGACATTGGATTATAAGAATTATGCATTCTTAAATATCACAGGACGTAATGACTTTTCATCTACACTACCCAAAAATCATCGTAGTTTCTTCTATCCGTCAATTGCAGGTTCGTTTGTATTTACAGATGCATTTCATATCAATGAAGATATTATTAAATTCGGTAAAGTACGATTAAGTTGGGCTAAAGTTGGTAATGACGCCGGCGCATATTACAAAAATGGTACATTCACTTTGGGACAGCCCTTTAACGGCCAGCCAATATTATCATTACCATCTTCTATGTTTGACCCGGATTTAAAACCGGAATTTACATCAGAGGTTGAATTTGGAGCTGAATTACAATTCTTAAAAAGCCGTGTAAATGTTGATTTCACCTGGTACAATCGTAATTCTACTAACCAAATCGCTCCATTAAGCCTTCCATATTCTACCGGATACGGGAGCTATTATACCAACTTTGGTAAAATGAATAACCACGGTATCGAAATAGGATTGAATGTTATACCTATTTTAAATAAAGATTTCAAATGGGATATGTACTTCACTTATACTCAAAACCGAAGTGAAGTAAAAGAATTGGCAGAAGGAGTAGAACGAGTTTCTTTAAATACAGGTTTTGCAACACCAAAAGCGGTTCTTGAAGTAGGCAAACCTTATGGAATGCTGGTTGGACAAGTTTTTGCACGCGATGAAGAAGGCAATTATCTGGTGGACCCAAATTCCGGAGCTTATCTTATAGCGGATGAAGAAGGTGATCTAGGAGATCCTGCTCCAGATTGCAAACTTAGCTTGAACAATACATTTACCTACAAAGGTTTTTCATTATCATTCATGTTTGATGCACAAATTGGTGGTTGCGTCTGGACTTCATACATTCCTGACTTATTGGGACGTGGTGTCACCAAAGACACAGAAGACCGTTATGGTTCCCGTATCTTGCCCGGATACCTGGCTGATCCTTCCACGAAAAAACCTTTATTAGACGGAAATGGAAATAAAATCCCCAACAATGTTCAAATGAAGGAGCTTGACTTATGGTTCTCACCGGGTAGCGGTGTGTCCACATTTGCAACTAATGGTGTAGATGAAGCATCCGTTTATGAAGCTACAACTTTCCGTTTAAGAGAGTTAAGCATCGGGTACCAGCTTCCTAAATCCTGGCTGGCAAAAACATTCATCGGTTCGGCAACCGTATCCTTTGTAGCCCGCAACCTTTGGTATTTTGCTCCCAATGTTCCTAAGTATTCCAATTACGATCCAACAGCAAGCAGTTATGGTGGCGGAAATGTACAAGGAATTGATTACACCTCAGCCCCTAACACAAGACGTTACGGCTTTAATATCAAACTCACATTCTAATAAAAAAAGAAAGTATGAAAATCATCAAATTATTATACACTTTAACAACAACACTGATTGTTTGTACGAGTTGCTCGAAATATCTCGATATTAATGATAATCCGAATAAGCCAACAACTGCCGAACTAAACAAAGTGTTAACCGGAGCTGAATATGACATAGCCATGTCTTTTGCAGCTGGCAGCTATATCGGTTCATCATTACCTTCTTATGTTTTTCATCTAAGCTCCCGTGAAGTTGACAACTACGGTATAACTAATGCCACTTCCACTTTGGGAAACACCTGGCTACAGGGATATGCTTATGGTTTGAAGAATACAAATGCTGTTATTAAAGCCGCAGAAGAAGGAAATAACATGATTTATGCGGGAATAGGCAAATTAATGAAAGCTTATGCATTTACCAGTCTCGTTGACCTTTGGGGAGATATTCCATACACAGAATTTGATATAGAAGGTAATTATGCTCCCAAATTAGACCGTAGCCAAGATATTTATAATTCATTACTTGCACTTATAGACGAAGCCATAGGCAATCTGCAAGATCCCAATGCTGCTAATTTATTAAAACCAGCAAACGATGATTTGATATATAAAGGCAACGTTGAGAAATGGGTAAGAATGGGTAACACATTAAAGCTGAAGTTATTGGTGCAATCAAGAAAAGCTAAAAACGAGATAACAGAGTGGAATACAAGGTTATCCGATTTGCTTTCTGAGAACAATTTCATGAACAACGGAGAAGATTTCGAATTCAAACATACAGCCAAAGATACGCCAGACGAACGTCACCAAGCTTATGTAGATGAATATCTCGGTGGTCAAAGCACTTATTACATCAGTCCATGGATTTACGAAACAATGAGTGGAAAGAACTTAAATGTAACAGATAACCCATTTGTAGGAATCACAGACCCACGTATCCCTTATTACTGGGTAAACCAAATAAAAGCGGGGGATACAGCACAAAATCCTACGGATTACCGTGACGGTGCTTTTGTTTCCATATTCTTTGCATCCAATGCTTCTGGAGCAAGTAATGACCAGCGGGAAACTTCTACTTTTATCGGTATTTATCCATGTGGTGGAAAGTATGATAATGGCAATGGCGGAAAATGTGACGCGAAAGTCGGTAATGGAGTGGCACCAGAAAAGATGTTGCAAGCCTATTCCGTCCCTTTCCTTTTAGCTGAATTATATTTAACAGGAGATGCAAACGGAGATGCCAAAGAAGCTCTTAAAGAAGGAATTAGACGTTCTATAAATCACGTCAATTCAGTAGCGAAGGCTTCTGATGCAACTGTACCTGCCATAAGCAATGAAGCCATTGAGACTTTTATAGAAAAAGTCTCAGGAAAGTATGACGCCGCTTCCAATAATGAAGAAAAGTTACGCATTGTCATGACTCAAAAATGGATTGCAAACTTCTTTAATCCAGTTGAAGCATATACCGATATACGCCGTACCGGATATCCTACCCTATTGCCTAAGAATGCAACGTATGCTCAATCTCCTTATAAAACCAGCCAAAATCCGGAATTAGGACCAGTAGATATTCCACTAAAAGGTATCAATGCTTTTCCGAGAGCAATGTGGTATCCTAGTTCGGAAGTAACACGTAATCCTAATGTAACCAACGAAGGAAGAAACTTAAGCAATCCTATTTTATTCTGGGATAAATAAACTATTTAATGATGAAAACAAAAACGAATATGAGATATATAAAATTATTCATAGCAACTGCTTTTTGGACATTGCTGACAGTCAGTTGCGATAGAGATCTCCCTTATCCTATAGACGAAGTGAAAAAAGGAGTAGTCATTGACATTGTTCGTGCACCCGACTCTGACGGGGTACTTTCCGCCGGAGTCACAGACGGCGATTATAAAGTTTCCGTATCTATTCCCAAACAGCAAGGAGATTATTCCATGCTTGACTATGCGCAACTCTTATGTGTTTTCACCGATGTAGATGGCAAAACAACTTCAAAAGTCATCGTAGATAACATTAAAGAGTTCCCTAAAGATATATCAATAGATATAGCCAACGTATATCAACAATTTGGAAAAGAAGCGCCTACGCTAGGAGAAATTGTATACTTCACAACAAATGCTGTTCTAAAGGACGGTTACACTGTATATGGCTGGACTGAATATTCAGATTTCAACAACAAACTCTTCACCGGATGGGAAGTTGATGGAAGAGCTTATTCGTATAATGTCAGATATCCGGTTGCATGTCAGTTGGTTCTTGAAGAATTTGTCGGTCCTGTAGTATTAAATGATTTTTATGATGAGTATCGGGCAGAAATCGTTAAAACATCGGATACGGAACTGGAGATACATGGAGTCGCTGAAGGTGAAGATCCTGATGGCATCTTAAAATTAACAATTGATACAAGCACTCACACTGTAAAAGTAGCCAAACAAATTGTTGCTCATGGATTTGTTCCATGGATTGGTTATAATAACCTTGCCTATCAAGCCACTGGTACTATTGATGCATGTAAAGGTACAATAACACTGAATGGACCTCTGACTGTTGATGAAGGTAGTTTTGGTGATCAGCAAATGATTATATCAACGAACTATTGACATAATCTAAAATAAAACATCTATAAAGGCATAATAACACCGACAGTTTGTATTATTAAAATCAAACTGTCGGTGTTTCGTATAAAACAGATTTTTCCTATATATAGAATTCTAGAATTACCAAAGTAATATCCTTTTCCCTTGCTTACTTAAGAAGATTCCCCATCCCCTCTCTCACAATATCCACCAATATCGGCTTCACCCCGCTCACGAAACATTCTACCGCAATCACCATCAGAATCAATCCCATGAGACGCATCATCACATTATTGCCCGTCTCACCCAAGACATTCACCAACTTCGTGGAAGCCCGAAGAATAAAGAAAGTCAGCAGATAAATTAATGCAATAGTGCCTATCAGTATCCCTTTCATTTCATAAGAATGGGCATCCTGCATCAATACGATAGCATTGGCAATCGCACCGGGTCCACACAACATAGGTATGCCAAGCGGAGTAATAGAGATATCATCCGCATACGTTTTGATTTCCTCATCTTTCAGTTTCATCGGCGTATAACGGGCTTGGAGCATATCGAAACCTATCTTGAAGATAATCACTCCTCCGGCTATACGGAATCCGTTGGTAGAAATACCGAAGAACTTAAAAAGAAACTGACCGGCAAAGACGAAAACCATTATTGTGATAAACGACACAATAGTGGCACGACGAACGATAGACTGACGCTCTTTTTCTGTCATCCCGTGAGTCATAGTAAGGAAGACAGGCATTGTTCCCAAAGGATTGGTCAACGTAAAAAACGAGGTGAAGCAAAGTAAAGCAAATGGCAGAAGTGCACTATCCATGATTATATCGTATTTTTATACATTTATTAAACGCAACAAAAATACGACTTAATCCAGAAAACTTATAATAAATTCATTAATTCTTTCAGAGAATGAATGTGATAAGTGGGAAGAAAAGGGAAAGCAGCCCGTTCCGTCACGTTGTAGAAGGCTTGATGCATCCCTATCCCGTGCGCTCCGGTAATATCCGCTTCCCAGCTATCACCAATCATCAACGATTCGCGCATCTCGGATTGAGTGGCGGACAGGGCAAAATTAAAGATTTCGGGGCGGGGCTTCAACACTCCGAGGTCTTCCGAAAGAATCACCTTCTTGAAATAGCCATCCACGCCTGCCGAACGCATCTTATGCGATTGCAGTTCACGAAAGCCGTTAGAAAGGATATACAAGTTGTATTTAGGAACAAGATACTCCAACACCTCCTTAGCGTGGGGCATCAGACCGCTTTTAGTAGGAATAATGGCAAAGAAATCTTTCGAGAACCGGTCGGCTAAAACCTCATCTTCCACTCCTACCGCCTGCAAAGGATAAAAGAACCGTTGACGGTTCAATTCATCTTTCGTCACCTTTCCTTCACCGTACTCAATCCAAAGTTCGGTGTTACGTTTCTGATAAAGTGTATAATAATGGTCGAACGAATCAAAGTAACGGTCGAATGCATATTTCTGATATACTTCTTCAAAAGTGTCACGGGCATTGCGGGAGAAAGCCCAGATAGTGTCGTCAAGATCAAAAAACAGATTTTTATATTTCATCAGTAGCTATGGGTGTATATAAGAAACAGAAAAGCCAATGTGCTAATTTCTTGAATCCAGGAATCAGCACATTGGCAATTCAAAAAGGGATATCTACATCTACCTTATTTTACCTGGATAACCAAGTATCTGGACACACTCCAGAATTCAGTAGGATTAGTAATCTTCAATGTCAACTGACCTTTGTCATCTTTTACCAATTCATAAGAACCAGTCGGATGAGTAGTCAACAACTCAGCACGCTTAGAGTACAACTTGATTTCTTTGGTGGTACGAATATCGATTTGAGTGAAATAATCTTTATTGAAATCAGCGCTCTTCAATACATCTCCGCTCTGAAGTATTTTCTGAGCTTTCAATTCAGATTTAGTACCGAATACAAACCAGGCAGCATTCAGGCTCTTTTCCTGCTCGGCAACGGTTTTAGCTTTAGCTTCGTTTTCTGCAACCAACGTCTCTTTGGCAGCAGACAAGTCGCTGACAGCAGCATCCAGTTCCTGAATACGGATATTCTTGGAAGCCAGTTCTGTCTGAAGTTCCTCGATACGCTGTTGTTTAGCGTTCAGTTCGGCTGTCAAAGCGGCTACAGCTTTTTTCATCTGCGCAGAATTGTATTTACTGTTTTTCAACTGTGCCTGCAATTTGGCAATCTGAGCCTTGTTTTCTTCCATCTGTTTAGAGATGAATTCGATATCAGAAGCAATCTGTTGCTTGGCATTGGCAGAGTTTTCAGTGATGGTTCCACGTTGCAAATCAACACGGCTTTCGGCAGCACTGATCTTACGGAAGCCTTCCTGAACTTCATTGAAAGTTCCCATCATATCATCCAATTCAGCATTGCGTTGGTTCAGTTCCATCAAAAGAGAATCATTTTCAGCTTTCAGGTCCTTACTTCCACCTTTAAAGCCATCACACGAAGCCAACATGGCTGCGCATACAAATAAAACTGCTAACTTTTTCATACGTTTACGTTTTACGTTTTTAATGAAATTATTTTAATCGTCTATTCCTGCTAATACTATCACAATCTCGCCCCGAGGCTCGGTAGCGGTAAAGTGTTCTATCAGTTCAGCCAAACTGCCCCGAACAGTTTCTTCGTGGAGTTTGGATATTTCGCGCGACACGGTTGCCTGACGTTCAGCACCGAAATATTCGGCAAACTGCGTCAACGTCTTCAACAGACGATGGGGTGATTCATAAAACACCATCGTGCGGCGTTCTTCCGCCAATGTCTTCAGCCGTGTCTGCCGTCCTTTCTTCTGAGGAAGAAAACCCTCGAAACAGAACTTCTCATTCGGCAAGCCCGATGCAACGAGCGCCGGAACAAAAGCTGTTGCTCCCGGCAAGCACTGTACTTCAATACCGTTTCGCACACATTCACGAACAACCAGAAATCCGGGATCAGAGATTCCGGGTGTTCCGGCATCTGAAATCAATGCAACCGATGCACCACCCTTTATTTTATTAACAACACTTTCCACCGTTTTATGTTCATTAAATTTATGGTGAGATTGCATTGCATTCTTTATTTCAAAGTGTTTCAGCAAGATACCAGAGGTACGCGTATCCTCTGCCAGAATCAAGTCGACCTCTTTCAGAACCTTGATAGCCCGAAAGGTCATGTCCTCAAGATTTCCTACCGGCGTAGGCACTACATACAACTTTCCCATATATTTTTGTTTATGCTGATTGGTTAAAATACTTTTTCAATAACTCCAAGAAGTCAACTACTGCATCTTTCTCTTCGTCTATTTCAACTTTCGAGGAAAGAAATGCGACAGCAGTCTTGTATGAGCCCATAACTGATATCTGCTCAATCACACGGTTCATCAAATCAGTATCTCCCTTAAACAGTTCGCGTGAGAAACGGAAAGAATCATTCAAGCTGATAGAATGGCGCAAGCCGGCAGCCAGCTTTATGCTTTCTCCCAACACGGCGTTTTTGGGTTCTTCCTTCTTTATTATGACGGGGGCCTCTTCGATGACGGGTTCTTCTTCTTTTTCTTCTTTTTCTTCTTCTGCTGCTTCTATAACAGGTTTGGGAGATTGGATAATAACAGATGCATCCTTTTCCTGAGCGGTAATTTCATTCTCTTTCACTACCGTTTCTTCTACGACAAAAGAAGACAAAGAAACCAACTCAACAGAATCTATTTCCTGCGACAATTCATCCAGACGTCCCTGCATACGCGCAACACTCCGCTTCAACAGTTCAGACAGAGTCTGAGTAGGTTCCTTGGTAAATGAATCCATGAGATACTTCAACTCATGAACATCCAATTCGATATCTGCTAATAGCTTCTGTTTCATGTTCATCCATTATTAATATGATGCGAATGTAGGAATAATTTATGCAATAACTTAAAATAATGGATATTTTAACAGTTCTTGCACATTGAATTGTTTACCTTTGTGCTGTCATTTATTTAATCAAGAAAGCACGAAATCACATGGTATTATTCTCAGAAGACCACATACAGGAAACTAAAAGAAGAGGTAGAATTGAAGTTATCTGCGGCTCTATGTTCTCAGGAAAGACAGAAGAACTGATTCGCAGAATGAAACGGGCAAAGTTTGCACGTCAGCGTGTGGAGATATTCAAACCGGCTATCGACACCCGTTATTCGGAAGAGGACGTAGTTTCACACGACAGCCATTCCATCGCTTCCACTCCTATTGATTCATCGGCAAGCATCCTGCTGTTCACTTCCGAGATAGACGTAGTAGGAATCGACGAAGCACAGTTTTTCGACAGCGGGCTGATAGACGTATGCAATCAGCTTGCCAATAACGGAGTCCGCGTCATTGTTGCAGGTTTGGATATGGACTTCAAAGGGAATCCTTTCGGCCCTATGCCACAACTGTGTGCCATAGCCGATGAAGTATCCAAGGTGCATGCCATCTGCGTAAAATGTGGAAATCTGGCATCATTCTCACATCGTACAGTCAAGAACGACAAGCAAGTCCTTCTAGGTGAGACAGCAGAGTACGAGCCTCTTTGCAGGCAATGCTACCTCCAGGCACTGGAAGAGGACAGGCAAAAGGTATAAACTCAACAGAAAACAACTATGGAAAGGAAGAAGATAACATTCGACAGTTTTATACGTGGTGTCATCGGATGTATGATGGTGGTAGGAATATTAATGCTTGTAGAACGACTGAGCGGAGTGCTATTGCCTTTCTTTATCGCCTGGCTGATTGCCTATATGGTTTATCCGTTAGTCAAGTTCTTCCAATACAGACTAAAGCTGAAAAGCCGCATCCTTTCCATTTTTTGCGCATTGTTTCTGATCACTGTTGTGGGAGTGGCATTATTCTATCTGTTAGTTCCGCCTATGGTTTCCGAAATAGGCAGAATGAATGATTTATTAGTAAGCTACCTCACAAACGGCGGTGGCAGTAACGTCCCCAAGACACTTTCCGAATTTGTCCATGAGAATCTTGATTTGGTAGCATTAAACAAAATGCTGAGTGAAGAGAATATCCTTGCCGCAATCAAAGAAACTGTACCCAAAATGTGGGCTCTGCTTGCAGAATCACTCAACATCCTGTTCAGCATCTTTGCTTCCTTTATCATATTATTATATGTAGTCTTTATATTACTGGATTATGAAGCCATAGCCGAAGGATGGCTGCACCTGCTCCCCAATAAATACCGCAAATTCGCTTCCAACCTGGTTTATGACGTGCAGGACGGCATGAACAGATATTTCCGTGGACAGGCATTGGTTGCATTCTGCGTAGGTATTCTTTTCAGCATAGGCTTCCTGATTATTGACTTCCCGATGGCTATTGCTTTGGGACTTTTCATCGGAGCCCTCAACATGGTTCCTTACCTGCAAATCATCGGTTTTCTCCCTACCATCGTATTGGCTATCCTCAAAGCTGCCGATACCGGACAGAACTTCTGGATTATCATTGCATGCGCATTGGCAGTCTTCACCATCGTACAAATTATACAGGACACCCTCCTCGTTCCCAAAATTATGGGAAAGATTACTGGGTTGAATCCTGCCATCATCCTTTTATCTCTTTCTATTTGGGGTTCTTTAATGGGAATGTTAGGAATGATCATCGCGTTACCTCTCACCACTTTGATGCTTTCCTATTATCAACGCTTTATTATCAACAAAGAAAAGATAAAATATAATGAAATCGAAATTACTGATAATCAAGAGAAAAGCGGTATAGAGAAAAAATAATTGAAACTTTTTTCTACGAAATACTTGCAGATTAAATAAAAGTCACTACCTTTGCACCCGCAATCAGGAAATAACTGATTTGCGAATAAGGATTGATTCGCTAGCTCAGCAGGTAGAGCACAACACTTTTAATGTTGGGGTCCTGGGTTCGAGCCCCAGGCGGATCACAGAACAAATCGACAAGATGCCGCAAATCGCTGAAACTAAGACAGTTTCAGCGATTTTTGTAATATCCCTATCCGGCAGAATAGTGTACATTGTGAGGTATGGCGGCTCAGTTGTAATTCTTGGGGGATTGCGTTAAAAATCGTATTTTGTTGTAATTCAGAATCAAATTGCAACCTTTCTTCCTCCGATAAACGCTCATATTCTGTATGTATTATATCCGATTCAACCTTGATATAGGTAGCGTAACAAAGCATCCAAATAAACTGGCAGAATGCTGCAGAAATACGAACTTTATTTATTTGTGTCAATTCAGCAGAATTGTCAATCTTTCCTTCCTTATCAATATACTCAATTTCAGGGCATAATCCGGCTATAGATGATTCTATAGATAAAGATTGATATTTGGCAAAAGTTTCAGATACGTTTTGACTTTATTTGTAAATAGGATATTCCATGATAAAATGCTTCCAATAAGTAAGTGTTCATTTCTTTGTTGTTCTCAAAGGTGTCTTTTTACGTAACCCTTTCAGCCACTATGTTTATAAAACATAGTGAATTGAATTACTAAAGTTCTAGAGAGTTTTCTTTCAATAAAAAATCAAAAATACTCATCGTTGTAATGCCCTGTTCGTCACGTGTCACCGGACACTCCTCACCAAGAACTATAATCTTCTTGAAAGAGTCATCCACCTTTAGCAATGAAGCCCGTTCCTGCTTTATTTTTTCTTCAGATTCCATTCTATAGGCAGATTGGATGTAATATCTGCGGCTTCCCAAATTGCAGACAAAATCCACTTCCAAATTGGCTCGTTGTGGCTTTCCTTCCTCATTCTTTGTGTAAGTGGGCACAGTACCGACATCCACATTGAACCCCCGCACACGCATCTCATTGTATATGAGATTTTCCATCAGATGACTTTTCTCATATTGCCGGAAATTGATACGGGCATTACGCAACCCCAAGTCCATAAAATAATATTTATAGGGAGAGTTGACATAGCGTTTACCCTTTATATCGTAACGGGTGGACTTTTCCACAAGAAACGAATCGCACAGATAATCAATGTAATCCTTGATGGTATCGTATGATATGACCGATTTTTTTTCGCTGCGGAAAGTGTTTGCCAACTTGTTTGGATTAGTCAAAGCACCGATGCCCGAAGCCATAATGTTGATAAGTTCCTCCAAATCATCATCCTTGCGTATATCATAGCGATCTTTAATATCCTTGATGTAAGTTTCGTCAAACAACGTTTTCAAGAATTTTGTCTTTTGTTCTTCCGTTGTATATGACAATATCTGCGGCAATCCACCATACAGCATATATTCATTCAATCCGGCTTGAACCGAACCTTTGTATGCCGACATATATTCGCAAAAGCACAAAGGATACATCTTCACCTCATATCCACGCCCCCGAAATTCAGTAATGATGTCTTTGGACAGGAATTCGGCATTGCTACCTGTGACATATACATCCACATGTCGTATCTTCAGGAAACCGTTCAGCACATCCTCGAAATGTTCAACCATCTGTACCTCATCCAATAAGATATAGTGCATCCGATCGTCCGTAATACGGCTTTCTATGTATGAATACAAATTATCTGGATTGCGCAAAGCCCTGTTCTTAAAGTCTTCGAGGTCTATCTTAATGATATGGTCATGTGCTATTCCTTGTTCTTCAAGATAAGACACAAATATATCAAACAACAGATATGACTTTCCGCATCTGCGCATTCCTGTTATGACTTTTATCATGCCGTTTCCTTGCAAGGAAACAAGCTCGTTCAAATAATGATCACGCTGTATCATAGTCCTAATCGAAAATTATGTGATATTCATCAAAGATTTCGACTACAAAATTAAGTCCTTTTTCTGAGCCTCCAAACAACTAATCGAAAAAACTGTTATCATACACACATTTTTAGAGTAGCGATAGTGCGTTTTCAAAAGTTAATACTGCCTTTGCATCAAATAAAAGCCTCAGAGTGGCACGCAAAATGCAGAAAGTATCACGCTGCAAAATCGGTAGAGATTATTTTGAAGATTGAAAGTCACAACTGAATATCAGAGGATTAAAAGATATGAGTGAATCCCAGGCGGATCACTGAAAACAAAAGAAAAATCAAGCAAATCCCTGATAATCAAACATTATTAGGAATTTTTCTGACAGGTAGCAGAAAATAGCCGTTTCAAGCATTATGGCGCATAGTAATAAACCTGTGTCAGAATCAAAAAATTAGTACCTTTGCCAAAAAGATAAATTGCAATGGAAAAGAACCCTTACATAGAGTTGGCTGAGTGTCTTCTGTCGGAAGAGATGGTCGAGTATTTTGAGGTAGTCATGGTAGAGAAGACCTTGGAGACTCTCGACGTGACATTGGAAGAACGCGACAATGGATTCGAGGGCTATAAGCCCGGTCAGCTTCACCCAAATGGATTCTATGAGGAAAGCATCGTTCGTGATTATCCGGTCAGAGGACGCAAGATGCCGTTCCATATCAAGCGGCGTCGCTGGGTGGATGTCGAGACAGGCAAAAGCGTCAGCCGGCGCTGGGATTTAGTCACCAAAGACACCCACTTCTCGAAAGAGTCTGCGGCTTTTTTAAAAGATATGCTTGGACAGATACCCGATTACGGGCCGCTCTCTTGAATGGTTGTTTGATATAGACGGAGATCTGTTTGAGCGTCAGTACAAGCGCCATCCGAGCGGTTACTGGCAATGGAAGGACTCGACCGAGAGCCTTCACGCGGAGCAATGGCGCGTGTTTCCGCAGAATATAGGCGCTCACCTGAGCATTGACGAGCCCTCGCTAAGCTGCGGAGAACTTTATACCATCGTTACCAACAAGGATGCCCACGGTAGAAAAAACGCCATCGTGGCAATAGTACTTGGAACAGATGCCGATACGGTTATCCATGCTTTGCGTCAGATAAATAGCGCATTGCGCAATAAAGTGACAGAGGTGACGCTAGATCTGTTGGATAGTATGAACAGGATATACCGCATGGCATTCCCGCAGGCGTCGCGCGTTATAGACCGGTTTCACGTCTAGAAGCTTACACTTGATGCAGTCCAGGAAATCCGTATCAAGCATCGCTGGGATGCCATAAATGCAGACACTGAAGCAAGAGAGACCGCAAAACTCGAAGGACGCAGATACGAGCCTGTACGACTTGAAAACGGCGACACGCTGAAAGAGCTGCTGCCACGTGGGCGCTACACCCTGTTCAAGTCTCCTGAAAAATGGACAGCCTCACAGCATCAGAGAGCCGACATACTGTTCCGCCTGTATCCCGACCTCAAAGAAGCATACTGGCTATCGCAGAATCTCAGAGCCATATTCAACAAACGTTCAACCAAAGAAAGCGCCCGCCTTAATCTCGCCCGCTGGTACAACCGAGTCGCTGACTCCGGCTTCAAGTCATTCAACATAATAGCCGCCACATTCTACGAGCACTCCGAGGAGATTATCAACTTCTTTGACAACCGTTCGACAAACGCATCTGCCGAATCCATAAACGCAAAAATCAAAGCATTCAGAGCTAAACCCCACGGCGTCAACGACACTAAATTCTTCATCTCCCGTCTTTGTAAAATCTATGCCTAAACACAGGTTTATTAGGAGCATGGAGAGCAATCAACAACACTCCCGAAACCTCCCCTATCCCACCTTCAATGTAAAGCGATGTAAACGCTTCGTTTTTCCGGACCACTCTCCCCTACTCCACCATAATACTTTGATAGCCAAAGCAATCAGTCATTTTCAGGTCCACCACATATTGACACGTTTCGTTTTCCCCCTTTATATAAGAGCTGCTACGACTGCTTTTCCAAGCCCCACGACATCGGACAGAAAAAGTCATTGTACTTTAACATCTTGGAATAACCGTCATTTACGGCATCAATCTGATAAGATAATTTTTTGTACCTTTTAGGTAAATCGGAAACAGAATTGAGATCAAAGTCGATGCTCTTGCCAAAATACTACAGCAAGAATTTAATATATATTTCGTAAGGAGTGAATTCCAGGTTTAAATAGGATTCTGTTTTAATCTTATCTATATGAGTTAAATCAATTTCTACGGATTCCTCTCAAAGTTTTTCGAAAGTCTCGGTTGCAAATTTAATATTGTCATCATAACGTAGTTCCACATTAAACTCAAAATTATTTTCAAGTCCAGCTTCGGTAAGGTTGCTAGAACCCGTTATAACTGAACCATATCCATGCGGATGATAAACTTCTTCTCTGAAAATATAAATTTTCGCGTGAATATTCTGTTTCGGATGAATCCTCATTATGATTCGTCCAAACATAATATCCTCAATAAATTGGCACATGCCATCCTCTACCTCTTTATCACATTGATCTTCTTGTATATTTTTTTATATTGCTGTCCGATAAAACTTTTTGAGGTCTCAAAAAATTAGGACTGATTCCATTTGCAGGAGTCAGTCCTTTTTGGTTATTTAGCTGTCGCCAAACAAAACTCAATAACCATGCGCAAAAATAGTCATTTTAGCGGACAGCCGCTCTATGGTCAGGTAATAAAATTGCTTGACAAGTCAAAGATTCTTTATTTCAGCCGTGAAAATGGCGGGGAGAGATACACAAAACGGTTCAACTGCTGGATTCATCTGGTGGTGATGCTCTATGCTGTCATAATGCGTTTCGACTCGTTACGGGAGATAACAGCCTCATTGCTCGCCGAGACGCGCAAACTGGCACACCTCGGCATTACCTTCAAGATTGGACGCAGTACGCTCGCCGATGCCAACAAAAGACGTCCGGAAGCCATATTCGAGGCCATTTACCGTGATTTATACGCCACTTACCGCCATGTGCTTTCATCGGACAGCCGGAGCCATAAGACTCCAAAATGGATGAAGCGGCTTCAGATTATCGACTCGACGACCATAACACTGTTTTCAAACCTGCTGTTCAAGGGTGTGGGACGCCATCCGAAGACAGGGAAAAAGAAAGGCGGCATCAAGGTACATACCGTCATACATGCCAATGAAGGGGTTCCGTCTGATATAAAATTTACCTCAGCAGCAACAAATGACTCTTTCATGCTCAAACCAACTACTCTGAGCAAAGGCGACATTATGGCCATGGACCGCGCATATATCGACTATGCGAAGTTCCAGCAGCTTACGGAGCGCGGCGTGATATACGTCACCAAAATGAAGAAAAATCTGAAATACAGCGTTCTGAGCGACACGATGTATCAGACTCCGGATGGTCTGATGGAAGTCCGAATTCAGAACGTTGAATTTGTGAAGCAAATCAGGGGAGGAGAAACGATACACCATAAATCACGTATAATCACCTATGTAGACGCAAAAAAGCGCAAACTCATATCATTGCTCACAAACGATATGGACTCTGATCCAGATGAAATTATTGCCATATACAGGCAACGGTGGGAGATTGAACTGCTGTTCAAGCAGATGAAGCAGAACTTCCCGTTAAAATACTTTTATGGCGAGAGTGCCAACGCTATCAAAATCCAGATATGGGTGACTCTTATCGCAAACCTGCTGCTGATGGTTATGCAGAAAGGTCTGAAACGCCAATGGAGCTTCTCAGGCTTGGCAACAATGGTCAGAATCACGCTGATGTATTACGTTGACTTCCACAGCTTGTTCAACAATCCGGAAAAAGAGTGGGAAATCATCCTTTCTGAGGCGTCTGGCGCACCACCGTTACCAACGCTTTTTGATTGAGGGGGGCTTGTAAAATGAAAGAAAAGACTCGAACGCCATAAAATCAGCGTTCGAGCCATGCCTTTTTGCCATCTTCAAGTTTTATCGGACAGCAATAATTTTTTTATCTCATTAAAAAATTCTTCCTGAGACTGTTCTGCATTCGGATTAAACAACAGACCTTGCTGATTAGCTTGATAGGTTAGTTTATCTACATTAATTCCTGCCAATATTCGAATATGCGGCGTTTGCTGAATAAACTTATGTATTTTAAAATAACCTGAAGCGCGAAAATATCCTACAAGTGCATCAAAGAAATGTACTTGCTTATATTTGAAAACACCCTCTATCTTCTCAAGAAGAGTATGATCTTTTTCGTTTGTGAAGAAATTCGTGCTCATTTTATATGCTAATTTGATTAATATTCTTTTTATGCAACCTTGCCGGTTTCGATTTCGGATTTAAGGAATTGGAAGATATAGACTGCGCCCTGGTAATAGACTGGGGTGCGGATATAGTTGTTCATTCTACAACTAAATATATGGATGGCCATGCTGTCTGCCTTGGCGGAGCAATAGTTGACAGTGGAAATTTTATCTGGGATGAGTATCCTGATAAATATCCCGGATTGACTCAGCCCGACGAATCATATCATGGACTGGTATTTACCCGACATTACGGTCAAAAAGCCTATGTTGCCAAAACGACAATGCAGTCTATGAGAGATTTGGGTGCAGCTCAAGCTCCTCAAAATGCGTTTTTATTGAATATCGGACTTGAAACATTGCATCTCCGAATGCCTCGTCATTGCGATAATGCGTTGAAGATAGCAAAATTTCTTCAATCGCGTCCTGAAGTGGCATGGGTAAATTACCCACAGTTACCAGACAATCCAAACTATGGTCTCGTGAAGAAATATATGCCTGACGGGACGTGCGGAGTTTTAACTTTCGGGCTAAAAGGTTCTCGTCAAACATCTGTTGATTTTATGGATAGTCTGCAATTGATAGCAATTGTTACTCACGTTGCTGACGCCAGAAGTTCCATTCTTCATCCTGCAAGTCACACACATCGACAGTTGAGTGACGAACAATTGTTGGCTACCGGTGTGGCTCCCGATCTGATGCGTCTATCGGTTGGAATTGAAGATGTTGACGATCTGATATATGATATAAAGCAAGCATTAGACAAACTGAAAATATGACTAATCATAACATTGATGGGTTTACAATCAGACCCATGAAAGAATCTGATAACAGAAACATCGCGAACTATATTCGTGCTGTCATTGATGAACACAAAGCATCTCAGACCAATAGTGTTTATGATGATCCGACTACTGATTGTGTTTTTCAATGTTTTCAAGGTGTAAATGCACAATATTGGGTAATAGATTATAATGGCATGGCTGTTGGCGGTTGTGGGTTCTATCCAACTAATGGGTTACCTGATGGATGTGCTGAGATTGTAAAATTTTACATACTGCCAATTGCAAGGAATCACGGCATCGGCGCATATATTCTGGACTACGTGATAAAGCTGGCACAGAAAGCAGGATATAGGCAATTGTATCTTGAAACAGTGCCTTTGTTTTCCAAAGCTATAGATATGTATGTGAAACGAGGCTTTACCGACCTGTTTTTATTCGTCACATAGTCTCCGTCATGCTGCTGCTCA
>ERZ777306.3037-NODE-3037-length-18854-cov-4.882600_pt1 | contig 18854 bp, 13 predicted proteins | sample MGYA00374966_ERZ777306 | MGnify/ENA primary metagenome ERZ777306 (study PRJEB29329, sample SAMN06343882) | mouse gut metagenome | isolation source: Mouse cecum | place: Austria: Vienna | collected 2014-11-15 ...
CGCCGTCTCCCGCACCGCCCGGGTCATGGCCAGGGCCACGCACAGGGTTATCAGCGGCGCCTGCTCCGGCGTGAGGTTCGGCCTCAGAAGCACCGATACCCACAGCCCCTTGCCTTCGGGCGCGCTCCATACGCGGCCCAGTCGGCCTTTGCCCGCCGTCTGCATTTCGCTGACGCACAGACTGCCGTGGGGCGCTCCGGCAATGGCCATCCGCTTGGCCTCCGTGTTGGTGGAATCGACCTCTGCCAGGCAGCGGTTTTCCCCACGGCCCAGACCGCGCGTCGTCAGCGCCGATACCCACAGCGCCGGCTCCAGGCTGTCGCCGGGGATCAGCCGATAGCCCTTTTTCCCCCCGGACTCAATCTGCCAGCCCGCCTCCTTCAGCACGCTGATCTTCTTCCATACCGCCGCCCGGCTCACGCCCATGGCCCGGCTGATGACCTCCCCGGACACAAATTCGCCCCTGGAGAGCATTTCCAGCACCGTTTTCATCCCTTTAATTCTCCAATTATTTCAATCTTGTTACAAACGTGGCAGACCCGCAAACCCGCCCCGTATCTGCTATTGTAGCGCATCCAGGCGGGCTTGGCAAGGAAAACCCCAGGCAAGTTCTTGATTTATCGTCACAAATTGGTTATACTATAGTGAAAAGTTCTTGTGATTCGGAGGCAACGACGCTATGCAGCAGCCCAGAAATATGATTCGCGCCCTTCAGGACAACATCGGCAGGGCCATCGTCGGCAAAGAGGAGGCCATCGAATTCGCGCTGATCGCCCTTTTGTGCAAGGGCCATGTGCTCATCGAGGACGTGCCCGGCGTGGGCAAGACCACCCTGGCCAGCGCCCTGGCCAAGTCCCTTGACTGCTCCTTCCGCCGCATTCAGTTCACCCCTGACCTGATGCCCTCCGACGTGACGGGCTTCACTCTGGTTAATTTTAAGACCGGGCAGATGGAATATAAGGAAGGCTCGGTGATGAGCCAGGTGGTGCTGGCGGACGAGATCAACCGCACCAGCCCGAAAACCCAGTCGGCGCTGCTGGAGGTCATGGAGGAGCATCAGGTCACGGTGGACGGCATCACCCATCCCCTGCCCCAGCCCTTCATTGTGCTCGCCACGCAGAACCCCGGGGAATTCGTGGGCACCTACCCCCTGCCCGAGGCCCAAATGGACCGCTTCTTCCTGCGCATTTCCATCGGCTATCCCACCGTGGAGCAGGAAATGGACGTGCTGGAGCGCTACTCCGGCACGGTCAGGCCCATGGAAACCATTGAGCCGGTCTGCGCCGCTCAGGACATCATCGCCCTGCAGGAGATGGTCACCCAGGTATACTGTTCTCCCGAGGTGCGCGCCTATGTAGCCACCCTCGCCGCGGCCACCCGGCAGGATCCCGCTCTGCAGTTGGGAGCCTCCACCCGCGCCGCCATCGCGCTAGTCCACGGCGCCCAGGCCTGCGCCCTGCTGGACGGCCGGGACTTTATCCTGCCCGAGGATGTGCAGCACATGCTTCTGCCCGTCTTCGCCCACCGTCTGGTGCTCCACCCGGAGGCCCGGATGAAGGGCGTCTCCGCCGAGCAGGTGCTTCTCGCCATCCTGAAGAACGTGGCGGTGCCTGTCAAGCTATGAAAACCCGACTGCTAATCCCTGTATTGGTTATCCTGGCGCTGCTGCTGGCGGCCTTCTCCACCGGGAGCACCATTTTCCTGTACATCGCGGTGCTGCTGTCGCTGGTGGTGCTTTCCAGCCTGCTGGCCGTGGTATGGGCCGCCAAGACCATGACAGTCTCCTCGGGTCTGTCGGGCCGAACGGTTCGGCGCGGAGAGAGCGTCACCCTGGAAATGGTCGTCCGCCACCGGGGCTGGCTGCCCATCGCGCCCATCCAGCTGGAGCTTTACGCCACCCCGGACACGCCGGAAACCGCCGTCCGCCTTCGCGACGCCCCCGGTAAAACCCAGCGCCTGACGCTGCCCTTCCACGCGGCGCATGTGGGCGTCAGCCGCCCCGGCGTAAAGCGCTGCACGGTGGAGGATGTCTTCGCCCTCTTCACCATGACTGTGGAGCCAAGGACAGGCCGAGAGGAGCTGCTGGTACTGCCCATGCCCTTTGACGTGGAGCCGCTGCGGTTTGCCCCCGGCGATCCCGGCTCGGAGGTGATGGCCCGGGCCACAGAGGACGTGTCCAACCCGGCGGACTTCCGCGCCTATCAGCCTGGCGACGCCATCAAAAAAATCCACTGGAAGCTATCCGCCCGCAAAGGCGACCTGATGGTGCGCCGCTTTGAGGAACCTGTTCTTTCCGACGCCCTGGTGCTGATGGACTGCTCCGCTCCACCCTCCTGGGGCCATGCCGAGGCCGAAGCGGATATCCGCGATACCCTGCTGGAAACGGCGGCGTCGGTGATGCTTTCCCAGCTGCAGTCGGATCACGCCATCCGCCTGCCACTGATGGGCCGTCACCCCATCGAGCTGGAAAAAACCATGGGTGCTCCGCTCATTCTGGAAAACCTGGCCCGCATGGATTTCTCCGAAACGGACAGATTCGAGCGGGTGCTGTTGCTGGAAACCCGCAGGATGCGCCGCGTGGGAGCCACGGTGATTATTTCCGCCCGGCTGTCGGGCAGCATCGTGGACGTGATGATCCGCATGCGCCGCATGGGCCCCAACGTCCGGCTGTACCTGGTAACCTTCACCCCGGACGATCCCCTGGTGTTGGGCATGGTCAGCAAGCTCCAGCAGGCGGAGGTCGAGGTATGCTATGTGACGCCCGTGCCTGCCTGAAAGACGGCGCGCAACGAATAAATCCATGGATGAAAGGAGGCCTTCAGGCTGAACACGAACCATAGACCCGGCTCCGCCTTCCGCGATTTGCTCATCCACGGCCTGATTGCCTTTCTTTACGGCCTTGGTCTGGCGCTGACGCTGCTGGAGGTTCTGGAGCTTTCAGCTTACCGCGTGACGGCGGGAGGCATCGTACTCGCCATCACGGTGCTTTGTGCGGTGTTTTCACGCAGAAAGTGGGCGGCGCTGGCCTTGACGGCGGCAGTCGTGCTTGGCGCCGTCGGCTGCCTGACGATCTTTGGCGGCAGCGCCACGGCGGTCGATATTCTCCGTGCCATGACCCTGCAGCTTTCCGGCCTGACCATCGCCCTGCCCATGGTAGGACGAGAGACGGCGGTGCTGCTTGCCCTCGTGTGCGGCTTCAGCGCCTTTGTGCTGACCCTGCGCCGCTCCGGGCTTTACCTGCCCCTGGTGGTGCTGCTGCTGGCGACGCTGCTGCTGTGGCTTGGCGACAGGGCGCAGTCTCTTGTCTGGCTGCTGCCCAGCATCTCGGCGACGCTGGCCCTGGCTATGACCTCCTCCCAGGAAAGCCCCGCCCTTCGGCGGGTTCTGCCCCTGGCTGTCGGCCTGGCCGTTATCGCCTATCTGGTCGTGCCCGCGACGGGCGTGACCGTCCCGCCGCTGAAGGAAGCGGCGGATCAGCTTCGCCAGCGCATCCTGGACTATTTTTTCTTCACCGAGCCCCGCAGCGTATTCTCCCTGGCTGACAAGGGCTACTACCCCCAGGGGCCCAACCAGCTGGGCGGGCCCATTCAGCCCGACGATCAGCCGGTCATGGTCGTTTCCACCCCCAAGCGCACCTACCTTCGCGGTGCAGTGAAGGACGAGTACACCGGCCGCGTCTGGCTGGATACCAAAGGCGGCCAGCGGCGCTATCAATGGATTTACCCCCAATGGCGCTCCCAGCGGGAGACGCTGTTCAACATGGGGCTTCCCCAGGGCGCGCTGGGCGCGGACGAAGGTCTGATGAAGACCGAGCAGGTCAGCGTGCGCATGGTCTCCCCCAGCGCCAGCACGCTGTTCGTTCCTCAGCGCGTTCGGGAGCTGCGCCCCGGCGGCGATCTGGTGCCCTACTTTGGCTCCTCCAGCGAGATTTTTGCTACCCGGGATCTGCAGCCGGGGGATACCTACACCGTCGTCGCGCCGCTGATGCTGGGCGGCGAGCCCGGGCTGGGCACGCTGGTCACGGCCTGTTCGGCCAACGGCGACAGCCAGTTCCCTGCCATTCTGGCAGACTTCACCCAGCTGCCCGGGCATCTTCAGCAGGAATTGTACGACCTGGCCCTGGACATCACCGCCAAGGCGCAGACACCCTATGACAAGGCCTGCGCCATCCAGATTTATCTCAGCCGCTACTACAATTACGCTCTGGATGTAGAGATTCAGCCCGCGAACATCGACTTTGTATCCTACTTTCTCCTCAGTTCCCGCGAAGGCTACTGCACCTACTTCGCCACAGCCATGACTGTACTGTGCCGCATAGCGGGGCTCCCCGCGCGGTATGTGGAAGGCTATCTGGCCGAGCCGGACGCGGGCGGCGTCGCCCATGTGACCGGGGAGGACGGCCATGCCTGGACGGAGGTATACTTCGAGGGCTTCGGCTGGCTGACCTTCGACGCCACGCCCATGCAAAACCATGGCAGCACCGAGGAGCCCGACGCCAGCGAGAACGATCCCGAGCCCACCGTCACGCCGGAGGAGCAGACGCTGCCCACGCCGCCGCCCGAGGAAGATCAGCCGGACGACGAGCCTACGCCCTCCCCCACGCCCCGAACGGATGACGCCGCCACCCCTGAGCCGGAGACGCCGCCTCAGCCCCCCCAGGAGCCCGATCCCGAGGCTCCCCGTTTATCCTGGCTATGGTGGCTCCTGCTGCTCCTGGTGGCTGCAGGCGCGGCCGCTGTCCGCATCCTGATGACCCAGCCGGCCCGCCTTGCCGTCAAGGCCCCGGACGAGCTTGCCCGCTGGTCAGTATGGATGCAGGCCATTCACGATGTGCTGCGGGTGCTGAAGCTTCCTCGTCAGCCCAGCGAGTCCCCCGCGGTCTACATGCGCCGTCTGGATTCTCTGCGCCGCCTGAACGTAGCCTTCACGCCCTTGGGCGAGTGCGAATCCCTGGTGTTCTACGGTCGGCTGGATCCCACGCCCGAGGAAACGCAAATGGCCGCCAAGGCTTACGCCCAGCTCTTTGCCGCGCTGCCCTGGCCGACCAAGGCAAGGACGGTGATTTTGCGGGCGGCAACGCCGATGAAGAAGCGGGACTTTACGCGATAAGCACACGGAAAACATTCCTCCCCCCAAGCCGCCGGCTCCGAAAATTGCCCAGGGGCGTCGGGCACAGTTCTGCGGCAAGACTTGCAGCCGGTCTGAATCGTCAACTCGGTCGCATACGAGTCCCAAGCGTCGGGTGCGATGCGCCAAGCGGCCCTCATCAAGCTCATCAGGTACGGATTTCAACCCGTTTTCGGGCTGGAATCCGTCCTTTGCTTTACGGGAAACTGCTGCTTTTCTCCTCTGTTCCCCTTGCAATCCCCGTAAAAGCTGGTATAATAAAAGCATATTAATGCGAAAGGATGTTCTGTTATGCGTTGCAGCTGCAAGGAATGCGGCATCTACATGGTGCAGGCGGAGGCGCCCCATCTGGGCTGCGTTTGCCCTGAGTGCTTCTATCGCTGCACGGATTGTCTGGGCACGGATACCGTGGTGTCCAGGGAATCCCTGGCCGCCCTCGCCTTTGATCCGCGCTTTCAGCCCGAAAACCTGGCCCAGTCCTTCCTTTCGGAGGAAGACGAGGATGACTGAGCGCACCATACTCCACTGCGACTGCAACAACTATTTTGCCTCGGTGGAATTGCTGGAGCATCCCGAGCTGGCCGACCGCCCCGTAGCCGTGGCCGGAGACCCGGAAGGCCGTCACGGCATCATCCTGGCAAAGAACCAGATCGCCAAGCGGTACGGCGTGAAGACGGCGGAGACCGTCTGGCAGGCCCGGAGGAAATGCCCGGGGCTGGTGCTGCTGCCGCCGCATCATCAAAAATATGTGGATATGAGCCGGCGGGTCAACGATATCTACCTATCTGTAACGGATCAGGTGGAGCCCTTCTCCGTGGATGAAAGCTATCTGGATGTCACCGGCTCCCGCGCGCTATTCGGGGACGGCGCGGCCATCGCGGACATGCTGCGCCGAAGGGTACGGGAGGAGTTGGGTATCACCATCTCCGTAGGCGTCAGCGACAATAAAGCCTGGGCCAAAATGGGCAGCGACTACAAGAAGCCAGACGCTACCACCGTCATTACCCGCACCACTGTCCAGGACACCCTGTATCCCCTGGACATCAGCAGCATGCTGTTCGTGGGCCACGCGGCGGCGGAGGTGCTGCGCCGTCACGGCATCAATACCATCGGCGCTCTGGCGGCGTGCAATCCCGCCGTCCTCACCCAATGTCTGGGCAAGCAGGGCGAATCGCTCTGGCAGATGGCTGGCGGCCGGGATGACAGCCCCGTGCGCCTCTGGGGAGACGCCGACCCTGTGAAGTCCGTGGGCAACGGCATCACGTTTCCCCATGACCTGGTGGGCCGGGAGGAATGCCACGCGGGCCTCATGCCCCTGTGCGACAGCGTGGCAAGCCGACTGAGGGCGCAGGGGCTCAAGTGCCGCACCGTCACCATTCAAATCAAGGATCCCAATCTCAAGGTCATATCCCGGCAGCGAACCCTATCCATGCCCACCAACCTGACCCGTCAGCTTTTTCAGGAGGCATGCGCCATCCTGGACGCTTCCTGGCCTGCCCGTTCTCCCATCCGCCTGATGACGGTCACAGCCGGCAACCTATGCCGCGAGGATGAGGCTGTCCCCGCCCAGCTGTCCTTCCTCTGCGAGGTTCAGCCGGACGATCCGCGCCAGGCCGCGCTGGAGCGGGCAGTGGACGGCGTTCGGGCCCGGTTTGGCAAGCGCTCCATTGCCCCTGCCACCATGGAGATTCGCTGACGGCTCCACCGCTCGACTTTCATCATCAGGCCCATACGAATTTTTCCTTGTACTTTTGCACAAGATACTGTATAATGTTTCTTTGTGAGCATGGCCCACTGTATTTTGTTTGCCTGTTTCACTTGAAGATAGAAGGAGGAACACGCTATGCCAGCAACGTCTTTCGATAAAGAATCCATCAAGGAATCGATCATCGGCAAGCTCCAGCGCTACAATGGCCGCACCATCCAGGAGGCCTCCAGCGCGCAGATTTACCGCGCCCTGGCTTCCACCGTCCGCGACCAGATCATGCAGAAATGGATGATCTCCCGGGAGGAGCGCAAGTCCAACAACAGCAAGCGCCTGTACTATCTCTCCGTGGAATTCCTCATGGGCCGCAGCCTGTATACCAACATCCTGAACCTGGTATCCACCGACGCCTATCAGCAGGCACTTCAAGAGCTGGGCATCGAAGTCGGCGCCGTTTTGCAGGAGGAGCCGGAACCCGCGCTGGGCAACGGCGGTCTTGGCCGCCTGGCCGCCTGCTTCATGGACTCTTTGGCTTCCCTGGATCTGCCCACCATGGGCTGTACCATCCGCTATGAGTACGGCCTGTTCCGCCAGAAAATCATCGACGGCCAGCAGGTGGAGCTGCCCGATTACTGGCTGGGCAACGGCAACGTTTGGGAAATGCCGGTAATGGAGGACGCCTGCGAGGTTCACTTCAACGGCCATGTGGACGTGGAGGATCAAAACGGCCGCATGACCTTTGTTCACAAGGACTACAACACCGTTGAGGCCATCCCCTACGACGTGCCCATTGTCGGCTACGATACCTCCACCGTGAACACCCTGCGCCTTTGGAGCGCCCGCGCGCCCAAGCGCATGAACCTCAACGATTTCGGTGAAGGCCACTACGTCCAGGCCACGGCAGAAAAGGAGCTCACCGAGGCCATCTCCAATATCCTCTACCCGGAGGATAAGCACTATGAGGGCAAGCTGCTCCGCCTGAAGCAGCAGTACTTCTTCACCTCCGCCACCCTCCAGTACATGCTGCGGGACTTCAAGAAGCTCAACGGCACCAACTGGCACAAGCTGCCTGAGAAAGTAGTCGTGCATATCAACGACACCCATCCCGGCCTGGCCATTCCCGAGCTGATGCGTCTGCTGATGGACGAGGAAGGTCTGGGCTGGGACGAGGCGCAGGCCATCGTCACCAAAACCGTGGCGTACACCAACCACACCATCATGGCCGAGGCCCTCGAGAAGTGGCCCGAGGACATGGTGAAAACCCTCCTGCCCCGCATCTATCAGATTCTGGTGGAAATGAACCGCCGTCTCTGCGCCCGGCTGTGGAACCATTTCCCCGGCGAGGCGGAGCGCGTGGGCAAGATGGCCATCATCAGCTATGGTCAGATTCACATGGCCAATCTCTGCGTTGCCATGACCTACTCCACCAACGGCGTCAGTCAGCTCCACGGCGACATTCTCAAGGCTGAAACCTTCCATGACTTCAATCTGGTCATGCCCGAGAAGTTCTCCGCCATCACCAACGGCATTACCCACCGCCGCTGGCTGATGAGCTGCAATCCCGAGCTGACTCGGCTGATCTACGACAGCATCGGCTCCGCCTGGATCAAGGATACCGAGCGCCTTGCCGAATTAAAGCCCTTCGCGGACGATAAGGCCTTCCGGGAGGAATTTGCCGCCATCAAGCAGCGCAACAAGGAGCGCTTCGCCCGCTTCATCCTGGATCGCCAGGGAACGGAGGTCGATCCGTCCTTCATCTTCGACGCCCAGTCGAAGCGCCTGCACGAGTACAAGCGGCAGATGCTCAATGCCCTGCACATTCAAGTGCTTTACAACCGTTTGGTCAACGACGCCTCCTTTGAAATGGAACCCCGCTGCTTTATTTTCGGCTCCAAGGCCGCGCCTGGCTACAACCGCGCCAAGCAGATTATCCGCTATATCAACGCCCTGTCACGGCTCATTGCCCAGCATCCCCGGGCCAGCAAGTATCTGCAGGTGGTCTTCCTGGAGAATTACGATGTATCCAGCGCCGAGGTGCTTATTCCCGCGGCGGAGGTCTCCGAGCAGCTGTCCACCGCCTCCAAGGAGGCCAGCGGCACCGGCAACATGAAGTACATGATGAACGGCGCGCTGACCATCGGCACCATGGACGGCGCCAATGTGGAAATCAGCGAGCAGGTGGGCATGGACAACATTTACATCTTCGGTATGCGCTCCGACACCGTGCTGGACATGTACCGCGAGAACAATTACAACCCCATGACCATCTATGAGACCAACCATGAAATCCGTCAGGCGCTGACCCAGATGATCGACGGCACCCTTCTGCCCGAGGCGCCCGGCGCTCTGCAGGACCTGTACCACAGCCTGCTCCTGGGCGACTGGGGCTCCATGGCTGATCCCTACTTTGTCCTCAAGGATTTCGGTTCCTACTCCATGGCGCAGCGCCGCCTGAACGCGGACTACGCTGACCGGGACAAGTGGAACCGCATGGCGGTCATCAACACGGCCATGTCGGGCGTGTTCTCCTCCGACCGCACCATTCGCGAATACAACGATTCCATCTGGCACCTGACGCCTCTCAACCGCCGCTAAGGGGCTCTGCCCCTTAGAACCCCGCCAGGAGGAGCATCGCTCCTGCTGGACCTCCTGTTCCGCGTCTTGGGCTTATGCCTTCGGCTTAGCATTAGGCGCGTGCATGGCAGAAGAACGGCGGCTCGGGCTGCGCCCGCTCACGCAAAGTTGCTGCTCTGTGCCGTGGGCTTATGCCTTCGGCTTGGCATTAGGCGTGTGCATGGCAGGAGAACGGCGGCCCGGGCTGCGCCCGCTCACGCAAGGTTGCTGCTCTGTGCCGTGGGCTTATGCCTTCGGCTTGGTATTAGGCGCATGCATGGCAGGAGAACGGCAGCCTGGGCTGCGCCCGCTCACGCAAAGTTGCTACTCTGTGTCCCCGGGCCTGCTCTGTCCTTTGTGTATGCATAGAGAAGAGGCGGCGGCTCGCAGGATAAAGCGCTTTCCACCAGGTTTCTCACACGCCCGGGCGTTCGGCTTCCACAGGACGGCTGGACGGCCGGGCTTTTCGTTTCCTCATTCCCATAACAGAACAGGATGATGCTCAATGCTGCTGCATGATTCCCACGACCCCTTCTATCGTGTCCCTGGCGGTCCCGCCCCCACAGGCGCCACCATCACCATTCGTTTCCGCTGCGACGAGGCCGCCAGCGTCGTTCTGCGCACCTGGATGCACGAGGAATTGGCCTACCCCATGGCCTTTGACGGCCACGACCTCTACGAGGCTGTCGTCACCCTGCCCAAGGAGGCTGGGCTGTTCTGGTATGACTTTGTGATTTATCGAGAGGATGGCCGGACATTGCGCTACGGCAACGCCAAGGACAAGCTTGGCGGCATCGGCGCGCTGTACGGGGATGAGGAGCTCCATTCCTATCAGATCACCATCTACAAGCCCTCCTACAAAACCCCCGCCTTCATGCACAGCGCCAATATCTACCAAATATTCCCTGACCGTTTTTGGCGCGCCCCCACTCAGTCAGTGGACGACCGTACCGACCGGCATATCCATGCCTCCTGGGACGAGGATCTCCTCACCGACAGCGACCCCCGAAGCGGGGATCACATGGCCCTGGACTTCTTCGGCGGCACCCTCACCGGCATTCAGGAAAAGCTTCCCTACCTTCACGATCTGGGCATCACCGTGCTTTACCTGAACCCCATCTTCCGCGCCCGCAGCAATCACCGCTACGATACCGGCGATTACATGGAGATCGACCCGCTTTTGGGCACCCGGGAGGAGTTCCGCTCCCTCTGCCAGGCGGCGGAAGCCCTGGGGATGCGCGTCATGCTGGACGGCGTTTTCTCCCACACCGGCGAGGACAGCCGCTACTTCAACCACTTCGGCCACTATGACACCAAAGGAGCCTTCCAGGGGCCGGAATCACCCTACTACGACTGGTATACCTTCCAGCGCTTCCCCGACCAGTACAGCTGCTGGTGGGGCATTCCCTCCCTGCCCGAATGCCGCAAGAACAACCCGGAATATCAGAAGTTCATGTTCCGTGATCGGACAGGCGTCGTGCCCTACTGGATTCACCAGGGCAGCGGCGGATGGCGGCTGGACGTGGCGGACGAGTTGTCCATGGACTTCCTGCGCAAGCTGCGCACCGCCGTCAAAAAGGCTGACAAGGACGCCGTGGTGCTGGGCGAAGTCTGGGAGGACGCATCCAACAAGGTCGCCTACAACGAGGTACGCTGTTACTGTACCGGCGATACCCTTGACTCCGTCATGAACTATCCCCTGCGTCTGGCCATCCTGGACTTTGCGACAGGAGCGGCCCCCGCCGGCGCCCTGGCCCGTCTGGTCAAGCATCAGGCGGAAGTCTATCCGCCCCAATTCCGCTACGCGCTGATGAACCTCATCGGCAGCCACGACCGGGCCCGGGCGCTGAACGTTCTCGCCGGGCGTGAAGGCGTGGGCCTGAGCAAGGATGAGCAGCAGGCCCTTCGGCTGACGGCGGAGGAATATGCCCTGGCCGTCAGCCGCTACAAGACCTGCATCGACATCCTCTGCGCCCTGCCCGGCTGCCCCACCATCTATTACGGCGACGAGGCCGGCCTCACTGGCTGTCCCGATCCCTTCTGCCGCCGCCCCTTCCCCTGGGGCCGAGAGGACAAGGAGCTGCAGGCCTATGTGGCGCGGAAGCTGACGGAGCGCCAGCACTCGCCGCTGCTGCGCTACGGCCTGTGCGACATCGACGCCCCCGACGCCGATACCCTGGTCATCACCCGTTTCATGGATCAGGTGGACGGCCTGGGCCGCAAGGCGTGCCGGAAGGAGCGGCAGACCATCACCATCCGGCGAGGGCGGTAACGGCGCGGCAGTATACGATCACGAAGGAGGCCGCTGTGCTTGACATCATCCCGGACAAAACACAAATGACCGAACTGGTCGGCTCATCTCTGTATGCGACATGGAACCAGCTATGTTCGCTCATTGACGAAAAATATGATATGGAGCGTTTATGGGATCGCGGCGGCAAAGCATGGACCTATGAATACAAATATCGCCGCGGTGGCAAAACGCTGTGCGCATTATACGCAAGAGAAAGCCGCATTGGGTTCATGGTCATCTTAGGTAAAGATGATCGCGCCCAATTTGAAAAGGACAGAGATAGCTACGCCACGGAAATCCAGCGGATCTATGACGAGGCTCGTACCTATCACGATGGGAAATGGATGATGTTCGAGCCAACCGACACTTCGCTGTTTGACGACTTTCTCAGACTGCTGGCGCTGAAAAGAAAGCCGAACAGAAAGTGAAGCACGGCTTGTCCTTTCAGTGGATCGTGGCACAGGGCATTAATCTGCTTATTCATCAAAAGGGCGAGAAGGCCGGATAGCCTGTCTCGCCCTTGGACTGTTGACAAAAGTATCGAGCACAGCTGAGTTCATTGCCGGCTGCAAGACTGAAATCGTATCCGTCGGCTCTGCCGGCGGGGCGGGGAGTTTTTCGGCAAAGTAGCATCTGCCGCTTTACGACATACCGAGGGCAAGAAGGCTGGATAGTCCGTTTTGCCCTTGCTTTCTGGGCGGACTGCCGCTGAACGGAGCCAAAATCGTCGAGAAAAAAGCCTCGCGATCCTGTAAAATGGCTGGTGTCGGGAGGTGAGAAAATGCAGGAGCAGATCGACGCGGTGCAAAGGATGCAGGATTACATCCATGAACACCTATGCGAAAAAATCTCCTTGGCGGATGTCGCCAGAGCGTCCCTCTTTTCCCCATGGCACGCAAGACGGCTGTTCATCGCGTATACGGGGCTTTCGCCGGCGGACTACATCCGTAAGCTCCGACTGCGCGAATCCGTGCTGCGGCTTCGGGACAGCGATACGAAAATCCTTGACGTCGCCCTTGATCTGGGCTTCGGCAGCGTTGACAGCTACCAAAGGGCCTTCAAGCGGGAATTTGGTCACAATCCCAAGGCATACGCCAGCAACCCTGTTCCGCTGCGGCTTTTCACCTTCTACGGCACAAAATCCAGATACGCGGAAAGGAAGACATTAACCATGAGCGCGAGAACTGTCTTTGTCCAGGTGGTGGAAAAGCCCGCACGAAAGGCCATCATCATGCGCGGCGTCCAGGCGACGGAGTATTGGGCCTACTGCGAGGAGGTGGGCTGTGATGTCTGGGGCCTCCTGACCAGCATGAAGTCCCTTTGCGGGGAGCCTGTGTGCATGTGGCTGCCCAAGGCCTATATCAAATCCGGCACCAGCGAGTATGTGCAGGGCGTCGAGGTTGAAAGGACGTTCGCGGGCGTTGTACCCGACGGCTTTGACGTCATCGACCTGCCCGCATCCAGGTATCTCCTGTTCCAGGGCGAGCCCTTCAAGGAGGAAGACTACAATCAGGCCATCGACGAACTCCGGGAGGCGGAAAAGAAATATGATCCCGCCGTCATCGGCTATCAGTGGGACGAGAGCAATCCGAAAATCCAGCTTGAACCCATCGGTACCAGAGGATACATCGAATTACTGCCGATAAAATGACCCCGGGGAGGCGCAGGGGGAACCGCTTTGCGCAGCAACGCGTACCCGCTCGAAGCAAGCAGCAAATCATTCGCCCATCTGTTCATTCGTATGAAGGGCACTTCTTCTGACAAAGTACCAGAAGCCGTCCCGAAGGAGCTCGCCGCGCTTCCTGCAGCTATCAATATTGCTTCATATCTTTTCAACAGGCTCAGACGGACAGCCCGCGAATTTCTTCGCGGGCTGTCCGTCTGTCCATGAAAGAACGCATTTGAATTTTGACGCTTCCGCTTTACCCGGCCGCGCCCTGGCGCGCCCTTCGCAGGGCGAAAAGCCGCAGCATCACGGCCTCCAGGGCGCCCTCCTGGTTGGCTTTGCCGCTCTTGACCTGATATTCCATATCCAGGCACCAGTCCACAGCCTTGCGCACCTCGCCGCCGGTGTAGGCCGCCGCCTGTCGGATGCACCTTTCCGCGGCAAAGGGCGCGATACCCAGCCCCTGCTTGATTTGCTGAGGCGTCCGCTTTTCAAACTGCATAATCTTCACATGCTGCAAAAGCCGGTACTGCCGCAGCAGCATGGCAAGGATGCCCAGGCGGTCCGAGCCGGTGGTCAGCATATCCCGCAGCAGGCCAAAGGCTCGGCCCTCCTGGCCCGCCACCACCGCATCCACCATCTCAAAGACAGTACATTCCACGCTTCGGGTGGCAACGGCGCGGACATCCGTCTCCGTAACGCTCTCCCGCTCGCCACACAAAGCCGCAAGCTTCTCCATTTCCCCGCGCATCAGGGCCGTGTCATTTCCCACCGTGAAGGCCAGCAGGGACGCAACCTGCGGCTCGCATTGCTTGCCCAGGGCGGCAAAGCCCTTGCAGATCCAGGCGTTGAGCTCCCCGTCGCCCATGGGGCTGAAGGAGACTGCCCCGCCGCTTTTCTGAATGGCCTTGTACAGCTTTTTCCGCGCGTCGGCCTTGCCCCGGCACAGGAAGACAAGGATGCAGCTGTCCGGCAGGCGCGACAGATACCCACACAGCCGCTCATCCGCATCCGCCCGTCCAGCCAAGGCCGGATGCTCCCGCACCACCACCAGCCGCTTGTCCGCCAGGAAGGGCAGCGTTTCCGCCGCCGCAATGATGGCGTCGGTGGCCGGGTTTTCCAGGATGCTCTCGTTAAGCTCCTCCAGGCCGTCCGGCAGCAGCGCTTTGCGCAGACTCTGAAGGGCCGCTTCCTTCAAATTTTCCTCCACGCCCTCCAGTAGATAGGCCCCCCGGAGCGTTCCCGCCTTGACAGCGGCTAAAAATTCCTTGCGATCCATCCTCGTTGCTCACCTCGTTGTTGTAACGGTATAGCCGCCGTCCTTGATGCGGATCGTCACCGCGCCCTGATGGGCCGTATCATAAATGGGCAGCCCCTCCGCGCGTTCCGAAAGGCGCTGTGCCCTGCCCTCGTCCCCGGTGGAAAGCACCAGCACTTCCGCGTCCACGGCTTTCAGGAACTCATCGGATGTGCTGGCAGAGGAACCATGATGGGCCACCTTCAGCACATTGGCGGGGACGGCCGCGTAGTGCTCGTACAGCCCGTCCAGGTCGCCTGTCAGCAGCATCACAACGCCCCGCACCTCCAGCCGAAGGGCCAGGGAGGACAGATTCGCATCCCGGTTAGGCCGCGTGTATCCCCGCTCAGGCCACAGCACCGTGATCTCCCCGGAGGGCAAGTCAATCACGTCTCCCCGGCCTAGGGTGACGACGCTCGTTCCGCTGTCTGCCAGAGCCGTTACCCTTGCCGCCATCGCCGGGTCGATCAGCGCGTTCGTCGCGCCGTCGGCCAGATAGCAGGCTTTCACAGGGATACGCTCATCCAGCAGCGCCTGGATACCGCCCGCGTGATCGCTGTGGAGGTGCGTCAGAATCAGAGCATCCACGGACAGCCGCCGCTGATGCAGATACTGCGCCAAAGCCCGGCCGTCCTCCCCGGTGTCGATTACCACCACCCGATCTTCATCCAGCAGCACCGCAGCGTCCGCGCTGCCCACGCTCAGCTGCGTATAGGTGGTGGTATGGTCCGGCCAGGGAATCAGCGATACGGCCATCAGCGCGACGCCGACCGCCCCCGCCGTCAGCCGCTTTCGGCCGCGCAGGGGCGAAAAGATCATCAGCGCGCCCATGAGCATGAGCCAGCCCAGCGCTGTCAGCACCCCGGCCTGCTTCGTCCAAAGCACGGCGACATCCATTTCCGCCATCCAGCGGACGCCGCCCAGCAGCCACGCCGTCACCCGGGCGGACAGCCATCCCAGCACAGCGGACAGCCCCGGAAGCGCCATCACGGCCAGCGTCAGCCAGTACAGGGCCATCACGGCGCTGACCAGCGCGAATACCGCCACATTCAGGGCCAGTCCCAGCAGCGGTAGCTCGCCAAACCAATACAGCTGCGGCAGCAGCAGCCCGATCTGCGCGCCCAGACTGGCGCACACCGCCGCCCATATCCCCTTGGCCGCGCCGGTCAGGCCCGGGAGCATCCGGGTCAGCCCCGGCGTAACGAGCATCAGCCCAAGCACGGCCCCGTAGGTCAGCTGGAAGCTGGCTCCCGTGAGCTGGCATGGAGCAAGCAGCAGCATGACAATCCATGCCGCAGACAGCAGGTGCACCCCGCTGCGCTGCCGCAGACGCACCGCTCCGAGCTCCCGCAGGAGAAGCAGCGCGGCTGCCCGCAGCACCGGCGGATGAAGACCCGTCAGCAGCGCATACGCCGACATCAGAACAGCCATCACCGCCAGGCGAAGCCGTCGGGATAAACGAAGTCCCGTCATCACCCAGGCTACCATGGCCGCCAAAACGCCCACATGGAAGCCGCTGATGGACAGCACATGGGCAATGCCCAGGCGCGAGAAGACCTCCCTGTCCTCTGCAGGCACCAGGGAGCGCACACCCAGAAGCATCGCGGAGGCATAACCGCCCGCTTCCTCCCCCATGACCGACACCAATCCCTCGGACAGCCGATGTCGCCACGCTGCGGCCAGCCCGTCCGCCGTCAGCGGCGCGTCATCCACCATCAGCCCTTCCCAACCGTACAGACCGATGGTGATCCCTTGCTGAAGCAGGTATTCCCTAAAATCGTAGCCCCCGGGATTATCCGCGCCGGAGGGATGGTACAGCCGCGCCGTCAGCGTCACCTGCCTGCCCGGTTTCAGCCCCTCCGGCAGGCTTTCGCCCTCCTGAAGGTAAAAGCTCCAATAGGCGTCATCCGCCGCCTGGCCATTCAGCGTCACATGATGCAGGACGGTCTTGACCTGCCCGTTGGATTCCTGGCGAAGCTCCTGTGCCACCATGCCCGTGACGGCATAGTCACCCTCCATGGGCAGCGCCGGGTGGTAGGCTGTCTGCCCCAGGGCAAAGCCCAGCGCGGCCATCGCCGCCACAGCCGCCGCGACCCGGCCTTGTCCATCCAGCAATACCGCAGCCGCCAAGGCGCACGCCAGCGCCGTCAGCCCCGGCCAGAGCCATATGGACTGACGGCCCAAAAGAATCCCCAGCGCCAGGGCAACCGCAGCCGTGGGCAGAAACCAGGCCCAGCGCCGCTCCGTCATACCTCATAGACCTGCCAGCGCTTGGCCAGAACGGCGTCAGGGCGAATAGCCCGGGCCTCCGCCAGCAGCGCAGCCGGATCAATGGCAGGGTTCAGATGGGTGATGACTACCTGCCGGGCCCCCGCATCCCGGGCCAGTTCCGCTGCCTGAGCGGCGGACAGGTGCGGTTTGCCCTCCGCCCACAGCGCCATGGGAAACAGGCCGTCCGCCAGCAGCAGCCCCGCGCCCTGCGCAAAGGCCGTCAGATGGGGCACGGTGTTGGTATCCCCGGTGTAGCACAAAACGGCTTCTCCCTCCGTCAGGCGGAGCATGACCGCGGGCACAGGATGGTGTGCGGCATAAACCGTCATTGTCACTCCATCCAGCTCAAGCCGATCTCCCGGCACGATGTCCCGCAGCTCCGCCGCAGGGCTGGTCAGCACCGCCTGACGGATGGGAGAACCCGCGTCCACTGGAGCATAGATGGTCAGCCTGCGGCCCAGCGCCTCCAAACGGTACAGAAGGGGCAGCACATCGCAGGCATGGTCATAGTGCCAGTGGGACAGCACCAGCGCCGTCAGCTCCTCCGGCGCGGTTCGCCCCGTCAGCGCCGCCAGCACCCCGCTGCCCATATCCAACTGGATGAAGGTTTCCCCCGCTTGCACCAGATACCCGGATGTCGCGCCCTCCGGCGCGGGAAACGGGCCGTTCATGCCCAGTACGGTCAACCGCATCTTGCATCCTCCCCCGCATATCGCTGCTATCATGATACCGATTTTCCGCCCGATTGTCAATTCGCGCATTGCAAAAGCCGGGAAATCATAGGATTCCCCGGCCTTCATGTCATTCCCTTGGCGGCGTGTAGGGCAGCTCGCGATCCGCGCCGATCTCCCGCAAATAGTCGATCACCCAGATATGCCCGTCCGTTCGCATCCTTGTTAAACCCCGGAAGCCCTGCAGATACGCGATGCCCTTCTTCTCGCAGAAGGCCACGGCCTGACGGGCAGAATCCACCGCGCCGTTGATGAAGCAGAGCTGAGGCGAGGCCGCCTCCAGGAATTCGTTAATCAGCGGCGCCTGACCATGGTGAGGATATTTCAGCATGTCCGCGTTCAAGCCGCACTCCGGCGGATACGTCGCAAAGTACCGCTGTGCCTGATGCTCATTATCCCCCATGAACAGGAAACGGCGGTCACCATACTGAACCATAAGAATGGCAGACTGATCGTTCACGCCCCATTTGGGCTGCCTGCGCTGGATGACCGTCATGGTCACCTCGTCATGCTCGCCCAGGGTCAGCACATCGCTATGCTCCACCTGACGGGTGAGAATGCCGTTTTCCGCCGTGAAGCGCAGCATCCCCTTAATGCGCGGATAGCCCTCTGGCGGGAAGGTCAGGATCATTTCACGCAAGGGCGCAAACGCATGGATCAGCTTGAAGCCGTCGATGTGGTCGTCATGGGGATGGCTGTTGTATGCCACGTCAATATGATCCACGCCGATGGTGTTCAGCGCGGTCTGAACCCGACCAACCATCACGGGATTCCTGGTCGAGCCGTCGATCATCATGGTTTCCTCACCGAAGCGCAGAACCGCACAGTCCGACGAATACACCCGGGGGAAGACGATCTCCAGCAGCGCCGCGCCCTCCTCGAAGGCATAGTCAGCCTCCGGGTTCTCCACCAGGTTGATTATGATGGGTTCCTCCGCCCAGGCCGCGCAGGGCAGAAGCAAGCCTACCAGCACCATGAACCATGCGATCAGTCGCTTCATCATCAGCGATTCCCCTTTGGTGTCAAAACATGTATCTTATTGTATAGGAAGCGCAGCCGCTTGTCAAGAACGGGCAGAAACCGTTCCTCCGTCTGTTGTAGGAGTACAATAGAAATTGGACAGTAGAGGAAGAAAAAAGTAGAAGGAAGCG
>ERZ777306.3041-NODE-3041-length-18850-cov-5.162011_pt1 | contig 18850 bp, 17 predicted proteins | sample MGYA00374966_ERZ777306 | MGnify/ENA primary metagenome ERZ777306 (study PRJEB29329, sample SAMN06343882) | mouse gut metagenome | isolation source: Mouse cecum | place: Austria: Vienna | collected 2014-11-15 ...
ACAAACGCAATCAGCAAAATTTGACCAGTACGGTTTTTCATGGGATGACCTCCTTTTTTATCTTCAGGCATGTCAAAAGAAGTCTCCCACCCGCGCGCAACAGAAAAAAACGTCCATTGCCGCACAGATGGACGCATGAAACATGCGCGCGCAGGCCTCGCCTGCCGTCGTCATGTCAACCTGCCTTCTCCAACTGCCCGAGAATCGGTTCCAGCGCGCCGGGCAGGTCTCCTGACTTTGGATACCCGCAGTTTTCCGCGGTGAGCCGGCTGCCTTCTCGGATTGCTCCAATGGCCTCTCGCCCGCCTTGACATCCCTACACAGTAATGGCTGTTGTGCCGGATTCCCACCGGCTTCCCTTTTCACCCGAACCAGACGCCGTCAAACGCCCTTCGGACACCCTGCGCTGATATTCAGTTCCTGCTTATTATACCAGCGGATGGCAGATGCGTCAATGCCGACGAAGTCGACAAAGTGGCTTACGCCACTTTGTCGAGGGACGTCGAGGAATGTTTTCCTCCACAAAATAAATTTTGCTACGGAAAACTCCCCGCCCCGCCGGCAAATCCGTCGGATACGAATTGAGTCTGCCGACGGCAAATAAGTCTGTTACTTCTTATAGATCTGCTGGTAGAAAAAACGGAGAAGCAGGTGTGCTTCTCCGTTGAAGATACGGGCTGATTTACATTAACATACCCAGCAATTTCTGGCTACGATTAAGGAAAGCCGTAATCTCCTCGGCTTCCAGAGGCTGGGCAGCCATCCGGGCCAGATCGTAGACCTGCTGACACATCAGCTGCGTGGTCTCGTCCTCCGGGTCACGGGCAGCCAGGGCCTGCACCGTCTGGCTGCGGCGGTTCAGCACCAGCTCAAACCGATCCGGCATGGGGAAGGACTGGCCGTACATCCGGCTCATTTCCTTGAAGCGGCGGCTCTGCTCGTCCTCGGTAACCATGGCGGTGAGCTCGGCGCTGGCCAGGGCTTCCAGCTTCACGGTGAGGTCATCCTTGCCCAAGGCCTTGCGGAACATGGCCTGCAGGCTGTCGCCGTCCAGCTCCTTGCCATCCTCGGATTCCTCTGTCAGGCCGGACACGTCCGCGTCTACCCGGGCAAACTGCACCTCGCTACCGCCGCTGTATTCCATGAAGGACAGGAAGTTGCTGTCAATTAGATGATCCAGCACTGCCACGTCCATGCCCCGCTGGGTGTACAATTCCACCGACGCGGCCTGACGCTTGGGATCGTTGGTATAGTAGACCTTCTTCTCGGCCTTGTCGCCGTTGCGGGTCTGATACTCGCTCAGGGTCAGGTATTCGTCCTTGACCGTCTTCAGAAGCAGCACGTCCTTGACCTTGTCATAGAATTTTTGGTCCTTCATGCAGCCATACTTGACAAAGGGAGCGATGTCATCCCAGTAGCCCTGGTAGGTTTCCCGCTCGGTATTGAACATGCCGGTGAGCTTGTCCGCCACCTTCTTGGTGATGTGGGCGGAAATCTTCTTCACGGTGCCGTCGTTCTGCAGGAAGGAACGGCTGACGTTCAGCGGCAGGTCGGGACAGTCGATGACGCCCTTGAGCAGCATTAGGAATTCCGGGATGACCTCCTTGACGTTATCGGCCACGAACACCTGGCCGGAGAACAGCTTCACCTGGCCCTCATGGGTGCCGAAGTCGTTCTTCAGCTTGGGGAAGTACAGGATGCCCTTGAGGTCGAAGGGATAATCGACGTTCAGATGGATCCAGAACAGAGGCTCCTCATACCCGAACATCTTGTGGTAGAACTCCTTGTAGTCCTCTTCCTTGCACTCGGAGGGCTTGCGGAGCCACAGCGGCTGGGTCTCATTGATGAGACTGGGCTTGGGCAGCTCAGCGACCTTGCGTGTCTTGGGCGTGCCGTCCTCATTGGTCTCGCCCTCGATGGTTTCCTCCCGCTCAATGGGCTTGGCGTTGGCGTCCTCCAGATAAATGGGCGCGGACATGTACCCGCAGTAGCGGTTCAGCACCTCGCGGACGCGGTACATCTCCAGGAAGTCCTTCTCATCGTCGCTGATGTGCAGAGTGATGGTGGTGCCGTGGTCGGCGCGGCTGCCGGGAGTCATGGTGAAGTCCATGCCGTCAGCCGACTCCCAGTGCACGGCTTCCGCCCCCTCCTGGTAGGACAGGGTGTCGATCTCCACGCTTTCGGAAACCATAAACACGCTGTAAAAACCCAGACCAAAATGGCCGATGATATCGCCCTTGTCCTTGTCGCCGTCGAAATTCTTCATAAATTCCGCCGCGCTGGAGAAGGCCACCTGATTGATGTAGCGCCTCACCTCGTCCGCCGTCATACCGATGCCGGTATCGCTGATGGCGATGGTTTTGTTCTCCTTGTCCACCGTCACATGGACGGACATGCTTTCCTCCGTTCCGGGGTGAAGCATCCTGTACTTGGTGATGGCGTCGCAGCCGTTGCTGACCACCTCCCGCAGGAAAATATCCTTGTCGGAGTACAGCCAGCGCTTGATAACCGGCATAATATTTTGCGCGTCAATGGAGACGCTGCCCTTTTCCATATCCATGGTGATAGCCCTCCTTCGGTCGATTCCTTGTTCATGCGAGGCTCACGCAGCCTGGTACGAAAGGTATTGTACCATTGCCTGAGCGGAATTGCAAGAGAAAATTAGCACTCAGCAGCAAAGAGTGCTAACAATTCGAGTTTTGCTATGAAAACAGGCGGCACGGATACCGTCCTCAGCATGTCGAACAAGTCCGAATAAGGAGTGCCGGGCTTGTTGCCGGCAGACTGCCTGTCGAAAAGCGATGAGCCGGTGAAAAGCGATTTTCGTGCCTTATCGTCATAAAGAGCCTCCTTGCAGGCGGCTATGAGGCCGACTGAGGGAAGGCAATGCCCGCATCGCGCCCCGATAGCCGCGACGGACCTTTCTCCGGGGCGGGCAACAGCAAATGACCAAACAATCCGGAGAATGCTCTGCCACGCAGCCAGTATAAGCGCTCAGCTACTTAAAAACCGTGGCCTATGCCACGGTTTTGACAAGTGAGAGCGCGATATGGAAACCACGCCTTGACATTACTGAGCGTCAGAGCCGTCCTCGCTGCTCTCAGGCGTCTGAGTGACGCGCTCATCAACCAGCTGCTTCAGCAATTCGCCGTTTCGGCGGGTCTGCGCGATCAGTTCGGCAAAGCCGTAGAGCAGGCAGCAGTAAGCCCAGACGCTAACCATTACCAGCACCATGGGCAGGAGCGCCCCCCAAAGGTTTCCCCCATGCGCCGGGCTGAAGTAGCTGCTGAACAAAGCGATGATGACAAACGCCGCCATCAATAGCGCGGTGATTGCAAAAAATCACCCCGCGAGCGTTTTGATTTTCCGATCAATGTTACGAAACATGACGTCCCCTCCATTCTCCTTGCCTTGGTATCGTACGGATGAGCTTCCCTGCGCTAACACATACATTAGGGATTTAATGGTAATATAGCATGTCAATCAAAATTATCAAATGGGAGTCTTTACAGGCCGCTGGCCAGCAAGTATAATGAATGAGCATGGTCGCGGCAGCAAGCCCGCCTGCGGAACGCGTTAGGCTGATGCAACGGCCGGAGGCAAGCCGCGCCACTCATGAAAAATTTTCGATCTTCAGGAACAAATCGCTTCGGCATCCGTCTAACCTGTACGGATGTGCTTCCGCGAAAGGAGGCCCTTATGGATGAATTAACCCTGCGCCGGGCTCAGCAGGGCGACGCCGCCGCCTTCGAGCGGCTGATGACGCCCCTGGAGGGCATGGTCTGGCGCGTATGCTATCATTATACCGGCCACAGGGAGGACGCATCGGACTGCGCTCAGGAGGCCATGGTCAAGGCATGGCGGTCCCTTTCCCAGTACCGTCAGGACTGCTCCCTGGAGACCTGGCTGTATCGCGTGTGCGCCTCCTGCTGCCTAGATTTTCTCCGCCGCCGAAAGCCTAACGTCTCCCTGACAAGCATGGCGGAGCAGGGCTTCGACCCGCCTGACGCCGCTGCCACCCCAGAGGAATCCGCCTTGCGCCGCGAGGACGGGGACGAGGTGCGCCGCGCTATCGCCCTGCTGCCGGAGGATATGCGCACTGTGCTGATCCTCTCCGCCCTGGAAGGCAAGCGTTATGAGGAAATCGCGGACATCACCGGCGTGGCCGTGGGCACCGTCAAAAGCCGGTTAAACCGCGCCCGGCTCCGTTTGAGCGAAATTCTTGCGCAGCTTCGGGAACCTTCCGCGATTTCTTCCGTCCAACCAGGTGAAAGGAGGACACAACCATGACCTGTACCGAATACGCCGTCCTCCTGGAGAAGCTCCTGGATGGCGAAGCTACCCTGGCGGAGGAAGCGCTGCTCCGCCAGCATGAAGCGCACTGTCCGGCCTGCGCAGCCCAGCGCCGCGCATTGGACAGCCTCCAGGATTCCCTGCAAAGCCTGGATACGCCCCCCATGCCGGAGGGCTTCCACCAGGCCTGGACGCAACGTGTCAAGGAGGAAGCATCCATGCTGGAACAGCCCGACAAACGCAAATCTTTCCCGAAGAAGGCCTTTCATCGTGCCCTGGCCGTGGCTGCGGCCGCCGTCTTTGTGGTGGGCGGCACCCTGCTCACCCGGAACGCTCCCGCCCTCAGCCGTCAACTTATCGCGCAGGAGAACACCAGCTATGACGAGACCGGCGACACTGGCGGCTATCAGCTGAACAGCGTCGCCTACAGCATGGACGCGCCCGCAGGTACGCCGCGAACCGCCAGCGGCAAACTGGCCGCAGGCGGCGCTATGGAGCAGCAAAACCCCGAGGCGAAAGTCATCCGCAACGCCAGCCTGACCATCGGCACACAGCAGTATGAAACCAGTCTGGCCGATCTGAGGTCTCTGTGCGAAAGCAACGGCGGCTGGGTCTCCCATATTTCCGAAAGCGTCGGCAAGGACGGCTTGCGCTACGCCTACCTGAGCCTGCGGGTTCCCGCCGACCAGCTTGACGACTGCCTCGCCGGCTCCGGTCAGCTGGGCCGGATCATCCGCCGGGAGGAAAGCGCCAGCGACGTAACCGAGAATTACTACGATACTCAGGCCCGCCTGGATACCCAAAAGGCGCTGATGGCGCGGCTCCAGTCCCTGGTCACCGACGCCGCCGATCTGGCCGATCTGCTGGCCCTGGAGGCGCAGTTGGCCGACACGCAGTATGAAATCGACCGGCTTCAGTCCAGCCTGGACAGCACGGATCGCCAGGTGGCTTATTCCAGCGTGGATGTCAGCCTCCAGGAGGAATCCTCTTCAGCCCTGGTCACCGCCGATGTTACCTTCGCGGAACGGCTCCGCAGCGCTGTCAGCGCCGGCACGAAGGCGTTCGTGAACTTCTTTGCCGATGTGGCGGTGTTCCTGACGGCAGCCCTGCCCTTCATCGTCATCGTAGCTGTGGTCGCCCTGGCAGCGCTGCTGGCACGGAAGCTCCGCAGGAAAAAGTAATCGCCGCTCATCGTGTCAGCGAAAACGGGAGTCTGAGGGCCGACGGTCCACAGGCAGGGGTGTGGGGGCAAGGCCCCCATACGTCTTCCCCCTCGCGCAGCGATGAATCCGTAGTCAGGCACCGCAGCAGCACCTGACGGTCGGTTCCGCCATCGCGTCAGCGAAAACGGGAGTCTGAGGGCCGACGGCCCTCAGGCAGGGGTGTGGGGGCAAGGCCCCCAAACGTCTCCCCCATCGCGCAGCGATGAATCCGTAGTCAGGCACCGCAGCGGCACCTGACGGTCGGTTCCCAAACCTCCATAGAACACGCCTACATCAAATTGCCCCGGAAGAAGCAGCCATGCTCCCGCCGGGGCGATTTTTCGTATACATTTTCATACCATGGCCAGGAAAAAATTCCGGCAGTCCTCGGCATCGCGGGCGATCTGCCGCCGCAGATCCTCCACACCGTCAAAGCGCCGCTCAGACCGCAGAAAGCGCAGAAATGTCAGCTGAACCTTTTTGCCGTATAGCTGCAGGCATTCATCCAAGGCGTAGGCCTCCACCGTGACCTGGCCCTCCGGCAGCGTCGGGTGCCGCCCGACATTCACCACCGCCGGATAAACCGCGTCCTCCACCCGCAGCCAGCAGGCGTACACGCCATAGGCCGGAAGCAGCTTATTCGGGTTCACGGACACATTGGCCGTGGGAAAGCCCATGGTACGCCCAACGTGCTTACCGCTGACCACCCGCCCAGAAAGAACGTAGGCATAGCCAAGCAATCGGTTGGCCTCGGTCACATTCCCCGACGTCAGCAGACCGCGAATCCTGGTGGAGCTTACCGCGCTGCCACCAATGGACACCTCGGGCATTACGCACACGTCAAAGCCGTGAGTCCGGCCATAATCCCGCAGGGCATCGCCATTGCCCGCGCCGCCCCGGCCAAAGGTATAGTTGAAACCGCAAATCACCCAGCGGGGCCGGTAGATGCGCAGCATTTCCGCCATGAAGTCCTCCGCCTCCTGGTCGGCCCGGGCTCTGGTAAAGTCCAGAACGCACAGCTGATCCACGCCGAAGTCCGCCATAACGCCCGCCCGCTCAGTGAGGGTGGTCAGCAGAGGCGGGGCCGCTTGCGGTCGCAGCACCCGCAGCGGATGGGGCTCGAAGGTGCAGACCGTCAGCGGCAGATTCGCAGCCTCCGCCAATGCTCTCCCCCGCGCCAGCAGCCGCCCGTGGCCCCGGTGAACGCCGTCAAACATGCCCAGCACCAGCACACAGGGCCCCGCCGACCTCGGATTGCGCCATATCCGCATTTGCACTCACTCCTCCGGCGCAATCAGCGCGCGCCAGCTCAGCTTATCGCCCTCGCGAACCGCCATACCCCAGAACGTGCCGCTCAGGTATACCCGGACTGCCTGGCCTTCCACCAGGCTCACGCCTCCCCGGGCCGCCCGCAGGGGGAGCTTCACACCGTTTTCCACCTGCTTGCGCAGCGTCTCCCCCACATCTACCCGGGGCAGATGCCGCAGGGGCATGTCTAGGGGCAAAAGACGCTCCTTAAGCAGTCCCTCGCTTTGCAGCGCCGAAGCCTCTTCCAAGGTTATAGCCGTGTCCAGGTGAAAAGCGCCGCTCTGGCTCCGCAGCAGAAAGCGCATATGGGCAGGACAGTCCACCAGCGCGCCCAGGTCGGCGCATATGGATCGGATATATGTCCCCCGGCCGCAGCGCACCGTCATCAGCATGCCATGGTTCGCCGTCTTCCCGTGGAGGTCGATGCTTTCCACATGCACCTGGCGCAGGGGGACTTCCACGTTCTCCCCTGCCCTGGCCCGCTCATACATGGGCTTGCCGTCCCGCTTGATGGCGCTGTACATGCTGGGCCGCTGCCAGATGTCCCCGATCAGCTTATCCGCCGCTTGGCGAACTTGTCCTTCATCGGGATAGTTCTCGCCCCAGGCTACCGCCCGGCCGGTGGCATCCTGGGTATCGGTGGCGCAGCCGAAGGCAACCTCCGCCACATAAGCCTTTTCCTTATCCACAAGATAGTCAAACAGGCGGGCTGCCTTACCGATCATCACCGGCAGAACGCCCGCAGCCTCGGGATCCAGCGTACCGGCATGGCCCACCCGCTTCTCGCCCGTAAGCCGCCGGATCACCGCCACCACCCCGGCCGAGGTCATCCCCGGGGGCTTGAGGATATTCAGGAAGCCGTTCATGCCCGACCTCCGCCCAGCGCTTTGGTCAGCACTGCCAGCACCTGGGCGCGGGCCGCCGCCATGTCGCCATTGACCGTGCAGCCCGCTGCCTGGGCATGGCCGCCGCCGCCCAGGGACTGAGCCGCCTCATCCACCCGGTCAGGCTCCACTGCCCGCAGGGAGATCTTTATCTGCGTTTCCGAAGCCTCCCGCAAAAGCGCCGCCATACGCACGCCCTCAACGTCCAGCGCCAGATTCACCAGCGTGTCTGCGTGCTCCTTCAGCGCGCCGCAGTCCTTAAAGTCCCTGGCAGTCAGTTCAATCAAAGCAATCCGCTCTCCTTCGTAGAAGGACAGCGCGTTCAGTGCCCGGGCCATCAGCCGAATTTGTGGCTTGCTCCGCTGGCGGAACAGCTGACGGTTCAGTCGGCTCAGGGGAAGCTGCCGTTCAATCAGCTCCGCCATCACCCGGAAGACCTCCGCCGTGGTACAGGAATAGGCAAAGTTGCCCGTGTCCGTGCTGATGGCCGCATACAGGCACGCCGCGATGTCCGGCGTGATGTCCACATCCAGCAGAGCCAGCAGTTCGCGAATTATCAGCGCCGTGGCGGCAGCCTCGCCGTCCACCGCGTTGACCTGGGCATAACCCGGATTGGTGCCGTGATGATCCACCTGGGCAGTATGGTCGGCCAGCTCCGCCAGCACCGTGCCTGCCCCCAGGCGCATCTCGTCGGAAACGTCCACAGCGATCAGCAGGTCATAGCGCCCCTGGGCCTCCTGCGGATGGCGGATGGCGTCGATGCCCGGCAGTATGGCGAGGTTGTCCGGCGTCTTGTCCGGGCAGAAGGTCTCTACCTCCTTGCCCAACTGAAGCAGCCCCAGCCGAAGGGCCAGAGCGCTGCCAAGAGTATCGCCGTCGGGGCTGACGTGGCTGCACAGCGCAATGCGCCTTGACCCGCGGATCAGCGCCGCGACGGGCTCAAGATTCCTGCTCGTCTTCATGGCTGCTGCCCTCGTTCTTCTGCGCGTCAGCCAGCACCTTGGCGATGTGGACGCCATAGGCAATGTTCTGGTCGCTGACGAAAATCAATTCCGGTGCGCTGCGGATGATGATCCCCTTGCCCAGCGCACGGCGGATATATCCAGCCGCGCTCTTGAGGGCCTGGAGCAGCGGCTCGCGCTTCTCATCCTCCAGAACGCTAACGTAGACCTTCGCGTACCGCAGATCCCGGGTGACCTCCGCCCGCGTCACCGAAAAGGTGCCGCTGACCCGGGGATCGTTCAGTTCCTCCCGGATGATGCGATCCACCTCCCGGCGAACCTCCTCGGAAATGCGGTCGATTCTCTGATAAGCCATATTCTACCTCCTTCGCAAGGGCGCCGCCCCTGCACCGTGTCGCTGAAGTGGCAATGCCACTTCAGCGAGTTTTGCACAACCTCACTGGTCGGAGCGCAAGCGCTCCTCCCGGTCGTTCAGTCGTGTAAGGAAGCGATTTCTAACGAAATCGCACGAAATTCGCCGTACATGCCGCCGATTTTCGATGAAGCGTCTGCCGACGCAAGTTACTGTGCCACCGCAAGCAGCAACCCCGAAATGAACGGAGGGAGGCGGGGACGTCAAGTCCTGCCTCCCTCGCAAGAAAACACGCAAGCCCCACACCGCCCCGGGGTAGCGTCGGAGGGGCCGCAGCCCCTCTGACTTTCATTCGTATCCGACGGCTCCGCCGGCGGGGCGGGGAGTTTTCGGCTCTGCCGAAAACATTCCCTACACTTGCGAACGGCCGGGAGCCGCTTTCAGCGGCGACCAGTGAGCGAGTGCAAACCTCGCGGAAATGGCTCCGCCATTTTCGCGAAGCGCAGCGTTATCGCGGTATCTCCTCCATGATGAAGCACTCCACCACGTCGCCTTCCTTGATGTCATTATGCCCCTCCAGGGACATACCGCATTCAAAGCCGGCAGCCATTTCCTTGACATCCTCCTTGTAGTGCTTCAGGCTGGACAGCTTGCCCTCGAAGCAGACCACATTGTCGCGCAGCAGGCGTACCTGGGCGTTCCTCTGCACCTTGCCATCCTGCACATAGCAGCCGGCAATGATGCCCGAGCCGGTGATCTTGAAGACGCTGCGCACCTCGGCGTGGCCCAGCAGCACCTCGCGGAACTCGGGCGCCAGCAGGCCCTTCATGGCCTTCTCCATATCCTCGATGGCCTTGTAGATGACGGTGTAAAGCCGCACATCCACCTTTTCCTTCTCGGCCTGCTCCCGGGCGGAAGCATCCGGCCGGATGTTGAAGCCAATGATAATCGCGTTGAAGGCGCTGGCCAGGTTGACATCGTCCTTGGTGACGGCGCCAGCGGCGGAATGCAGCACGCGCACCTTCACCTCGTCGTTAGAGAGCTTCTCCATGGCCTGCTTGACGGCCTCCACCGAGCCCTGCACATCCGCCTTGATGATGAGATTGAGGGTGGTCATCTTGCCAGCCTCCAGGCTGGAGAAGAGGTTCTCCATGCTCATCTTGGCCATGGTCGCCTCGCGGCTGGCCTTCAGCTTGGCCTTGCGCTCCTCAGCAACCTGGCGGGACAGATGATCGTCGCCCACGGCGATCATTTCATCGCCCGCGGAGGGCACCTCGTCAAAGCCCATGATTTCCACAGGCATGGCGGGCCCAGCCTCCTTGACCTTTTCCCCACGATCGTTAATCAGCGCGCGCACACGGCCCGAGGCCATGCCGGCAATGATGTTGTCGCCCACATGGAGCGTACCATTTTGAAGCAGAACGGTGGCCAGGGGACCACGGGCTTTATCCAGCTTGGCCTCGATAATGACGCCGCGGCCCAGTCGGTTCGGATTGGCGCGTAGTTCGAGTGTATCAGCCTGCAGGAGGATCATCTCCAGCAGCTCGTCGATGCCGTCACCGGTCAGGGCGCTGACGGGCACCATGATGTTCTCGCCGCCCCACTCCTCGGCAATGATGCCGTACTGGGTCAGGTCCTGCTTGACCTTTTCGGGGTTGGCGGAAGGCTTGTCGCACTTGTTGATGGCGACAATCACCGGCACCTCGGCAGCCTTGGCGTGGTTGATGGACTCAATGGTCTGGGGCATCACGGAATCGTCCGCCGCCACCACCAGCACGGCGATGTCTGTCGCCTGGGTGCCGCGGGCGCGCATGGCCGTGAAAGCCTCATGACCGGGCGTATCCAGGAAGGTGATCTGACGGCCGTCCACATCCACGGTATAAGCACCGATGTGCTGGGTGATGCCGCCGGCCTCCCCCGCCGTCACGCGGCTCTTGCGGATGTAGTCCAGCAGGCTGGTCTTGCCGTGATCGACGTGACCCATGATGGTCACAACAGGCGGACGGGCCTGGAGATTCTCCTCGGTATCGTCGAAGTCCTCGGCCACCAGGGCGTCCTCGGCGGTCTGCTCGGGCTTCTTTTCCAAGGTGATCTCGAAATCAGAGCACACCAGCTGGGCGGTATCGAAGTCGATCTCGCTGTTGATGGTGGCCATGTTGCCCAGCAGGAACAGCTTCTTGATGATCTCGCCCGAGGGCTTACCGATCTTTTCGCAAAGATCGCGCACCACAATGGTGTCGCCGGCCATGTAGGCCGTCTCAATCTTGATGGGCGCCATCAGCTGCTGCGCCGAGGGCTTCTTCGCCCGGGAGCGCTTGCCGCCGCGGATCACATCGTCATCATAGCCGCTGAAGTTGTCCCGGGCCAGCTGCTTGCGGTTGCGGGCCACCCGCTCCGGGTCATGCTGGCGGACGTAATTCTTTTTGTTGGGGTCGTAGTTGGAGACGCGCTCCTTCTCCATGGCAGGCGTCAGTTCCGGGCCCTTGCCTCGCGCCATGGGACGTCCGCCGCCCTGGGGCCGGGGAGCGCCGCCAGGAGCGGGACGCTGGCCGAAGCCTCCCTGTCCGCCCTGAGGCCGAGGCGCAAAGCCGCCCTGAGGCCGAGCGCCCTGAGCGGGACGGCCGAAGCCTCCCTGCTGTCCCTGGGGATTCGCAGGACGGCCATAGGGGCCGGCAGGCCGGTTCTGACCGGGCTGCACGGGCCGGGGCGCGCGAATCACGTTGGGCGCGAGACCCACGCTGCGCTGCTGGCTCGGCATCTGCTGTCCGGGGCGCGCCATAATCTGACCAATAGCGGGCTTCTTTTCCGCGGGCTTCTCGGCCGGCTTGTCGGCCGGCTTTTCTTCCTGACGCGCTTCCGTCTTGGGCGCGGCATCGGCCTTGGGGACGGCATCCGTCTTCACGGGCGCGGTTTCCGCCTTCCCAGCAGGCGTCTCCTGCTTGGACGGCGCGGCTTCCTCTGCCCTGGGGGCGGCATCTGCCTTTGCGGGCGCCTCCTGCTTGGCAGGCTTGGGCTTCTCCGCCTGAACGGAGGATGCCTCCGGCTGAACGGAAGCAGCCTCCGGCTTGACCGGCTGCTTAGCGTTTTCGCTCTGCTCCTGCACGGCAGCGGCCTGCACGGCGGCTACCTGGGCCCTTTCATCTTCATCCAGCATGGTGAAGGCCTTGGAATGGGAGCTGATGACCTTCTGCTGCTCTTCTCTGCGGAGCTTCGCGGCCTGCTCCTCCTGCTTGCGGACAAAGCCGTCCCGCACCTCCCGCAGGCTCTTCACCAGCGCGTCCGCGCTCTTGCGCACCCGAACGGCGTCGCCCAGCACCTTCGAGGCGTCCTGAGCCAGTTCCTTGGTGGCATCCTTCAGTTTCACTTTCGTCATTCGACGCTCGCACCCCCGCATTTATTTGCCGATGTCATTGGTTGATCCGGCGCCCTCACCGGAAGAATTCCCTGAATCTGTTCCGCCAGGCCTCCCGGACGGATCGCCATCGCGACCCCGGGCTTTCCCGTGGCCCCATAAAGCATGCCCTCGGGCAACTCACCCATGGGCGTTTGCGCATGAAAGCAGGCCCATCGGTACTTGTCCCTGGTGGCGGGAGAGGCTCTCCCGTCCATCAGCAGCACCGCGCACTGCCCCTGACGGATAGCCTTCATGCAGCCGTCCTCACCGAAGACAGCCTGACCGGCCCGCACACACAGGCCCATCAAGCCTCGCAGCTTATTTTCATCCACGGCTTACGTCGCCTCCCCCGTCTGGGGCGGCAAGCCCGCCAAGGTTTGGCGCAGCGACGCAACCACGTCCTCCGTCAGCTGCGTTTCCAGCACCCGTTCCAGCTGTTTCTGCTTCAGGGCGCGGTTCAGGCAGGCCTCGTCGCGGCACACATACGCGCCTCTGCCCGGCTTTTTGCCCACCGGATCCATGGAGACCTCCCCCTCGGGGGAGCGCACCACGCGGATCAGTTCCCGCTTGGGCTTCATTTCCCGGCAGCCCACGCACATCCGCATGGGAATTTTCTTCGGCTTCATTCCGTTCGGCAACCTCCAGTATCCTCCGCCGTCCGCGCCTTACAGCGTATCGTCATCCTCCGCCGCGGGCATGGAGAACAGCTCCACATCCTCGGGCATGGGCAGGTCGGTATCGTCCACCATATCCGTCATTTCCGCCGCCTGGGACTGGGACTTGATGTCAATCTTCCAGCCAGTGAGCTTCGCGGCCAGGCGGGCATTCTGGCCCTCCTTGCCAATGGCCAGGGACAGCTGATTGTCCGGCACGATCACCCGGCAGGCCTTCTCGTTCTCCGCCACGAAGACGGATAGCACATGCGCGGGGTTCAGGGCGTTGGCCACAAACTCGGCCGGGTCGCTGGACCACTTGATGATGTCGATTTTCTCGCCCTTGAGCTCCGTCACCACCCGATCCACGCGGCTGCCCCGCTGGCCTACGCAGGCGCCCACCGGGTCGATCATCATATCGGAGGAATGGACAGCCATCTTCGTGCGGCTGCCGGCCTCCCGGGCAATGGACTTGATGGTCACCGTGCCCGAGGCGATTTCCGGCACCTCCATCTCAAACAGGCGCTTGACCAGGTTGGGATGAATCCGGCTGACCCGCACCTGCGGCCCGCGGGGACCCACGGGGCCGGAGCGGTAGACCTCCAGCACATACACCTTGATGTGATCGTCGTCATGCAGGGTTTCGCCGGGAATCATTTCGCTGAATTCCAGTACGCCCTCGGTGCGGCCCAGTTCCACAAACACGGCCTTGGGCTCCACCCGCTGAACGATGGCGGTGAGAATTTCGCTTTCTTTTTCAATATACTCATCATAAATTCTGCCGCGCTCGGCCTCGCGGATACGCTGCATAATCACCTGCTTGGCCGTTTGGGCCGCCACGCGGAGAAAACCACTGGGCGTCACATCCACCTCAGCGATGTCGCCCATCTGATAAGCGCTGCTGATGCGTCGGGCATCCTCCAGGCTGATCTGGCTGCCGGACTCCTCCACCTCAGGTACAATCAGCTTCCGGGCGTAAACATGGGCCGCGCCGTCGGTACGGCTGACAGTCACCGCCAGGTTGTTGGGCACGGGCGCACCCTTGGGCAGGTTCTTGCGGTAAGCCGCCTTCAGCGCCTCCTCAATGGTGGAAAACAACATCTCCTCGCTGATTTCCTTTTCTTTGGCCAGTGCCTTGATTGCTTCAATAATTTCTGCCTTTGCCATGCTTCCTCCGCCTTCCAATGAGATATTCTATGCCGTTCCCGCCGGGCGAAATGACCCGGAGGGTGCTGAATCAGGTTTCCTCGGACAAATCGACGCTTTCCACGCCCTCCATGTCCACCACGGGCTTCACCAGGGCGCAGTCCTTCCGACGGATGCGCCGCGCCTCGCCCTCCACATCCAGAATGATTTCTTCCTTGGTGTAGTCAGCCAGCGCACCGGTAATGACCTTGACGCCATCCACCGCCTTGAACAGCTTGACTTCCACCGTCTCGCCAATGGCCCGCTCAAAGTCCCGATCCTTCTTCAGCGGCCTGTCCACCCCCGGCGAGGAGACCTCCAGAAAGTCATAATCATAGCTTTCCAGCTGAGGCTGGATGGCCCGGTGATAGGCCTCGCAGTCGTCCAGGGAAATGCCCTCGGGCTTGTCGATGTAAATGCGCAGGTATTTGCCCGCGCCCTCCTTGTCCAGGCTGACATCCACCAATTCAAGGCCCATGCGCTCCGCCAGCGCCTGGCACTTGGGGGCGACCACCGCGGTCAGTTCCGCCTTGGGCATACCTCGCACTCCTTCCGCCTTGCGGCAATTGGATGAAATTTCCATCAGAATAACAGAAAAGAGTGGCTGCCATCAGCCCAGCGAATAACGCCGTCAGGGCAAAGGGCGGCAAGCTGCCTGCCTCTTTGCATTGCCTTATGGCGAGTCGCCAGGCCATGTCCACTCTTTACGTCAAACCCTTCTTTCATCAAGCAGCGCCGTCAAGCGGCCCCTTTTATGGCGAATTGTACGCCCAGAGGGGCATACGCTTGAGCCACACGGTGGGAGTATACCACATTCAACCCGGAAATACAAGCGTTTTCGCGCCTCTAACCCCTGAAAAAATGGTAAATTTCCGTTTGGCTGCCCCACGCCGCGCCGGAAGGCCTCCGGGCCTATCCGACTTGCCCGTCCGAAGCGAATATGCTACAATCAGCGTGACTGATTATGGTACGGAAAGGAAGGCTTCCCATGCTCACCTGCACGCTCTGTCCCCGCCAGTGCCACGCCCGCCGCGATGATGCCGCCGGTCAGGGCTTCTGCCGCCTGCCGGAAACCATGCTGATCGCCCGCATCGCCCCCCATCTGTGGGAGGAACCGCCTATCAGCGGCAGCAGAGGCACAGGGGCCGTCTTTTTCAGCGGCTGCACCCTGCGCTGCGCCTATTGCCAAAATGCCGACATCAGCCACCGCAATCTGGGGCGTCCCTTCACCCCGGCTCAGCTGGCGGACAGCCTGCGCCGCCTGGTTGAACAAGGGGTACACAGCGTCAGCTTCATCACCGCTACGCCTTATGTAGAGGGCATTCTGCAAGCCCTGGCCCTCTACCGTCCGCCTGTGCCGCTGGTATGGAATACCTCCGGCTATGAAACCCTCGACACCCTGCGGCGGCTGGACGGCGTTATCGACGTTTATCTTCCCGACCTCAAGCACTACACCCCGGGCATGAGCAGGCTTTGCGCCCAGGCAGCGAATTACTATGACGTGGCCACCGCCGCCATCTCCGAAATGGCACGGCAGACAGGCCTGCCCCACTATGATGAGAACGGCCTCATGACCCGTGGCACCCTCATCCGCCACCTGATCCTTCCCGGCCTCACCGGGGAATCCATCGCCCTGCTGAACTGGGTACACGATACGCTCCCCGGCGTTCCCGTCAGCCTCATGCGCCAGTACATCCCCTGCAACAACGTCGCCATTCCCGGTCTGGACAGACCCATCACCCCCCGGGAATACAAGCGCGTCCGCCAGCACATGCTGATGCTGAACCTCCCCGGCTTTGTTCAGGAGAAGGCCTCCGCCTCAACCGATTTCGTGCCTGTCTTCGGCCAGGATGAAAGTTATGTTTAAAGCATGAATGTTCCCCTCAAAGACGAACGGTACGTCAAGTGAACTTCAACCGAACATCAACGCGAATTACCTTGAAATACCTTGCTCTCCATGGTAAAATATAGGGTATGGATGATCAGAGTATGATGGAGGCGTGTATGCGGAAACCACTCGCAATTCTTACCGACAGCCACAGCGGCATCCTGCCCGAGGAAGCCGCGCGCATCGGCGTTTCGGTTCTGTCCATGCCCTTTACGGTGAACGATCAGACCTTTCTGGAAAGCGTATCGCTCTCCAGAGAGGCTTTTTTCCGCCAGCAGGCCGAAGGCGCCAGCATCAGCACCTCCCAGCCCGCCCCGGAGGCTGTCGCCGCCCTGTGGGACGAGGCGCTGCAAACCCATGAGCAAGCGTTATACCTGCCCATCAGCAGCGGTCTGAGCGGCTCCTGCCAGACAGCCGCCGCTCTGGCCCAGGAGCCTGCCTATGCCGGGCGGGTGCTGGTGGTCGATAACGGCCGCGTGGCCACGCCCCTGCACCGCGCTGTGCTGGACGCCGTCGCCCTGCGGGATGAGGGGCACGACGCCCAAGCCATCAAGGCCGCGCTGGAAAACAGCAAGGCCGAAATGACCATCTATGTGGCTCTGCAAACCCTCGAATACCTCAAGCGCGGCGGCCGCGTCAGCCCGGCGGTGGCGGCCATCGGCACCCTGCTGAGCATCAAGCCCGTGCTGCGCCTGTCCACCGGCGTACTGGAAAGCTACAAGAAATGCCGTGGCTTCACCAGGGCCAAGGCCGCGATGATCGAGGCCGTCCGCGGGGATCTGACCATCCGCTTTCGGGATGCCCATGCCCGGGGCGAGGTCTACCTGCTGGCCGCCACCTCCGCCTCCCAAGAGGAGACGGCTCAATGGCTGGCGGAAATCGAAGCCGCCTTCCCCGGTATGCCTGTGCTGTGCGATCCGCTTTCGCTGGGCGTATGCTGTCACACCGGTCAGGGCGCCCTGGGCATCGGCCTGAGCTGCAAGCCCCGTCTACAAGGATGTCAAGAAAAGCGTTGATACAAGCCTTTCAAACAAGCCATGCAAAGCTGCCAACCAAAAGCATCACCCCTGTTGACCGCCCCGAAGGCGCTCACCTGTTTTGATTAGTCGATCGACCGCAAGTTGTCATCCCTCGTCCGAACGATCTGAATTGCCAGGGGAGCCAGCGGTCTCTCCAACGCCTTCCAAATCATTGTTGACAGTATGATTGGAGCATTGATGATGACCTACCAAGCCATTTTGTTCGACCTGGACGGCACGCTGCTGCCCATGGATACCGAAGCCTTCACGCAGGGTTATTTCCGTCTGCTGGCTAAGGCAGTCGCCCCGCTGGGCATAACCCCGGAGGCCATGATTTCCGCCCTTTGGAGCGGCATTCGGGCCATGATTGGCAACGACGGCCGGCGCAGCAACCGCGAGCGCTTCTGGGAAGTCTTCAGCGCCGAAACAGGCGTCGCCCAGGCGCTTTGCGAGTCCATTTGTGATCGGTTCTACACCGAGGGCTTCCACCAGGCCCGGGCCTTCACCAGGGACAACCCTCTCGCGGCGGAAGCCGTGAGGCTGGCGCGACAGAAGGCGGACAAGGTGATCCTGGCCACGAACCCCCTGTTTCCTTTGCCGGGGCAGACTACCCGGATGAGCTGGGTTGGCCTGCGGCCCTCGGACTTCGACCTGGTGACCAGCTATGAAGGTGACCGCTTCTGCAAGCCCAATCCCGCCTATTACCAGGACATCTGTGATCGCCTGTCCCTGAACCCTGCCCGCTGCCTGATGATCGGCAACGACGAGCGGGAGGACATGCTGGCCGCTCACAGCCTGGGCATGGCAGGCTATCTAGTCACCGACTGCCTGCTGCCCTGCCCGGAGCATCCCTGGGACGGCCCTCGCGGCACCTTTGCCAACATGACGGCCATGCTTCGCAGGCTGTAAGCGCGCACTCAGAAAAAGGCCCGTTTCCCTCATGGACATCAGCCGTCCAAAGAGGAAAACGGGCTTATTTTATCGTCTTGTCCGCAGGGATTGAGTGGACATGTAACCCACAAACAGGCTTTCCGCCAGAACCACCTGACCGCTGCTGGTCGCCAGCATATCCAGCACGGGCAGCCGCGCGCTTCCCATGCTGTGCAGGTACTGCCAGACAATCACCGCCGCGATGACCAGGGCCGGAATCCACAAAAGCACGGCGAAGGGCTCTTTGCGACGGCTGGCCCCGCTCAGCGGCAGCAGCAGCGCCAGGCAAACGCCCAGCAGCAGCCCCTTGAGCACATTGCTCCAGAAGCCCAGCTGATCCATCAGCGGCAGCAGCAAACACGCCAGCCAGCACAGCAGGAGCGGCGCTACCAGCACCATCAGCTTGCGCAAAAACATGCTACATCTCCTCCAGCCATTGTTTTTCCCGGTCGGTCAGCGTGGCCTTTTCCAGCAGATCCGGCCTGAACCGCTTGGTAGCCAGGATCGACTCCCGCCTGCGCCAGGCACGAATCCTCGCATGGTCGCCCGAAAGCAGCACCTCCGGCGTCTCCATGCCATTGAGCACCCGCGGCCTGGTGTACTGCGGATATTCCAGCAGCCCGTCGGAAAAGGACTCTTCCTCCGGGCTTTCGGCGCTGCCCAGCACCCCGGGAATGAACCGGGCCACGCAGTCCGTCAGCACCATGGCCGCCAATTCGCCCCCGGTGAGAATGTAATCCCCGATGCTGATCTCCTCATCCACACAGCTATCCAGCGCCC
>ERZ777306.3046-NODE-3046-length-18816-cov-77.045147_pt1 | contig 18816 bp, 3 predicted proteins | sample MGYA00374966_ERZ777306 | MGnify/ENA primary metagenome ERZ777306 (study PRJEB29329, sample SAMN06343882) | mouse gut metagenome | isolation source: Mouse cecum | place: Austria: Vienna | collected 2014-11-15 ...
ATAAATCATGAAAAATGCTTAAAATAAGAAATTTACTCGTCAATGCTGATATTTTTGTGTCATTTATTGACAAATTTGATGTTAGGTAAGTATAATAATATTGTATAGCGCTTTCAAAAAAAGCGCTATTAATAATAAAAGAAGGGATGGGGGAAAATGAAAAGAAAAAGATTAGTGAGCTTTTTGTTGTCATGTTTGATGGTTATTGGATTAATTCAAGTAACACCAACTTCTGCAGCTAATGAAAATATAGCTTTAAACAAGCCAACAACAGAATCAAGTGTATATCCTGGTTCAGGTAAAGATGCATCAAAAGCAGTTGATGGTGATACAAATACAAGATGGTCGACAAAAAGACTTGGAACTGGGACACCTGCTGAACAATGGGATTCTAATTTTGAACAATGGATGATGGTTGACTTGCAACAAGAATATCCAATTTCTCAAATTAATATTAATTGGGAAGCAGCGACAGCGACAAAGTACACAATTCAAGGATCTTTAGATGGGGAAAACTTTTTTGATGTTTTAGTATCAGGTGCTACTGAAGCAGGACTAAAAGAACATAAAGGTTTTGAAGTGTTTACTGCTAGATATATTCGTATTTTGTGTCAAGAAGCAAAAACTGCAAAATATGGATATTCTATTTATGAACTAGAAGTTTATTCTCAAGAAGTTTATGATGCTGGAAGTATTATTGATGAAATCGAAAAAGAAACTCCAGTATTATCAGAAGATGGACAATCACTTGTTATACCAACAGTACCTGATGGATATAAAATTTCATTATATGGAACTGATAATGAACAAGTTGTTTCAAAAACTGGAAAAGTTATTCAACCATTAATTGACATGCCTGTTAATATTATGTATAAGGTTGAAAATGTTAATGATGAAACAGATACTGCTGTATCAGATGACATTGCATTTGTTGTTAATGGAAAATATGATGTTTTACAACAAGATAACAAAAAACCAAATGTTGTTCCTGGATTTAGAGAATGGAAAGGGGCAGCAGGAGACTATCAATTGACTGATTCATCTCGTATTGTTATTTTAGATGATAAGTGGATGGATAGTGCAAACATGATCAAAACATATTTTAAAGATATGTTAGGACATGATATTGAAGTTGTAAATGGGCAGCCTCAAGCTGGAGATATTGTGTTAAAGACAGGTAGTCTTGTTGAAGAAGTGGGAAATGAAGGATATTATTTAAATATTGCTGATTATGTGACAATTGAAGCACCTACTTATAAGGGTATGATTTATGGTGGTGCATCTATTACACAAATACTTTATCAAAATGGCAATACTGCACCTAAAGGAATTGCAAGAGACTATCCACAATATGAAGTTCGTGCTGGTATGATTGATGTAGGAAGAATGTATATTCCTTTAGAATACTTAGAAGAAATGACAATTTATATGTCATGGTATAAGTTAAATGAAGCACATATTCATATTAATGATTATTGGGGACAATCTGGTTATAGTGCTTTCCGTTTAGAAAGTGAAGTTTATCCATCGATTGTTGCAACAGATGGATATTATACAAAAGAAGAATATAAACAATATCAAAAAGATATGAAAAATTTTGGTATTGATATTATTACCGAAATTGATACACCATATCATGCTGAAGCGTTCAGAGAAGTTCCTGGTGTTAGAATGTTAGCTAACAAAGCGGGATATTTGGATATTACAACTGATGAAGCTTTTAATGCTAATATAGATATTATTAAAAAATTATTTGATGAGTATTTAGATGGAGACGATCCAATTATTCAAAGTGATAAATTCCATATTGGTACTGATGAGTATGATAAAAAATATGGTGAACAAATGCGTAAATGGACTGATCAGCTTATCAAATATGTAAATGCTAAAGGATATGAAAGCCGTGTATGGGCATCATTAGGTAAAAATGGATTTAATGGAACAACTCCAGTAACTAATGAAGCAACTATGAACTTATGGGCTCCATATTGGGCAGACGTTCATGAAACATATGATGCTGGTTATGATGTAATTAATACATATGGTGGATGGTTATATATTGTTCCAGCTGCAAATGCTGGATATCCAGATCGCATTGATGTAAAGAGATTATATGAACAATTTGAAGTTAATAACTTTAAATCAGGAAGAAATCCTTCTGGTGAAGCAATTATGCCAGTGGCTCATCCACAAACAAAAGGGGCAGAATTTGCTTTATGGAATGATATGACTTCATTTAGAACTGGATTCTCATGGTTCGATATTTATGATCGTATAAAAGATGCAGTTTCAATTTTAGCTGAAAAAACTTGGTATGGTGAAGATGAAGCAGATCAAACATACGAACAATTTAGAGAAAGAATTGATGCTTTACAACATAAAGTTCCTAATGCAAATCCAGGAAGATATGTAGAAAGTAAGACAGATCAATTAGTTTCTTATGATTTTAAAGATGCAAGTGATATTGTTGCAGATTTAAGTGGAAATGGCTATGATGGAACAATTGTTAATGGACAAGTGAACAATGGACAAGTTGTTTTCAATGGTGATGGATATTTATCATTACCAATGGATAGCATTGGTTATCCTTATACTGTTTTCATGAAATTGAATTTAAATGAAATTACAGAAAATACCACTTTATTTGCTGGTAAAGAAGGAACATTCTTTGCTGATATGGATGGAAAACTTGGTTATTCACGTGATCAATATTCATTTACATTTGATTATACTTTAGAAGCAAATAAAGATATTGATTTAGTTTTAGCTTGTGATAACAAGAATTTAACTTTATATATTAATGGAAAGAAAATTGGAAATGGTAAATTAACAAATGCAACAATTGCTGGAAAGACACAACAAAGTTCAACATTTGTTTTACCAGTTGAAAAAGTATTTGAAAATGCATCTGGAACATTGTCAAGTATGTCTATTTATAACAAGGCAATGAGTGCAGATGAAATTGCTGATATTTTAGGATACAAATCAGAAAACTATGCATTAAATAGACCAGTTTCAGTATCTGGATTAGAAGTTAATGATGGAAGATTTACTGCAGAAATGGCAGTTGATGGTATTGTAACTAAAGAATCTCGTGTTTCATTTGCAAAAGATAAAGATGAACAATGGTTACTAGTAGATTTAGAAGAAACAAAAATTATTGATGAAATCAATATTCGCTATGAATCAGCTGTTGATAAATATGAAATCCAAGTTTCTGAAGATGGAGAAGAATTTACAACAGTTTATACAAAAGATGAAACAACAGCAAATAATGGACCAGAAGTTGATGAAGTTGTTAAGTTTGATGCTGTTGAAGCTCGTTATGTAAAATATGTACAAAAACAAAGATGGCATCATTCAGGAAATGGAAAATGGTATAGTGGAAGTATTTATGAATTTGAAGTTTATGGACCACTAGAAACAGAATTAAAACCATCAAAAGATGCTTTAATTGCAAAAGGTCCTAATAGTTCTGGATCATTGTCAGCAAATAGAGAAATTGGACCAAGTGAAACATATTTAGTTGATGTAGAATTTGATATGGTAACTACAATTGCCCCAGATCAAACAAACACAGCAGTAGGACTTGGTAATAGTGGTTCAAATTATACAGCTTATGGACAAGTTCCTGTTATTATTCGTATGTATCAAGGTACTTTTGGTGCTTATAATGGTAATAAGGGTTATGTTCAAAGCACAATTAATTTTGAGCAAAATGTTAAATATCATATTAGAGTTCAAGTTAATTTAAAATCTAAAACATATAGCGCATATGTAACAGTACCTGGTGGTAAAGAAGTTGTATTTGCTGAAAACTTTGGTTATCGTAGTTCAGCAGCTGCTCCTTCAAATATTGGTAAAATTTATTTATTCAATAATGAACGTCCAGAAGCAAGTTACTGGTTAGATAAGATTAAATTAAAAGATGTGGCAGATACAGATACATCAGCTGTTTATGATCGTATTTCAGAATTAGAAGAACTATTGACTAATTCAATTAATACTGAAGCAAAAATGACAGCTTTACAAGAAGCTATTGATCTTATTAAAGCTAAAGCAGATGATTATACAGTAAGAGAAGAAAATCTTGCTGCATTAGAAGAAGCTTATGAAACATTTATGACAAAAGAAGAAGATAAAGTCAGAATTGGTTCATTCAATATTGCAGCTGGTAAAAAACCTGATGTTAATAAAATACGTGAACAATTAGAAAAATATGATGTAGATATCGCTGGTATTCAAGAAGTAGATAAGAATACAGGTAGAAATAATTATGATATGCTTGAAGTATTTAAAGGTGATGTTTATGGTAGCATATTCTTTAGTAAAGCTATTGATTACTCAGGTGGAGAATACGGTATTGGTACAGTATCAAAAGCACCATTAAATGATGGTTCAACAGTTATGTTAGATAGTGATGGAAATGAACAACGTGTATACCAACGTAATGTTGTAGAACTAAATGGACACAGAGTTGCTTTCTATAATACACATTTATCTTATGAAAATACAGAATTACGTCATCAACAAATGAGTACATTGAAAGCAGCAATGGATTCAGATCCATTACCATATAGAATTGTTGTAGGAGATTTCAATGCAGATCAATATAGAGAAGAATTTGCAGAAATCTTTGGAGAAAACTATAACATCGCTAATGGTATGAACGATATCTTCTTTGATACATTCAATGGTGTAGATGCTACAATGAATGTAAATAGTGTTGATAATGTAATTGTATCAAAAAATATTGATATTGAAGTAGTACAAATGATTGACAACAGATTATCAGATCATAATATGTTCTTTGCAGATATAACTTTCAAGGCTGAATCAACAGTAAGTAAAGCAGCATTACAAATTGCTGTAGAAATGGCTAGTGCTGTAACAGCAGAAGATTTAGATAAAGTAGTACCAGCAGTAGTAACTGAATTCAATGCAGCATTAGAAGAAGCAAGAGCTATCTTAGCTAATGATAATGCAACACAAGAAGAAGTAGATGCATCATTTGCAAGATTATCAGTAGCAATGCATATGTTAGAATTCTTAAAAGGCGATAAGACTGAATTACAAGATCTAGTAGATTCAACAGCAGAGTTAGTAGAAGGAAACTATACAGAAGAAAGCTGGTCAGTATTACAAGAAGCATTAACAAATGCAAATACAGTATTAAACAATGAAAATGCAATGCAGGAAGAAGTAGATGGAGCATATGATAATTTACAGGCAGCAATAAATGGTTTAGAAGAAGCAGAAGTAGTAGATAAATCATTATTGGAAGCAATGGTAAATAAAGTATTAGGATTAGAAGAAGATAAATATATCGCATCTTCGTGGCAAGCAATGTTACCAGAATTAGAAGCAGCTCAAGAAGTATTAGGAAATGAAAAAGCAACACAGGCAGAAGTAGATGAAGCATGTGATGCATTAACAAGAGGATACTTGAACTTAAGATTAAAACCAAATAAAGATTTATTAAGTGATTTAATCAATAAGGCAAATGGATTAAACAGTGCAAGTTATACAGCTAATACATGGGCAGTAGTAGAAAATGAAGTAATAAAAGCACAGGCAGTATTAGAAGATCCAGAAGCAAGTGAGGCAGAAGTAAAGGCAGCAGAGAAAGCTTTAACAAAAGCCCTTGAAGGATTAGTAGCAAAACCAGGAAATACAGTAGATACTAGTACACCAGTAAAAGCTGGAGATACAACAGTAAGTATAAAAACTGGAGATAATGGTTTAACTGTAATCTTTGCTGGATTAACAATGTTAAGTTTAGCTGGACTAAGTTTATTAAGAAGAAAAGAAGATTAATAAGAATTAGGGATTTCAAATTTTATTGTATTAATCAATAAAATAGAAATCCCTTTTTAATTTGACATATTAATTAATAAATATAATATATTAATTAAAAAATGCAAATATTTAATTTAAATATGTTGTATAATTAAATTGTGAAAGCGCTAACAGTGATTAGAGGTTAAAAATAAAGTATTAATAGGATAAGATTTATTACTTCATAATTTGAAGCCCAACAGATTTTGAAGTGATATGTTTTATAAATGATTATAAAGTTTGCATTATATATGAAATATATCATAGGGGGGTGCAAATAGAGCTTTAACTAACTAGTAAAAAGGAGTGTGAAAATATGAGAAAAAAACTGTTAGTTATTAAAAAAATATTTATAATTGTTTTATCTGTTTTTATGATCATAATAGGGGCGCCTCAAGTAAACGCAAACTCAGATTATATGGAAATAGTTGTAAATGATTCAGAAGTTGGTGATGATGTTAATCAATTTACATTTAGTAATGGTTGGGTTCATGAAGGAGGTTTTCCTGATTTATTTAAAGGCGGGGATGAGCATTGGACAACTAAAGCAGTTTTTGGTGAAAGTTATCCTTCGTTTTCTTTGAAGTTTTTAGGGAATAAGGTTACATTATATGGTCATCGTGTCAATGATGGGTGTATGGCAGATGTTTATATTGATGATGTAAAGGTAGATACAATTGATTATTATCGTAATGGTAGACTTAATAAGGATGTATTGTATCAAAGTCCAGATTTGGAAAATACTTTGCATACAATTAGAGTTGTGTTAAACGGTGAAAGAAATGAAAATGCTGGTGAAAATTATGAAGCGGCAATTGATTATGCTTTAATCCAAAGTGAAAATATGGATTATCCAGCTACTGGAATTCAACTAAGTGATTCAGATTTAAGATTAGAAGAGGGGATGCAAAAACAAATTATAGCTAAGGTTCTTCCATCATATGCAACCCAAGTTCCAGATATCGTTTGGGAAAGTGAAGATTCAACTATTGCTAGTGTTGATCAAACAGGATTAATTAAGGCAGTAAGCGCTGGAACGACTACAGTTATTGCACGGTTAGAAGGTACAGATATTACTAACAGTGTAGAAGTTTCGGTATTACCTTGTATAGATGAAATAGCAGCAATAATTAGTGATAACAATAAACATGCTTATCCTGAAAGATATTTATCTTATGTCAATGATCTTTATGATAAGGATTTATCTTCTTTACAAACATGGAGTGGGTATGCATGGAAAAATGATGAAGTAACTAGCCGTATTGATATTTTTTCAAAAGCTAAAGGTTATGATGATGTTACATTAGTGACAAATGATTTTGTTGATGGTGAAGGAAATATGATTAGTAAAGAAAATATTAAATTCACTTATATGGATACAGTTATTTCCCATACATCTAACCAGGATATTTTTGATGTTATTTCCCATGAAACTACTAGAGATTTAAAAGCTAATCAAATGTATGGAGCATGGGTATCTATAGCAGTACCAAAAGATGCAAAAGCAGGAGTTTATACATCAAAATTATCATTAGTATCACAAGGAAATATTTTAGCTGAATTTACATATCAAATTGAAGTTTTAGATCTTGTAGTTCCAGAATTACAATCACAAATTGAATTATGGATGTATCCATATAGTTCAAATCGTTATTATTCAGGTCAATCATCTAGCGAATATTTTGGAACTGATGTTACTGATTTATACTATGTTCATTTAGATGATCAATACCAGGCAGGATTAGAAAGTCAGTTAGAACTTTATAAAAAAATTGGCGGCGATGCAATTACTGTTACAGTAGTAGAAGATGCATGGAATAGCCAAACTCATGATCCTTATCCATCTATGGTAAAGTGGACACGTAAAGCTGATGGAACATTTAGTTTTGATTATACAGATATGGATAAATGGATTGAATTATGTATGAAACATGGTATTGATAAACAAATTAAATCTTTTTCATTATCATGTTGGGGTAATCGTATTACATATTTTGATGAAGAATCAAATCAAGTAATATTTGAAAGACCTGCTACTGGTTCAGATCGTTGGAATGAATTATGGTCAATCTTTTTACAAGATTATGTTAAGCATATGGATGAAAAAGGATGGTTTGATATTACTTATATGTCAATGGATGAGCGTCCACTTTCAGAAGTAACTCCTGTATTGGATTTAGTGGAATCAGTAAAAAATAAAGATGGAAAATCTTTAAAGACTTCTATTGCTGTATATAATTATGAAACAGAACCAGTTTTTGATCGAATAGATGATTTATCATTTGCAATTTATGTTGGATCTCAAGATAAAGCAAAAGAAATTGCAAAACAAAGAGAAGAAAAAGGATTAATGACAACAATATATACATGTGGTGGGCAAAACAGTGCATTGTTGAATAATCCAGGTGAAAGTACAGCTTCTATTTATGAAAGTTATAAAGATGGTACACAAGGATTTTTACGTTGGGCATTTGATTCTTTTAATGCAGAACCTCTTATAACATCTGAACATGATTTGTTTGCAGCAGGTGATTTGTATTTGATATATCCTGATTTACGGAACGCAAATTATATGGCACAGTCTACTCCAAGATTTGAAAAACTTGTAGAAGGGGTTAGGGATATTGAAAAATTGCGTTATTTAACAAATAATTATAGTTGGATGGTTACAGATATTGAGGAAGTAGTTAATAAATTAGGTTATGATATTCCAGTGGCACAGAGTCTAATTAATAAATTGTCTAAACAGGCACTTTATGGACCAATTATTCCTTCAATTTCTATTAATGAAAGAGATATAGAGTTGTTTGAAAATGAAACAAAGCAATTAACAATTTCGGCAACTCCAGATGATTTATTAACGAGTGTATTAAAACAAACGTCAGTAATAAATGATTTTGATTCAAAAATCACATATTCTGGTTCTTGGAATACAGATGAAGGATATCCAAGTTTATTCTATAATGGTGATGATCATTGGTGTTCACCAGATGAAAGTGATGCAGAAAATTATGGATATGAATTTGATTTTTACGGTGATAGTTTTGCAATTATTGGAAATTTAGAATATTTAAATGGAAAGTTTGATGTATATGTTGATGATAATTATACTGCAACAGTAGATGCATATTCTTCAGGTAGAATTGTATTTTCTCGATTATTTGAAAGTGATTTATTAGAATTAAATAATCATCATGTTGTAATTAAGGGAAATGGAACTAAAAATAATGCTTCTACAGCATATAATATGCAATTAGACTATATTGAAACTTATATTCATGAAAAATTAGTATGGGTAAGTAGTAATGATCAGGTAGTATCTGTAGAAGATGGTGTACTAACTGCTCATAAAGCAGGCGAAGCAAATATTACTGTTACAGGTGGAGAATATAGTGATACAATTAGTGTTAATGTAAGAGCTAAATCAAATAAAACAGCATTAGAAATTGCTATTGATATGGCAGAAAGTGCAAATTTAGAAAATGTAGTACCAGCAGTAGTAGAAGAATTTAATGCAGCGTTAGAAAATGCTCAAACAGTTTATGCTAATGAAAATGCAACACAAGAAGAGGTAGATAATGCATTTACTAGATTAGCTAGTGTAATGCATATGTTAGAATTCTTTAAAGGAGATAAAGAATTATTACAAAAATTAGTAGATCAAATAAATGATTTAGTAGAAGAAGAATATATTCCATCTACATGGCAAGCAATGCTGCCAGCATTACAGGAAGCAAATGGAGTATTAGATAATGTAAATGCAATGCAGGAAGAAGTAGATGAAGTATATAGTGAATTAGTAAGAGCGTTTGTCAATTTAAGATTAAAACCAAATAAAGATATATTAAATGAATTAATCAATAAGGCAAATAGACTAAACAGAGAAAACTATAGTGTAACATCATTAAAAGGATTAGATGTTGAAATAGAAAAAGCGACTGTAGTATTAAATGATCCAGAAGCAATAAAAGAAGAAGTAGAAAAAGCAGTAGCAGATTTAACAAAAGTATTAGCAGGATTAGAAATAAATTCAAATAATCCAGCAATAGATAATGATATGAATAAACCAATAGAAACAATGAAAGTAGGAGATACAACTGTAAGTATCAAAACTGGAGATACAGTAAGTATGATTTATCCATTACTAGGTTTAGTAATTGCTTTTCTAGGCTTTTATGGAAGTAAAAAAAGAAAAGATACTTATAATTAAAAAATGATAGAATATTAAGTATTTTATTATATAGGTTATTAATAAGGTGGTAGATTCAAATATGTTTCGACCACTTTATTTTATAGGGTTAATTATTAATAGTATATGTAATTAAAAGTTCAGATTGTGATGTTGGTAGTAATAATACAAATAGATATAACAGAAACTTTGATTTTCTTGTTACAAATAGGGATTATAGAGTAATTTCAATTGTAAGTGGTATGAGGGGAGTGATTCTATTTCATTATTTATGATTGTTAATTTTGAAACGTCACGTAATCATTACTTGATTTTAAAAGAAGGTTAGTTGCAATATATGTTAGGTAATTCAAATTTAATTGAATTATTCTTATTAAATTAAATATTTAATTAATTTAATGACATTGTAATATATTATTTGATAATGTATACTAATTTATAGATATACAATTATTATTAGTTTTGTGGTTTTAGTTTTATGAAGGAGGAGAATAGAAAGAGAAATAATAGAAAATAAAAACTTATTATATTAGTGGGGAAAGGGATATTAATAACAATATATTAAAAGGAGTATTAATTAAAATGAAAATTTTTAAGAGATTAATATGTGCATCAATATCATTATTAATGATGATTAGTCTTATTAATCCACTATCAGTAAATGCAGTTGAAACAAATACAGATGTAAATACTTATATTGGGGAATTGATCGCATATTATAGAGATTATCAAGATAATGCAAAAACTGATATTTTAAGAATACTTGATAAAATTAAAGAACTAGATAAAACTAAATATGATGCATGGCAAGAAATCATGAATTTCTGGAGTGGTGTTAATAAAGAAGGATATACAAATGTTGGTGTTCTTCCAGATGGTTTACCTCAAGATGATAGTTTATGTATTGTTATTTTAGGTTTTGCTTTAAATTCAGATGGAACAATGAAGCAAGAATTAATTAATAGACTTCAAGTTGGACTGGATAGTGCAAAAAAATATCCAAATTCATATGTAGTTGTTACAGGTGGTGGAACTGCTTCAGGCAATCCAAATGTAACAGAAGGCGGACTAATGGGGCAGTGGCTGTTAGAACAAGGGCTTTCTAGTGAACGTTTAATTATTGAAAATAGAGCACCTGATACAGTTGGGAATGCTAAAAATACATATAAAATTTTAAATGAAAGTTATCCTCAGGTTAAATCACTTGCAATGGTGACAAGTGATTATCATATTCCTAGAGGATCAGTATTGTTTTTCACACAGTGTCTTTTATCAGCTTACGAAACTGGAAATACACCATTACAAATGATTTCAAATGCAGGGTGTTATACTGGTTCAAGTGGTTATGAATCAATTTCTTTGCAAGCTAGTGGTATAACTTCAATTGCAGGTGTAAAGGCACCTAGTAAATTAGAGCTTTCTAAATTAAATGGTCTAGTTGTTACACAGGAAAAAGAATATGAAGTTAATGAAGAATTAGAATTAAATATTGAAGCATTTTATAATTCTAATTATTCACGTGATATTAGTGATTTAGTGCAAATTACAAATTTTGATCCAATAAAAGGTGCAAATCAAACAATTACACTTACTTATATGGAAAATGGTATTACAATTACTACTGATTTTAATTTAAGTGAAACAGAAAAAGTTATATATGATAATACATATCTTAAAGAACTTGTTGAGGAAGTAGAAAATAGAAATTTTAGTGCTTATACAAAAGAATCTGTGACTTTAGTAAATGAAGCTTTACAAAATGCAAAAAATATATTAGCTTTAGGAAACGATGTAACAAAAGATGAACTTGATTTAGCTTATAAACAAATTAATGATGCATTAAATAATTTAGTTAAATTGGTAAATATAGCTTTTAAAATGAATACAGAAGCAAACTGTAATCAAGGGAATGCTTATAAAATTAATGATGGAGTGAAAAATACAAGCAATTATTGGGCTAGTGAAAATAATGGAAATGTTGCAAGTAAAGATGCTGAATTTATCATTGATTTAGATGGGGCATATGATGTACAAAGTGTTATTGTTTATCCATATTGGAGTGGACAAAGAATTTATCAGTATGAACTTTATGGAAGTAATGATAAGATAAATTGGGTAAAAATTGGTGAGAATTTAAGTGATGATTATGCTACAAGTAATGGTTTTGAACATGAAATAGATATTGATGAAAGTATTTCGTATATTAAACTTAAAGGTATCAAAACTACAGTTGCTGGAAGACCAGATATTAATAACATTCACATTATAGAGATGGAAGTATTTGGTCAAGAAAAAGATAATCTTGCATATTTGAAACCTGTAACATCTAGTGGAACTGATACTAGTGCTGGTTCTTCACAAAATAGTAAAGATATCCAAATTGTTGATGGTGATAGACAAACATATTGGGATGGTGGAAATTATTCTGATAATCCTTGGGTGACAGTTGATTTGGAAGATGTTTATTTGTTGGATAGTTTAAATATTATTACATATTGGAGTAGAAATGATAGATATTATTATTATGATATTTATACAAGTATTGATGGAAAAACATTTACTCTTCTTTATTCAAAAACTGAAGGAACAGAAAAATCAACTATTTTTGGCGAAGATATTAATGTAAGTGATCAAGAAGTATATGCTAGATATGTTAAAGTAGTAGGAAAATTTAATTCAGCAAATAGTGCATTCCATATTAATGAATTAAGAGTATATGGTAATGAGTTAACAAATAAAACAGCATTACAAATTGCAGTTGAAATGGCAAGTAATGTAACAGCAGAACAGTTAGATAAAGTAGTACCAGCAGTAGTAACTGAATTCAATGCAGCATTAGAAGAAGCAAGAGTAATCTTAGCTAATGATAATGCAACACAAGAAGAAGTAGACGCATCATTTGCAAGATTAGCAACAGCAATGCATATGTTAGAATTCTTAAAAGGTGACAAGACTGAATTACAAGATCTAGTAGATTCAACAGCAGACTTAGTAGAAGGAAACTATACAGAAGAAAGCTGGTCAGCATTGCAAGATGCTTTAACTGAAGCAAATGCAGTATTAAACAATGAAAATGCAATGCAGGAAGAAGTAGATGGAGCATATGATAATTTACAGGCAGCAATAAATGGTTTAGAAGAAGCAGAAGTAGTAGATAAATCATTATTGGAAGCAATGGTAAATAAAGTATTAGGATTAGAAGAAGATAAATATATCGCATCTTCGTGGCAAGCAATGTTACCAGAATTAGAAGCAGCTCAAGAAGTATTAGGAAATGAAAAAGCAACACAGGCAGAAGTAGATGAAGCATGTGATGCATTAACAAGAGCATACTTGAACTTAAGATTGAAACCAAATAAAGATCTATTAGCGGATTTAATTAATAAGGCAAATGGATTAAACAGTGCAAGTTATACAGCTAATACATGGGCAGTAGTAGAAAATGAAGTAATAAAAGCACAGGCAGTATTAGAAGATCCAGAAGCAAGTGAGGCAGAAGTAAAAGCAGCAGAGAATGCCTTAACAAAAGCCCTTGAAGGATTAGAAATGAAATCAGTAGAGTCAGTAAAAGCTGGAGATACAACAGCAGGTGTAAAAACTGGAGATAATGGTTTAATGACAGTCTTTGCAGGATTAACAATGTTAAGTTTAGCTGGACTAAGTTTACTAAGAAGAAAAGAAGATTAATAAAAATATTGAGTGTGTAAGTTGGTGAAACTACTGCACACTTTTTTTCTAAGAAAGTAAAGTTTGAGTGTATGATTTTGCTAATGATTGTAGAATTTTACTAATATTTTTATGTTATGATACAAATATGCTTTATATAATAAGTATATATTACTAAATAATTAGTAAAAAATAGCTTAAATGTTTTATAAAGTGTTTATATTTATTGATTGAAGGAGGATGAAAATAGTTAAAGTAAAAAAGATAGTTATTGAATAAGATTATATAGGGGGAGATAACCAATTAAATTAAGATGATATTTTATTTTAGTATTGTCAATTATGTTCGTTATAATTTGACTAGTTATTTATCATGTAGATGTTAGTTATTTGATATTTATGATATTATATAGATGTAACCAATATAACATACACATATTGTAATTTTTATTGAGATATTATTAATTAAAGGATAGTTATTGATAATGGTGTATAAAGGTTCATGATTATTGATTGAAGGAGGGTGAAAACAGTAAAGAAACATGAGGTTTATTAAATAAAAATATTAGAAACTATGAAAGGGGAAGAGAAAATGAAGAGAATAGTACGTAAATGTTTTATGGCTTTTCTAGCATTGTTTATTACTTTGTCTTTTGTTTCAACGCATGGAATTATGGTTAATGCTGTTGAAGAAAGTGGATTAGTAGATATTGCAAAACATTGTGATGTAACAGTTCCTCAAAATGAAGGTGCTATTTCAAATATGTTTGATGGAAATACACAAACAATTTGGAGTCCTTCAAGTACTGCAGGATGGCCTGCAACTGTTACCTTTAAATTACCTGCTGATAATACAAAACCAGTAGAGAAAATTGTAATTCGTTTCAAAATTGAGAATTCATCTCAAGAAAATTGGAACATGGATGTGAAATTAGGGTATTATGTAAATTCTGTAACAGATGAACTTATTGCTAAAGATGTTAAGGGTCATATGTTAAAGAACGCATTTGAATTTGAATTTGATGAACCTATAAATATTTCTCATGCATTAGTAACAATGGCTAATCCAAAAAATGGAGATAGTCAAGCTGGATTCTGGCCTCAAATTGCTGAAATGGAAATTTATGTGGCTGATGATGATCAAGAAAGTAATCTTTCAAATCTAGCTTCTAATGCTGTAATTACATCATGTGGTAATGGAGCAGGAAATGCTTCTAATTTAGTAGATGGAAATTATAGCAGTTTATATGTTTTCTATAATGGTGGAATGTCTACTATTAATGGAGAGGCTTGGGTACAAGCTGATCTTGGTAGAGATATGAGTATTTCATCTTTAGAAATTGCTTTTGAAAAGCTAGCTAGTGATGCAAATAATTTTGGATTTATTTATAGTATTTATGGTATGAAGACAACTGATACTGATTGGACAAAATTAGTAGCAAGTGCAACTGCTAATCGTACTGATAACAGTGTTAATGAACATCTTTTAGGTGTTGATGGTGCAACTGTTAAATATAGTAAATTTAAAATTGTTATTGAATCTATTACAAGTACAGGTGGAGATCCATGGCCAGCAATTGCAGAATTCAAGATTTTTGGTAAAGAAGAAGCTGTTCAAGATCCAGATAATCTTGCATGGCAAAAACCTACACATACAAATACCAATAATGCTACAAGTAGCAAGATTACAGATGGTAATGTTGCAAGTTCATGGAGTGGTGCTTATTATCCAGGGTATGTAGATATTGATTTAGAAGAAAATTATAATATTTCAGATATTGAAGTTTATTTACCAACTTCTGGATATTCACAATATGATATTTATACAAGTATGGATGGTCGTGATTTTACAAAATTATTGAGTAAAACAGATACAGAAAGTACACCTGCTAATGGTGATTGTTATGAAGTGGATGTTGAAGCTCGCATCGTACGTGTATACATAAATTATCAATCTTCTGGAAGTAATGCTGTTATTAATGAAGTTCGTGTTTTAGGTGAGGCAAGTGGTACTCTAGTACAAAGTACACCTGCTGTTGAAGTGGAAAATTTTGCAAATAGTAAATATGATGTAGAAATTACTGATGAAATGACTATTGCAGAAGTACAAGGGATTATATCTCGCCAATTAGGTGAACAATATATTAATTGGTTTGATTTTTCATTAGGAACTAATCCAAATGGAAATGAGTATGATTATTTTACATTGAGTGAAAGTAATGGCAAGATTCATATTGAAGGTAATGATGGTGTATCTTTGGCAACAGGATTAAATCATTATTTAAAATATTATTTAAATGTACATATTTCACAAGTAGGTAATCAAGTAAAAATGCCAGCTGAAATTGTTTCATTAAATGGTGAAACAGTTACTCGTGAAACTAAATTACCAATTCGTTATGCTTATAATTATTGTACACTTTCTTACTCTATGGCATTCTGGGGTGAGGAAGAATGGCGTAATGAATTAGACTGGTTAGCTCTAAATGGTGTAAACGCTGTATTAGATGCTACAGCACAAGAAGAAGTATGGCGTCGTTTCTTACAGGAAGTTGGATATACTGCTCAAGAAGCAAAAGATTATATTTCAGGACCTGCTTATTATGCATGGTCATACATGGCTAATATGGCTGGTTATGGTGGACCGGTTCATGATAGCTGGTTTGTAGATCGTACTGAATTGGCAAGAAGTAATCAATTATCAATGCGTAAATTAGGTATGCAACCAATTCTTCAAGGATATAGTGGTATGGTACCTGTTGATATTGAAACTAAAGATCCTTCTACTAAAGGTAGTGTTATTGGTCAAGGATCATGGTGTTCATTTACTAGACCAAGTATGTTAAATGCAACATCTCAATCATTCCGTGATTATGCAAAAATATTCTATAAGATTCAAAAAGATGTATTTGGAGATGTAACTGATTTTTATGCAACAGATCCTTATCATGAAGGTGGAAATCCAGGTGGTGTAAGTGCTAATGTTGTTGGTGCAAATGTTTTAGATGAAATGATGATAGCTGATGAAAATGCTGTTTGGGTTGTTCAATCATGGGGAACGAATCCAACAACTGGATTATTACAAGGGGTTGCTCCAAATAAAGATCATGTCTTAATTTTAGATTTATATGCTGAAAAATTACCACGTTGGGAAAGCTTTAATGGAACACGTGAATTTACAGATACTCCTTGGGTTTATTGTATGTTAAACAATTTTGGAGGACGATTAGGATTACATGGTCATATTGAAAATTTTGTTAATGAAGTTCCTAAAGCAATTAATAGTGCTAAATATATGAAAGGAATAGGAATTACTCCAGAAGCTTCTGTTAATAATCCTGTTTTATATGATTTATTCTTTGAAACAATCTGGGCAGAAGATGGAGATAATGTTGAAGCAATTGATTTAGATGCATGGTTTAAAGACTATACAACTCGTCGTTATGGTGCTGAAAGTGAAAGTGCTTATCAGGCAATGTTGATTTTAAATGAAACAGTTTATAATCCATCATTGAATATGAAAGGACAAGGTGCACCAGAATCAGTTGTTAACGCTCGTCCTGCAACTAATATTAATGCTGCCTCTACATGGGGAAATGCAGTTATTGACTATGATAAAGAAGATTTAGAAAAAGCAGCAGGCTTATTATTAGAAGATTATGATTTATTAAAAGATAGTGATGGATATTTATATGATGTGGCTAATGTTTTAGAGCAAGTTTTATCTAATTCAGCACAAGAATATCAAAAGGCTATGGTTAGAGTATATGAGGCAAGAGATTTAGAACAATTTACAGCAATTTCAAATAAATTTTTAGATCTTATCGATATGGTAGATAAGGTTACAGGAACACAAGAATATTTCTTAGTAGGAAGATGGATTGAACAAGCTAAAGGATTAGCTGATAATGCTGATGAATTTACTAAGGAGTTATATGAATTTAATGCTCGTTCATTAATTACAACATGGGGAAGTATTAATCAGGCTAATTCTGGAGGATTGCATGATTATTCTAACCGTCAATGGTCAGGACTAACAAAAGACTATTATAAACCACGCTGGGAGTTATGGATTGCAGAACGCACAAAAGAATTAATGGGTGAAAGCGGTAAAAATTATTCAAGTGCACAATGGTTTGCAATGGAATGGCAATGGGTAAATGAAAATAATTTATATGCAACTGAATCTAATGGATTAGATTTAAATGAATTAGGTAAAGATGTATTAAAGAATTATACTGTAGACCAAGTGCCAAAAGATCCAGCTGCAGATGATGTTAAAGATATAGCTACTGATTTAATGACAGTAACAAGTGGAAGTGAACAATCAACAAGCGGCTCTGAAGGACCAGCTTCAAATATGATAGATGGAAATACATCTACGATTTGGCATTCAGTATGGAGTGGAACAGATCGTGATAATCTTTGGGTAAATATTCATTTATCAGAACCATCAACAGTAGATGGATTACGTTATTTACCTCGTCAAAATGGAAGCAATGGTATAATTACAGGTTATATTATTGAAGTGAGCCAAGATAATGGTGAAACATATCATCAGGTTGCCACAGGAACATGGGCAAATTCATCAGCATGGAAAGCAGTACAGTTTACTGCTGAAGAGAATGTAACAGATGTTCGTTTAAAAGCAACAACATCAATTTCAGATAGTTCTAGTAAAAATTATGCTTCAGGAGCAGAAATTCGTTTAACTGCGCCTCAATCAGAGCCAGAAGTCGATAAATCTGAATTACAAGAAGTTATTGCAACAGCAGAAGCTTTAAATGAGGCTGATTATACAAGTGTTAGCTGGACAGAATTTAAGACTGCAATGGATAATGCTAAAGAAGTATTAGAAAAAGCAGATGCAACCCAAGAAGAAGTAGATAATGCTATAACAGCATTACAAGAAGCTAAAGAAGCTTTAGTAAAAGCAGAAGAAACAGTAGTAAGCAAAACAGCATTACAAATTGCAGTTGAAATGGCAGGTAATGTGACAGAAGAACAATTAGATAAAGTAGTACCAGCAGTAGTAACTGAATTCAATGCTGCATTAGAAGAAGCAAGAACTATCTTAGCTAATGATAATGCAACACAAGAAGAAGTAGATGCATCATTTGCAAG
>ERZ777306.3047-NODE-3047-length-18814-cov-23.649395_pt1 | contig 18814 bp, 15 predicted proteins | sample MGYA00374966_ERZ777306 | MGnify/ENA primary metagenome ERZ777306 (study PRJEB29329, sample SAMN06343882) | mouse gut metagenome | isolation source: Mouse cecum | place: Austria: Vienna | collected 2014-11-15 ...
GCAATAATCTTTGGTTGTGAAAAATTTATTTCCCCACGGTTTTTCTACTGACCCTAAAAAAGTGGAAAAATATTTACGGCAGGCGGTGCAATCCTGCTCCGGTGCCGTCTTTTTCGTATCTTCGTCTCTGAACTCCGCTCACAGCGGGCCTTGGCCCCAGGCGGTGAATGTGAAACAAAAAAACAGAACTTATGAACCGAGCAGAAAAAGAGACTGAGAGAATGCAGTCTGGAAAAGAGAGAGGACGTTCCGTCCAGCATTTTTCAACCGATGAGAAAACCCCTACGCAGGGCGAAGTGCAGACCGCGATGGACCAGATGAACGTGGATAGCAACACACGGGACCGCGGATGAAATACACTACGGGCGGACTGATCCTGTCAGTCCGCCCGTAGTGTATTTCAGTGAACAGAGAGGGAGCGTTCATTTTCAGGGCTCCCAATCGTGTTTTTTGTTGCTGAGCCAGTCTGTCTGGTTGTCGTCTTCGCCAAACTCGTATGAGGTGTCGTTGTTCAAGTTCATATTTGTCGAGGCCATGAATCGGTCCTCGATGAACAGACCCACCGTTTCCGAGGCTGGAGCCTTATATGTCTTTTTCATTTCAGTCCTTGCTTTTTATCGGATGTACACCTTTTCACCGTTGCCCTTCACGTATATGCCGTGTGAGGGGTAGAACACGCGGCGGCCTTTCAGGTCATAATAGATGTCCTTTCCATTCGTTGTCTCTTCCGTGTTGAAGTTTCCGATGCCGGTCGACGAGTCATATCCGAAGCGGAAGGCCTGTACGGCTCCCGTGGTCTTTTCCTTTTTCAGAAAAGCCTTGTTGGCCGGAACGATGGTTCCCACCGAGAGGTAAAAGCCCACGCCGTCTTTGTTGCCCAGTCCGTAGAACGTTTCGGGTTGCAGACCGGTGCGTTGCAGCAGGGCGCCGTCCAGCAGGTTGTCGGTCAGCAGAGCCGCTTCCGTTCCATAGGTCAGGGGGAAGTGGATGTCTCCGGCACTTCCGGTGTGTACCAGCACTCCTTCGCCGGCCTTCAGGGCCGTGCCTTCGGCCATGGCGGTCAACTCAAGCACATCGCCCTTTTCCTCCGTAGCCATGTATACGGTGGCCTCTCCGGCAGGAGGTACCAGCACGTCGGCGGGCAGGCATACAGCCGTCCAGAGCGCGTCCGATACTTCCACCGTGAGATCCGTCGCCTCCTCCACCGCCCATCGGTGTTCGTCGGCCGGATTCATGGTTGTTTCGAGCATGAGTTTTTCGCCGTCGTTCTTTACATAATAGTCGTTGAGTTTCAGCGTGAGGACATAGTCGCCGTCGGCACTGACGTTGCCGTCATAGGCATACACGCCGTGCCACTGTGTGGCCGATACCGGCATTTCCACCCGGTCGTGGCCGCCCGCCTTGCCGCCGAAGAAGCGCCGGCTGTTGATGTGTTCCACCTTGTAGCCGCTCCCGTCGCGCACCAGCTGCCACAGCGAGGCCGGCTCCGGTGTCGTTCCGAAATCGCCGGCCAGTACGCGGCGGTCGCTGCCGCCGCCGTCCTTCATGTTTCCGTTGGCATCGGCCAGTGGTGCGGCGTATGCCACCTTGCCGTCGGCCAGGCTGCGCAGGCGGAACAGGCGTGTTGTCAGACGGCCTTCGGGATAGGCGCGCAACTTGTCGCCTGCGGCCGAACAGAGGATGCCGTCCCGGTCGGAGAGTGTGGCATGCCCCTCGGGCACGGTGATGTCCGTCAGTGCGGAGCAACCTTTGAGAGGCTGGCTGTGCAGGGTCGGGTCGGTCACTTCGAGCAGGTCGATATTCACCCCTTTGGGCAATGCTGTGCAGAATTGTGTGATGTCGTCCAGACGCACGCCCGTTTGTGTCTTCGTGTCGGTCTGTCCGTTCTCGGCGGTCAGGATCGTGCTGAAGTTTCCGGCACCGTCGTTCACCATCTCTATCGTGAACGTGTTGCCTACGGCCGGCGAGAAAGCGTAGCGGTTGTCGCCGTTGTTCAGTTTCATGGTGAGGTTCCCGCTTTTGCTCAGGTAGAACTGGAAGTTGTTCTGGTAAGAGTCCGCCAGGGCGTTGCTGCCTGTGGCCAGCAGTCCCGATCCCCATTGGTTGAAGGCCGAACCGTCCGTCGATACCCGCATTGTCAGTTTCCACGGACCTGCGCCGGGAATAGTCGTGGCCGGCACGATGGCGGCGTTCGACGTGCCGGCTCCCTTAAAATTTGTCCGTGTCCAATAGTCGAGGGCTATGTCGCGTGCGGGCAGCATGATATGTTCTATCGCGGTGTTTCCGCGCAGCGCGTCCGGCATGATACCCGTCACCTTCCTGTCCGTGGCGGTCAGGTCGAGGGTGCCTTTGCCGCTTTGGATGCCGGAGATGAGGATGTTTCCGCTTGCTGTTTCGTCACCGTTCAGGATGAAGTCGCCGGCCGTGATGCTCAGGCTTTTTTTCTTGAAGACGGCGGTGAAGACAGAGTTCTCCGCCGGTTTGATCTTGAAGGCGGACTGCGTGGAGACGATGCGTCCGTATTGATCCGTCCAGTGAACGAACTCGCAGTCCTCTTTGGGGAATGCTTCGGGCTGGATTTCCGTTCCGGAGGGCACGCTGATGTCCTCGCCGCTGGTTCCGGTGATGTTGCGCACAGTGCCCAGCGTCTCGTCGCTGCTCTTGATGATCACGTGGGTCGTGCCTGCGGCATATTCGCTCACGTTGACGGGAATTTCGTAAGTCATGCGGGTCAGGTCGGCCTTGGCCGGTACGGCGCCTCCGGTGGCGGAGATATTTCCTTTCCAGGCTCCGTCGAAGCGCAGGCGCAGATGGGTCAGGCCCGCCGGCATGTCGTAGGGTAGTATCACGCGTAGCGGGGCGTCGCAGATGCCGCTGGTATGTGCGTTTTTCGTTCCGCGCACTTCTACCAGCTCGCCCTCGTCGTCAAAGTCGCCGTCGCGGTTCAGGTCGATGTAGGCCGAGAGATAGCAGTAGCCCATGCCGCCGGCATCCTTCATGCTGATGGTGAAGCTGCTGCCGCGGGCAGCGTTGACATTGCCCGGCGTGGGGTTGAAGTACTGGTCCGGACATTCGCCGGCGCTGTACAGCTCGGTCGTAGTCTCGTCCTGTGTGCAGCTGATGGCGGACAGCCAGGAGTTCACCTCCCTTATGGTGCCCATTTCATCGGCGGCTTCCTGTGCGGGTATGCCCCAGATGTTCTCCACGAACGAGGCAGTGAAGGCCGCGTCGGCAGCACCGTAGTACGGGAGCGGGTTTTCCGTTCCAGCCGGTTGCGTGGTGCCGCCGGCGGTCAGGGTCCACCCTGCGAAATCGAAGCCCTTGGCGGGAGTGGCCAGTACGCTGACAGCCTCCTTGCCTGTTACGCTGGTGGTTCCGGCGGCTGCGCCGACAAAGCCCACACTGCCCTGGCCCTTGCAGCTCTCGGCCACGGCCACGCTCACGGTGCGGTCTGTCAGGATCTCGTCCATAAGGGCCAGGCGGAATTCGAGCACCGTTCCGTCGCTGACGGTCAGAACGGCTTTCACGTCGCTTGTCACGGCATCCGCCGGGATGGTGATTGTGTTGCCCGCCGCCCGTTCGTCGTCGGTGATGTTCCCGTCTTTGTTCGCGTCGACGGCCAGTGTGGCGGTCGTGCCTTCGGGGATGGCAAAGGTATAGATCTTGCCGCGGTAGGCCACGTCGCTGAAGTCGGCAGCTTTCAGTTCCTGTGCGATGTGGCGCTGCACGTACACCTTCTTCCCTTTGGCCGAGAGTACGGGGAAGAAGTATTTCGCGAATTTTTCCGCTGCCAGCGTTTTGGTGTCGCCTGCCGGAGCGGAGGTATAGGTGATGCCGGCTTTGTTTTTCACCCATTCGCAGCCTTTGTCATACCAGTAGCCGGTGGTGAATTTGCCCGTTCCGCTGCCGTTGGCCAGCGCGTTGAGATATTCCGTCCAGCGCGGTTTGTAATAGTCTTTCAGCATGCCGTTCCATTCGCGGTTGGAGTATTCGCGCAGGCTGCCGTTGAAGTCGGACCAGGTGGAAACCTGCCGCCGCAGGTTGTCGTATTCCAGCCAGTCGGCATCCTTCTGCGTGGCGCCGGCCGCCTGTGCCGCCGGTTCCGTCACGATGGCGCGGGCCATCTCTGTCCAGTTTCCAAGCCGGTAGCTGTGGTGGGAGCCGAGCAGTTCGTCAAGATCGTCGATGAGTGTGAGATACCAGTCCTTGCGGGTGCGGAAGTCCGTGCTTGTCCCGCCGCCCTTCTGGTAGTCGCTGTTGAGCTGGGCGAGCAGGTAGTAGGCATAGTCCGACAGAGCCTGGCGTGTCACGTCGAGCAGGTCATACTCGAAGTTGTTGCCTTCCAGCGCGGCGGCCTGGCTCAGCAGGTCGCCGGCCGCGGAGATTACCTGGGTATGGTCGTAAGGAATGCTTGAGGTGCTCCAGGTGGAGACGCTTCTGACGGTCAGCGAGGGCTGTGCCAGCACCACAGGCTCGGAGGTGCCCTGCTGTCCGCCCGGACAGTTGTACACCGAGCCCATCAGTTTCTCCATCGCACCCTGCGCCACGGCATTTTCCTTTCCGTAGCGTGCGGTGGCATATTCCTTCACCCATCCCTTCTTGTCCATGTCGGTCCAGGGCAGCTCGAAGAGCGCGTCGTACATCACCGGGTTGTTCTCGATACCTTCGGGAGTGGCGCCCACGCCTTTCAGTTGCGAGGGTCGCGAGCGGAGTACGTTCTTGTAGTTGTCCACCAGGTTGTCATAGCGTCCGTGCAGGCCCGTGCGGCCTCCGAAGTTCAGCAGCATGCAATATACAAAGTCGTGCTGGCCGAAGCGGCCCCAGCGCGGGGTGTTCTCGGCAAAGAGGTCGAGCACGAGCAGGCGGCCTTTCGGCACGGCGCCCAGCAGGTCGTCCGCGGGGTTGCCTCCCCAGGCCTGGATCACCCACACGCTCTGCGGGCCGCAGTTGGTGTCCAGTGCCTTGACGATACCTTTGGCCTGTGTGGCACGGCCGCAGTTGGGAGCCGTTCCGCCCTCGTGGCACAGGTCCATCGAGAAGAACCGGCTCTCGCCCATCACCTTCTTTTGGGTCTCATAGAACACCTCGGCCAGATGGTCGAATTTCGGGTCCGTGGCCGAGAGCATGCCCGGAGCTTTGTAGCCCTGCCAGTTTCCGCCGGCGTTCACTTGGGTATAGCCGCCCTTGCCTGCCATCTTCGTGGCGAGGTTGGAGGGTACAGTGCCGTAGAATCCCGGCAACACCGGCTCCATGCCCAGTTGGCGCATACGTGCCAGCATGTTCCTGCACATGGCACGCTGCCGCTCGTACCACCATTTCGGGTTGGGGCCGCCGTGGCCCTCCAGGTTGGTCATGCCCCACCAGGCCTGAAATGCCGGACCGGCGATGTATTTGCCTATCTCCTCGGTGGTGTAGCCGAACTCGGGACCGGTATAGATGTCGTGCCATATCACGTCCAGTCCCACCAGCATCAGCGGCATGTTGATGCCGTGCAGCGCCATCCAGTCTATTTCCTGCATCCAGCGCTCTTCGGTCCACATGGCGCACGAGTAGGAATAGGTGCAGTAGTTCAGATAGTAGCGGTAGTCCACGTCGCACGTGTGGCGCTCCTCGCCCGCGGGAACGGGCAGTGTGGCGGTGTTGAGGTCGGTGGTCAGACAGTTCCACGCCAGATTGATGCGGGCCGTGTGGTTCAGGTACCAGTTGATGCCCGTGGTCACGGCGATGACCGATGATCCTTTGATGCAGGGCTTTCCGCCGCTGGCGGTGATGACGAACACGTCCTTTCCGTTGGTGGAGAGCGCGTCATCCACAATGGTGACGAAGCGTCCGGACGCTCCCTGTCCGCCGATTCGGTCGAGCAGTGCTGTGACGGCCGCCGGATTTTCAACGGTCTCGGCCCTGCCGGAGACGGCCATGCACGTCAGCAACAGGGCCGTCAGGAATAAACAGATTCTTTTCATTTTACAATCTTACTTATATATTAATTAGCAATTTATATCAATCGGGATTTCTCATATATTAGTGTGTATGTATAGGTGTGTTTTTCTTTCGCCATGCGGCAAACGGCTTATTTCCCGACAAATATACATTAAATCAGGAAAACTCAGGCAGGCGTTTCTGTTTATTTTGCATTTAGGTGATACCCTGCGCTTTTAGCAAGTGCATCACCTGAATGCACTATATTCCCTGCCGGCCGGTGCGAATACCCATGTTTCCCATCATGGAGGAACGGATAACTATATGGGATTTGCTGAAAACGGCAGAGAAGGATCTCGCCAGTATCGGCTCGAAGGCTGGTCAGTTCACGCTGAAGGACGCGATGGCTGTGTCGAACGCCCGGGCTTGTCTTTGCGACATCACGCAGGGCGACAAGGCCTCAGCCCAAACAACGTTTCTCAGCATGTATCGGCTTAATCCTGTCACACGCGTTTTTTTATGTCGCGAAGCAGGGCCGCAGTCGCGGAATTTTCGTAATTTTGCAGTTTGAAAGCATTCTTGCTGTTTGCATGGACAAAATGATAATCAATAAGGATAAAAACATGAATGTTGCTATTGTCGGCGCCAGTGGTGCCGTAGGCCAGGAATTTTTGCGCGTGTTGGCCGAGCGCGATTTCCCCATCGACAACCTGCTGCTCTTCGGTTCGTCCCGCAGTGCCGGTACGAAATATACTTTCCGGGGCAAGGAATATACCGTGAAGCTCTTGCAGCACAATGATGACTTCAAGGATGTGGACATCGCCTTCACCTCGGCCGGTGCCGGCACGTCGAAGGAGTTTGCGGCCGATATCACGAAATACGGCGCGGTGATGATCGACAACTCCTCGGCCTTCCGTATGGACGACGACGTGCCTTTGGTGGTGCCCGAGTGCAATGCCGAAGACGCTCTGACGCGGCCGCGCGGCATCATCGCCAACCCCAACTGCACGACGATCATGATGGTCGTTGCGCTCCAGGCCTTCGAGAAGCTGAGCCACATCCGCAGGGTGCGTGTGTCATCCTATCAGGCGGCCAGCGGAGCAGGGCAGGCGGCCATGGACGAGCTTTTCGAACAGTACCGTCAGGTGCTGGCGGGCGACCCTGTGACGGTGGAGAAGTTTGCCTATCAGCTGGCTTTCAACGTGATTCCTCAGATCGATGTCTTTCAGGACAACGGTTATACGAAGGAGGAGATGAAGATGTACAACGAGACGCGTAAGATCATGCACAGTGACATTGAGACCAGTGCGATGTGTGTGCGCGTGCCCGCGCTGCGTTCCCATTCCGAGAGCATCTGGATCGAGACGGAGCGTCCCGTCAGCGTGGAGGAGGCCCGCCGTGCCGTGGAAGAGGGCGAAGGCCTGGTGCTGATGGACAACCCCGCGGAGAAGGAATATCCCATGCCGCTCTTCCTCTCGGGCAAGGATCCCGTCTACGTGGGCCGTATCCGCAAGGACCTGTCCCATCCGAACGGCCTGACCTTCTGGCTCGTGAGTGATCAGATCCGGAAAGGCGCCGCGCTGAACGCCGTGCAGATTGCCGAGTATCTGGTGCGTACGGGCAACGTGAAATAACGGACAAGACGGCTGTTGCCGTGATTTTCCCCGATCCCTCCTTCCCGAAACACAGGCATTTTCGGGAAGGGGGGATTGTTATATTTACATTGTGTGGAAAGAGGGGACGCCTCAGAACATCTCCATGCGCACGCCGAAGCAGAGCGAAAGAATGTCCGACAGGCGGACGTTGGAATTGGGGATGGCGGAGACGAGGTAGAGGTCGCACGTGCTCAGTTCGTAGTATAAAGTGACGCTCTTGTTGTAGAGCCGGTTGCGTGTGGGGATGTTGTAGCGCAGCCGTTGCCCCAGAAACACGTGGGTGCGGATTTTGGTAGAGAAGCCGTAGTAGCGTTTGGGATAGCGGGAAGGCTCGCGGCTCCAGAAGTTCTCGCCCGAGATGGTGTTGAAGAACAGTCCGGTGGTGAGCGGATCTATTTCCCAGCGGCTGCTGACGGGGATGACCCACGGCCGGAAACGCTGCTTGAGGGTAAAGGTGGCGCTGACGCGTTCCCTTTCGTAACGGGGCAGGAAGCCGACAAGAAATTCCGTCTCCCACTGGTCGCGCGGCCCGTAGTGCCAGCCTACGCCGGCGGAGAGCAGACCGATGCTGCCGGCATACTGCAAAGTGGTCTGGCGGGGAGTGAGGCGTTGCCAGAAGGATCTGTAACGGTCGGTGTGCCGCTGGTAACGCGATGCCGTGAGGGCCGGGTCGCGCACGGCGGCCGGACAGGAATCGCAGCCGCAGCCGACGGACTGGGCTGTGGCGGGCAGCAGGCCGCAGGCAGTGAGGAGCAGGCTAACAAGCAATGACTTCATATTCATATTTTCCGTCTTCGGTCAGGGTGAAAACCAGATATTCGCGCGACTTGGCACTGCCGCATTCGTAGTAGAGCAGGCCGTCGTTGAAGAGATCGTGTACGCTGGTGTAGTGGTTGTGGCCGGCCAGGGCGAATTGCAGGGCCGGATAATGCAGGATATATTCCTCGAACACTTCGGCCACGTTGTTGTTGAACTGGTCGGAGTAGGGCATGGCGTGCATGGCGATGACCGTTCGTCCGGTTTCCTGCGGCAGGGAGGAGATGTCGTTGCGCAGAAAGCCGAAGTCGGGGATGGCGGTGGTGTAGTCGTATTCCACAGCGTTGGTGTTGAGGCAGACGAAATGCGTGTTGCCCGCGTTGAAGGTGAAATTGGGCGTACCGTACATGGACAGGAACGTGTCGGCACCCGTTCCCAAGCAGTCGTGGTTTCCGATGAGGCAGACGTAAGGCACGCTGAGCTGTTCCAGTTCGCGGCGCATCCATTCGAACTCGCGTGTCACGCCGAAGTCGGTCAGGTCGCCCAGATGGATGACGAAGTCGATGTCTTTGCGGGCGTTGATAGAGCGGACGGCCGCCTTGGTCTCGTCGTACCACCGCTGCGTGTCGCTGATGACGGCGAAGCGCAGCGACCGGCGGCCGCGGCAGGCCTCTTCGATGCGCCGGATGTTGTGTCGGTTGATGTCCCGCTCACCCTCTATGCGTGTGTCATAGGGATGGTAGTCGATGAGGTCGCATCCCGCCGGCAGCGTCAGAACCAGTGTCAGAAGGGCTGCAAGGCAAAAAATTTTTTTCATGAATAGGGTTTTATCTACGCAAAAATAGGAAGTTTTCGCGAAGCCGTTTCTGTCTATTTGTCCGAATTTGTGTTCCGCGTGACGGGTGTCCGCAAAAAAGTGTACCTTTGCACGGAGCAGGGATGCCTGCGTTTAACATAAACAGAAGAAACTATGGAACTGAAAATTTCTGCCCCGGAGGAGCTTTCCGCCGCGGCGCGCAGCTTTGTCAAGGCGATGGGCGATGGCACCGTGTTTGCTTTTTACGGAAAAATGGGGGCCGGCAAGACCACTTTCATCAAGGCCTTGTGCGAGGTGCTGGGAGTGGACGATGTGGTGAACTCGCCGACGTTCTCCATTGTCAACGAGTATCGTTCGGCCACGACGGGCGAACTGGTCTATCATTTCGACTTCTACCGCATTGCCAAGCTGGAGGAAGTGTACGACATGGGCTACGAGGACTATTTCTATTCGGGTGCCCTCTGCTTCATCGAGTGGCCTGAACTGGTAGAGGATCTGTTGCCCGGCAGTGCCGTGGCGGTGAAGATTGAGGAAATGGAAGACGGTTCGCGACGGATCAGTTTCTGAAACTATATGGAGAAGCGCGGACTTTTTGTGCTGCTTGTGGCGGCACTGTCGTTGCAGGCATCGCCGCAACGGGTGGAGACGGAAAATATCACGGCGGTGGCTCCCGACGGAAAAGCGGCGGCGCGCGAAGTGGTGCTGACGGGACGGCTGACCACGCGGGGCAACTCGGACCTGCGGCAGTTGCGCGATCTTTGCTTCCGCATGGAGCGGCTCGATATGGGAGCGGCCAGTTGTCCGCACGTGCCGGAGAATGCCTTGCATTCGCGCCACCGGCTCAAGGAGGTGGTGTTGCCCCGGGACGTGAAAAGCATTGGGCGGCAGGCGTTTTTTGCCTGCGATTCGTTGCTGACGCTGACGTTGCCGGCCTCGCTCGACACAGTGGGCGAGAGCGCCTTTGCCCGCTGCGGCCGGTTGGAGCGTCTGGTGGTGGAGGGAAGCCCGCGGATGGGTGCCTTCGCCTTTTCGGGCTGTGGCGCGCTTCGCGAGGTCGAGGTGCGTTCGGCCGTGCCGCCTCCCGTTGCGCCGACGGCTTTCGAGGGTGTGGACCGCAGGAAATGCCGGCTGTCGGTTCCGCGTGGCGCGGAACGGCTCTACCGTACGGCTCCGGGATGGCGGCTCTTCTATGAGGACGAGAAACAGCCGTTCCGTCTTTGCCGTCCGGCAGACTGTCTGGTTCCTGCCGTGGAAGTGCTGGAAACGGATTTTGCCGCCGTGCCGCTGACGGTGAAACGTCCGTGGCGGATCGAGGCCGCCGCCGGACTGGAGAACGAGGCGCGACAGGCCCGTCGCCTGCTGGACGCCCGCGGAACGGGGCGCGGCGCGGGACGTGAGGTCCGGCTCCGCCTCCGGCTGGATGCCGCCCTGAACGGGGAAGAGGAATATGTGCTGACGGTGACGCAGGAGGGAGTGGATATTGCCGGGGCGACGGCGGCCGGCGTGTTCTACGGTCTTATGACGTTGGACCAGTTGCTCAGGGCCGACGGCGCGTCGCTCTGCTGCGACGCTTTGCCGGCATTGCGCATTGCCGACGCGCCTCGGACGCGCGTCCGGGAGTTGATGGTCGATCCGGCGCGGATATTCATTCCTTTCGAGGAACTGAAAGCCTTTGTTCCGGAAATGGCCCGTTACAAACTCAATGCGCTCCATCTGCACCTGGTGGACGACCAGGCATGGCGCATCGAGATAAAATCCTATCCGCGGCTGACGGAACTGGGCAGCCGCCGCACGGGTATGGACGATATGCTGATGCCCGTGAGCGGGTTCTACACGCAGGAGCAGATGCGCGAGCTGGTGGCTTTTGCCGCCCGGTATCACGTACAGGTGATTCCCGAGATAGAGATGCCGGGCCACGAAGTTGCTGCCATTCACTGCTATCCGCAACTCACCTGCGGCGGTCGCGAAATTCCGCTGCGCACCACTTGCGGCGTCTCGGACGAGCTGCTTTGTCCCGGCGAGGAGTTTGTCTACGAGTTTCTTGGGAATGTGTTCCGAGAGCTGGCCGATGTGTTCCCCTCTCCCTACGTGCATCTGGGCGGTGACGAGGCCGGAAATCCTGCCCTCGGCTGCTGGACGGACTGCGAAAAGTGCCGGCAGCTGAAACGCCGGTTGGGTATTCTCACCGATGACCGCAGCGAGAACTGGCGCTTGCAGGAATACCTTTTCGGCCGTGTCATCGACACGTTGCGCACCAGGCACGGCAAGGTGCCAATGTTCTGGTACGAGACAGACTTCAAGCGCATACCCGAGGGCTGCGTCACCTTTGCCTGGCGCCACGGCCTGACGGCCGCGGCCATCGATGCGGCTGTCGCAAACAGGGCGAAAATCATGCTCTGTCCCGGCGAGCATTGTTATTTGGACTATCCCATGCGTGCCGGCGATATGCCCGAGGTGAACTGGGGCATGCCGGTCACTTCCTTGCGGAGCACCTATGCGCTGGACCCTTCTTGGGGCAGAGACGGGGACTTTGAGCGCGACAACCTTTTCGGGGTGGCGGGGACGCTGTGGAGCGAGTGCATCAACTCGCCGGAGCGTATTTATTATCAGGCCTATCCCCGTGCGCTGGCGCTGGCCGAGGTGGGATGGAGCAGCCGGAACCGCCGTTCGTGGGAGGGGTTCCTGCGTCGCCTGCGTCCGCTTCTGCTCGACATGCAGCGGCGCGGAGTGGCCCATTCGCGGGCGGAATAGGCGGTCCGTTTTCCCATACAGAAAAAAGGCGGACAGACACACGATCTTTCCGACGGTGTGTCTGTCCGCTCTTTCTTTTCTGTTTTTTTGCGGCCGGGGCCGGATCTTTTATTGCCAGCGGTCGGGGACAACTCCTGCGCGGTAATAGGATTTCAGCTGCACGTCGAAGATGAGGGTGGAGTAGGCCGGAACCGAGTTGAGGGCCTGTGCTCCGTAGGCCATTTTCTGCGGGATGTAGATGCGCCACAGGTCGTTGATGTGCATTTCCTGCAAGGCGGTGGAGAAGCCTTCCACCACGTTGCTCGTCAGGAAGGTGCGCGGAATGGCGAAGTCCGGATTGAACACCTGCTCGGCCTCGGCATACTGTCCCGAATGGTCAAACACTTTTCCTTCGGGATAGGACTCCGAGGGTATCAGCCGTCCCAAGTAGTTCACGCGCACCGAGTCCGTATAGAAGGGGCAGCCGCTGCCGCCGCCGTTGTGCAGCACTTCCACACAGATGGAGTCGGTAGCCGTGGCCGTGGCATCTTCCGTGAGGGCGAAGGTGCGGAACACGCGCCACCGGCAGTGTTCCTGCCAGTTGTCACCGTAGGTGGCCCGGGCCTGTGCCACGGCCGCTTTTGCCTCGGAGAGCTTGCCGAGGAAAAAGGCGTGGTTGCGGTTCTGCCAGTCGGCATATTCGGTGTTTTCGCCCAGATCTTCGCTGCACGATGTCAGATTAGACAGGCCGGCGGTGAGGGCCAACAGCAGGGGGAACAGATGTTTGAGTCCGGTCATAATGGGTCAGTTGATTTTTTTGAGCAGGGAGGTGATGCTCACCTTTTCTTCGATGAGCGCGCGCAGGTCGCTGATGCGTACGCGCTGCTGCTGCATGGTGTCGCGGTCGCGCAGCGTCACGCAGTCGTCTTTCATGGTCTCGTGGTCCACAGTGATGCAATAGGGGGTGCCCACGGCATCCTGCCGGCGGTAGCGCTTGCCGATGGAGTCCTTCTCATCGTATTTGCAGTTGAAGTGGAACTTCAGGTCGTTCACGATTTCGCGGGCCTTCTCGGGCAGTCCCTCCTTGCGTACCAGCGGCATGACGGCCAGTTTGGTCGGCGCCAGGGCGGCAGGCAGTTTCAGGACGGTGCGTGTCTCGCCGTTTTCGAGGCGTTCCTCCTCATAGCTGTGGCACATGACGGAGAGGAACATGCGGTCTACGCCGATGCTCGTCTCGATGACGTAGGGGGTATAGCTCTCGTTGGTCTCGGGGTCGAAATATTCGATTTTGCGGCCCGAGAACTTCGCGTGCTGCGAGAGGTCGAAGTTGGTGCGTGAGTGGATGCCTTCCACCTCTTTGAACCCGAAGGGCATGCGGAACTCGATGTCGGCGGCGGCGTTGGCGTAGTGGGCCAGCTTCTCGTGGTCGTGGAAGCGGTAGTTCTCCTCGCCGAACCCCAAAGCCTGGTGCCAGGCCAGACGGGTCTGTTTCCAGCGGTCGAACCATTCCAGTTCCGTGCCCGGTTTCACGAAGAACTGCATTTCCATCTGCTCGAATTCGCGCATACGGAAGATGAACTGGCGGGCGACGATCTCGTTGCGGAAGGCCTTTCCGATCTGTGCGATGCCGAAGGGCACCTTCATTCGGCCCGTCTTCTGCACGTTGAGGTAGTTCACGAAGATGCCCTGTGCCGTCTCGGGGCGCAGGTAGATGGTGGAGGCGCCTTCGGCGGTGGAGCCTACTTCCGTCTTGAACATCAGGTTGAACTGGCGCACTTCCGTCCAGTTGCGGGTGCCGGAGATGGGGCAGACGATTTCCTCGTCGCGGATGATGTTGCCCAGCTCTTCCAGATTCATGGCGTTCATGGCCTCGGCGTAGCGGGCATGCAGGGCATCGCGCTTCTGTTGCGTTTCGAGAACGCGGGGTGACGTGGCGCGGTATTGTGCCTCGTCAAAGGACTCGCCGAAGCGTTTGCGGGCTTTGGCCACTTCCTTTTCTATCTTCTCCTCGTAGGCGGCAATGCGGTCTTCGATGAGCACATCGGCGCGGTAGCGTTTCTTGGAGTCGCGGTTGTCGATGAGGGGATCGTTGAAGGCATCCACGTGGCCCGAGGCTTTCCAGATGGTGGGGTGCATGAAGATGGCGCTGTCAATGCCCACGATGTTCTCGTGCAGCAACACCATCGACTGCCACCAGTATTGCTTGATGTTGTTTTTCAGTTCCACGCCGTTCTGTCCGTAGTCGTAGACGGCACCCAGTCCGTCGTAGATGTCGCTGGAGGGGAACACGAAGCCATATTCCTTGCAATGGGAAACTATTTTCTTGAAGATATCTTCCTGGGCCATATTTCTGATGTTTTTTTGAGAGATGTTTATGTTGTTCTATCGGATGTGCAAAGGTATGGATAATTCCCGAAAGGACAAAAGAATGAGTTTGCAAATGAGGGTGGCGCGCAACTAAAGTCTCCTGTTGCCGGTCCGCGTTGTCGGACGCGGATTTTTTTCCGGGTGAAGGGACTCGGAATTTTTACATGCCTTGTAAATTTTTTTACACGCCTTGTAAAAGTTTTTACATGCCTTGTAAAAATATGACAGAGAATCCGAGAAGACGGAGAAAAGCCACCGGAGGAGCGGTCCTTATTATTTGCCCCGCGCCTCATCGATGTAGCGGCGGCAGAGTTCGCTGTCGGCCTGCCGTGCGCGGGAGTAGGCATCGGCCAGTGTGGCGAAGAAGGCATCGTCGCCGTTCAGGCGGGCCAGGTTGGCACATCCCTTTTCAAGGCTTACCGGCCGTCCGCACTTCATGCTGTTGGTGTCGATCAGGGCAAAATGGTAGCGGCCGTTGATCTTGTCGTACAGGATGTTGTCCGATGAGAAGTCGCGGTGCAGAAAACCTTCCTCGTGCAGGCGGGCGGCATAGCGGGCGAAGTTCTCTATCACCTCTTCGCGCTCCTTGCCGTCCAGAGTGAAGGCGAGGGTCATGTCATAGCGGTAGTCCGAATGCAGGCAGACGAAATAGGTGGACGTGTGTGTCAGGCCTTTCCGGTATTTCACGAAGGCGATGGGTTCGGGACTTTCAAATCCGCGTTCCCGCAGTTCGAGCGGGCGGATGTAGGCCTTTTTGCCTTTCGAGGTCTTGTAGATGCGGCAGGCCAGTCTGTTTTTCAGCGAGGGCTGGGCGTAGTGCTTTACGCAGAGTGTAAGTCCGTTGACGCGCAGGGTGCGCAACACGTTACGGTCGCGGAAGATTTCGTGGCCTTCTTTCTCAAAATGCTCGTCGATATGGGTCAGATAATCGCGCAGCTCCTCATATTTGGGATTCAGTAGGATGGTCATGGCAGAGGTCCGGCAGGGGGATGTTTTTCCGTTGCACAGATCGGGGTTACAAGCGGGCCGCGCCTTGCGGACGGCCCTTCTCTATTGGGCAAATATACTAAAAATCTCTGGAATAACCTCGAAAAACGGGAGAAATGACGCTAAATGACTTAATATCAGAGTCGTTGCGGTGTCAAATGATGACAAGCCGAAAAATCGGAAAACGCAAAGAAAAGCGGATTTAAGAAGAAGAATGGTTTGCAAATCATTACCCGTGAAAGAGTAAGATTTAACATATGAGAGATGCTATTGCACCGTTTGTCACCGATTTGCGTATCAAGGTCTAACTCGTTGATATTTAACTTTGCAAACAAAAAAAACGAGTATGGCAAGAAGTACATTCAAAGTGCTGTTCTACGTGAACGGCAGCAAGGAGAAAGACGGTATTGTCCCCATCATGGGACGAGTGACAATCAACGGTACTGTGGCGCAGTTCAGTTGCAAGCAGACCATCCCGAAAAACCTTTGGGATGCGAAAGGCAACCGAGCCAAAGGCAAGAGTGCCGAAGCACGGAACATCAATCAGGCTTTGGATAACATCAAGGCGCAAATCATCAAGCACTATCAGCGCATATCCGACCGAGAGGCATACGTAACGGCTGAAATGGTACGCAATGCCTACCAAGGGGTAGGAAGCGAGTATGAGACACTGATAAAGGCTTTTGACAAGGATTGCGCCAACTTCTTGAAACGTGTCGGCAAAGACCGCAGCATCGGCACATACAAGGTCATGGTAAGGGCAAGAAATTATGTCGCAGCCTTTATCAAGTCGTTCTACAGGCGGACGGATATGTCCATGCTGGAACTTACACCCGACTTCATCAAGGAGTTTGCGGCTTATCTTACGGCTGAACGGGGACTGAAAAACGCCACCATCTGGCTGAACTGCATGTGGCTGAAAGGCGTGGTCATGCGTGCGCACTATAACGGACTGATACCGAGAAATCCGTTTGCGCAGTTCCATATCAGCCCGAATGTTAAGGAACGGGAGTATCTGACAGAGGACGAAATCAAAAGAATCATGGCGCACGAGTTTAACAACCCCACCCTCGCATTGGTGCGGGATCTGTTCATTTTCGCCTGCTTCACCGCCTTGTCTTTCGTGGATATGAAAGAACTCACAACGGACGAAATAGTGGAGGTGAACGGCGAGAAATGGATATTGTCGAAACGGCACAAGACAAATGTCCCGTTCCAAGTGAAGCTGCTGGATATTCCCTTGCAGATAATCGAACGGTACAAGTATCTGTCGGAAGACAAGCTGGTTTTCGGGAAAATCAACTATTGGACGATGTGCAAACAATTGAAAAAGGTAATGGCGGAATGCGGAATAGAGAAGCAAATCTCCTACCATTGCGCACGTCATACATTTGGAACACTGGCTCTTAGCAAGGGGATGCCCATTGAAAGCGTGAGCCGTGTTTTGGGACATACGAACATTGTCACGACTCAAATCTATGCGAAGATAACCACACAGAAACTTGACAATGACCTGACGATGTTCGGCAACAAGCTGAACGCATCGTTCGGAAGTGTAACCCCATAACCAAGCATAGCCATGAAACGAAGCATCATCACAACGGACGGCAACGGCAACATCACCTTGCCGACCGACATTAGCGCAACCGCCATGAGCGAATGGGAACTTTGCGACCTGTTCGGAGTAACCGCCCCGACATTCCGTGCAGGGCTGAAGGCTCTTTGCAAGAGCGGAATTTTAAGGGAATACGGGATAAGGCGAAGCATACGGGTATCCGATAATTGCTGTATGGAGGTTTACAACCTTGAAGCGATAGTTGCCCTTGCTTTCCATATCGGCACATTCGGAGCGGAACGGGTACGCAATGCCGTTCTTGAAAGACTGTACCTGCGAAAAGAGAAAACAAGCATCTTTTTCTCGCTGAATACCAACGGTATATCCAAATCCGAATACTTCTCGTAGCTGAATGCCTGACATTATTCACTCGGTAAGTCAGTAATTCATTAAGTCAGTACGACAGAACGACAGACGCTCTGATTTTTTCTCCCGAAAAGCGTAATCCGACATTCGCTTTTCGGGAGTTTTTCCGTTTGCAGAACCTGTTTCCTGCCCCAAGCCATCGAAAGTTTTTGTTTCGGGGGCTATTTGTCACCATTCTGCTGTGTTTTGCATAACAACCTATCCGATAATTGATTATATTTTTGCAGCTGGTAATTTTCAAACTTAAAACCATTTGATTATGTCAGCTATCGAACAACAGGACAGCCACAGACCGCCATCGGATGGCGGCATGGCAAAGGAAGAATTTATCCGTGTAGGGACAACGCTCTACAAGATTGTGGAGCAACCGAGACTGAACGGAGGGTATGTGAAGAAACGCATCGCATGGAACAACGAGACCCTGCGACAGGATTACGGCAAGGATTACATCGGCAGCGTTCCCAAGTATGACGGCTTCTGCACCGTACCCGAACACATCGGCTACCGTTCCGTGGTCGGCAAGTTCCTTAACCTCTACGAACCGATAGACCACCGACCGCAGGAGGGCGATTTATCGCATATCCAATCTTTGGTACGGCACATCTTCGGGGAACAATACGAGTTGGGGATGGACTATCTGCAACTGCTCTACCTGCAACCGATTCAGAAGTTGCCTATCTTGCTGTTGGTGTCGGAAGAACGCAACACGGGCAAAAGCACCTTCCTGAACTTTCTGAAAGCCCTTTTTCAGAACAATGTGACTTTTAACACCAACGAGGATTTCCGCAGCCAGTTCAATTCCGACTGGGCCGGCAAGTTGCTTATCGTGGTGGATGAGGTGCTGCTCAACCGCAGGGAGGATAGCGAGCGGTTGAAGAACCTCAGCACCACACTTTCCTATAAGGTGGAAGCCAAAGGCAAAGACCGTGACGAGATTGCGTTCTTCGCCAAATTCGTGCTGTGTTCCAACAACGAGTATCTGCCCGTAATCATAGACGCAGGGGAAACACGCTATTGGGTGCGCAAGATAAACCGCTTGCAGTCCGATGATACCGACTTCCTGCAAAAGCTGAAAGCGGAGATACCCGCCTTTCTCCATTTCCTGCAACACAGAAAACTGTCCACCGAAAAGGAAAGCCGGATGTGGTTCAACCCCACATTACTGCATACAGAAGCCTTGCAGAAGATTATCCGCAGCAACCGCAACCGGTTGGAGATAGAGATGCACGAACTTATCCTTGACATCATGGACAGTGTCGGCACGGATACATTCTCTTTCTGTTACAGTGACATTCTTCTTTTGCTGGTACACTCACAGGTAAAGGTGGAGAAACACCAAGTCCGAAAAGTGTTGCAGGAATGTTGGAAACTGACTCCTGCGCCAAACGGACTGACTTATACCACCTACCTGTTCAACTGCAATCGGGAGTGTCGGTATGAGCCGATAAGGAGAGTGGGACGCTTCTACACCGTCACAAGGGAGCAACTTGAATCCCTGTAATATTATCATTTTTCTGTTGAATTGTTGAATATGGGTATAAATGCACTGACAATAAACGATATACATTCTCAACAAAATCTCAACAAGCCAAAAGAGAAGTT
>ERZ777306.3057-NODE-3057-length-18766-cov-8.474747_pt1 | contig 18766 bp, 9 predicted proteins | sample MGYA00374966_ERZ777306 | MGnify/ENA primary metagenome ERZ777306 (study PRJEB29329, sample SAMN06343882) | mouse gut metagenome | isolation source: Mouse cecum | place: Austria: Vienna | collected 2014-11-15 ...
TCTTCGGAACCTCGCAGCTCTCGCAGTTCATGGACCAGATCAACCCGCTGGCCGAAATCACGCACAAACGCCGTCTGTCGGCCCTCGGCCCCGGCGGTCTGTCGCGCGACCGTGCGGGATTCGAGGTGCGAGACGTACACTACACGCACTACGGCCGTCTGTGCCCCATCGAATCGCCGGAAGGTCCGAACATCGGTCTGATTTCGTCGCTGTGCGTCTATGCCAAGATTTCGCCGATGGGCTTCATCGAGACGCCCTACCGCACGGTGGAAAACGGCAAGATCGACATGGACAACTCCCACATCCGTTACTACTCGGCCGAAGAGGAAGAGGGTAAGATTGTGGCGCAGTCCAATATCCCTGTCGACGACAAGGGCAATTTCCTCCAGCCGGAGCGCATCAAGGCCCGCCAGGGCGCTGATTTCCCGGTGGTGACGGCCAAGGAAGTGAACCTGATGGACGTGGCCCCCAACCAGATTGCGTCGATTGCGGCGAGCTTGATTCCGTTCCTGGAGCACGACGACGCCAACCGTGCGCTGATGGGATCGAACATGATGCGTCAGGCTGTGCCTCTGGTAACTTCGGAGGCGCCGATTGTCGGCACGGGCATCGAAAAGGAGATGATTTCCGACAGCCGCATTCAGATTGTGGCCGAGGGCGACGGCGAAGTGGTGTTTGCCGATGCGACGAAGATTCAGATCAAGTACCAGCGTTCGGAAGATGAAATACTCGCTTCGTTCGCACCGGAGGTGACGACCTACGAACTTCCGCGCTACCGTCGTACCAACCAGAATACGTCTGTCACGCTGAAACCCATTGTGCTCACGGGCGACAAGGTAAAGAAAGGACAGATTATCACGGAGGGTTACTCGACACAGCAAGGCGAATTGGCATTGGGCCGCAACCTCAAGGTTGCATTCATGCCGTGGAAGGGTTACAACTTTGAGGATGCTATCGTAATCTCGGAGCGCATCCAGCGCGAAGACATATTCACTTCCGTGCATGTCGACGAGTATATCATGGAAGTCCGCGACACGAAACGCGGTGTCGAGGAACTGACGTCGGATATTCCCAACGTGTCGGAAGACGCCACGAAAGACTTGGACAGCAACGGTATTATCCGTGTGGGTGCCAACGTTCATCCGGGCGACATTCTGATTGGTAAAATCACGCCGAAAGGCGAAAGCGACCCGTCGCCCGAAGAAAAACTGCTTCGTGCAATCTTCGGTGACAAGGCGGGCGACGTGAAGGATGCTTCACTCAAGGCTCAGCCGTCGCTTCACGGTGTCGTTATTGGTACAACGTTGTACAGCCGTGCCAACAAGGACAACAAGAAAGGCAAGAATGCAGAGAAAGCACAGCTTGAACAGCTCGACGAACAATTTGCAACGCAGATTGCCGAGCTGACCAAGCGGCTGACCGGGAAATTGTGGTCGCTGCTTCAGGGCAAGACCACGACGGGCATCACCGACTACTTCGGCGCGGAACTCTACCCCGCGGGTACGAAATTCACGCTGAAGATGCTGGAAGAAATTGCCCGCAAGTCGACCGACGAGAAGACGGGCGTGGTGTCGGGCTATCTGAACCTCGGTTCGTGCAAGTGGACGGGCGATGCCCGCATCGATGCGCTGATCGAGGCGACGGTGAACAACTACTCCATCGAGTGGAAGAAAGCCGACGCGGCCATCAAGCGCGAGAAGTATAACTTCACCAACGGCGACGAACTGCCGCAGACGGGCGTCATCCAGATGGCGAAAGTCTACATCGCCAAGAAGCGCAAACTGAAAGTGGGTGACAAGATGGCGGGTCGTCACGGAAACAAGGGTATTGTAGCCAAGGTGGTCCGCGACGAAGACATGCCGTTCCTGGAAGACGGAACGATTGTCGACATCTGTCTGAACCCGCTGGGCGTGCCCTCGCGAATGAACCTCGGCCAGATTTACGAAACCGTGCTCGGATGGGCCGGCCGTGAACTGGGTCTGAAGTTCGCGACGCCGATTTTCGACGGAGCCTCGCTGGACCAAATCAACGAGTACACGGCGCAGGCAGGTCTGCCGCATAGCGGCCGCACCTATCTGTACGACGGCGGCACGGGTGAAATGTTCGACCAGCCGGCGACGGTGGGCGTGATTTACATGCTCAAGCTGGGCCACATGATCGACGACAAGATGCACGCCCGTTCGATAGGCCCCTACTCGCTTATCACGCAGCAGCCGCTGGGCGGTAAGGCGCAGTTCGGCGGTCAGCGATTCGGTGAGATGGAGGTATGGGCGCTCGAAGGCTTCGGCGCCGCCAACATCCTGCAGGAGATTCTGACCATCAAGTCGGACGACGTGATGGGACGCGCCAAGGCCTACGAAGCCATCGTCAAGGGCGAGAACCTGCCCAAACCGGGAATTCCGGAGGCGATGAACGTGCTGCTGCACGAACTGCGCGGTCTGGCCCTGTCGGTCAAACTGGAGTAAGAATTTTTGGGACGATAAAAAAGAAGAAAGCAATATGTCAATGTCCAAAGACAACAAGGGCGGCAACGGGTACAACCGCATAGCCATCGGACTGGCCTCTCCGGAGGAGATTCTGGCCCAGTCGAGCGGCGAAGTGCTCAAGCCCGAGACCATCAACTACCGCACCTACAAGCCTGAGCGCGACGGTCTGTTCTGCGAACGCATCTTCGGCCCCGTGAAGGACTACGAATGCCACTGCGGAAAGTACAAGCGCATCCGCTACAAAGGCATCGTCTGCGACCGTTGCGGTGTGGAAGTGACCGAGAAGAAGGTGCGCCGCGAACGCATGGGCCATATTTCGCTGGTGGTGCCGGTGGTGCATATCTGGTATTTCCGCTCGCTCCCGTCGAAAATCGGCTACCTGCTGGGTATCCCGTCGAAGAAACTCGAAGCGATCATCTACTACGAACGCTATGTGGTCATCAACCCGGGTGCCGCTGCCGAACAGGGCATCGAACGGCTGGCGACCCTCGCGGAAAAGGAATACCTCGACGTGCTGGCGGCGCTGCCGAAAGGCAACCAGTCGCTCGACGACAGCGACCCGAACAAGTTCGTGGCGATGATGGGCGCCGAGGCGATTTACACGCTGCTGAAGCAGGTGGACCTCGACTCGATGTCCTACGCCCTGCGTCATAAGGCGTCGACCGAGACTTCGCAGCAGCGCAAGTCGGAAGCGCTGAAGTGCCTGAACGTCATCGAATCGTTCCGCGCTTCGGAGGGGAAGAACAAACCCGAATGGATGGTGCTGAGCGTCATCCCGGTCATCCCGCCCGAACTGCGCCCGCTGGTGCCGCTGGACGGCGGCCGCTTTGCGACGTCGGACCTGAACGACCTTTACCGTCGTGTCATCATCCGCAACAACCGACTGAAGCGACTGATCGAGATCAAGGCTCCGGAAGTCATCCTGCGCAACGAGAAGCGTATGTTGCAGGAAGCTGTCGACTCGCTTTTCGACAACTCGCGCAAGTCGAACGCGGTGAAGAACGAATCGAACCGTCCGCTGAAATCGCTGTCGGATTCGCTCAAGGGCAAGCAAGGCCGCTTCCGTCAGAACCTCTTGGGTAAGCGTGTGGACTACTCGGCCCGTTCGGTCATCGTCGTCGGCCCCGAGCTGAAGATGCACGAAATGGGTATCCCCAAGGATATGGCCGCCGAACTCTACAAGCCGTTCGTCATCCGCAAGCTCATCGAGCGCGGAATCGTGAAGACGGTGAAGTCGGCCAAGAAAATCATCGACCGCAAGGACCCGGTCATCTGGGGCATCCTGGAGAACGTTATCAAGGGTCACCCTGTGCTGATGAACCGTGCCCCGACGCTGCACCGACTGGGTATCCAGGCGTTCCAGCCCAAACTCATCGAGGGCAAGGCCATGCAGCTCCACCCGCTGGCATGTACGGCGTTCAACGCCGACTTCGACGGCGACCAGATGGCCGTGCACCTGCCGCTGGGCAACGCCGCCATCCTGGAGGCACAGCTGCTGATGCTGGGTTCGCACAACGTGCTGAACCCTGCGAACGGTGCGCCTATCACGGTGCCGTCGCAGGACATGGTGTTGGGTCTCTACTACATCACCAAACCCCGCAAGGGCGTGAAAGGCGAGGGCCACACGTTCTACGGTCCGGAAGAGGCGATTATCGCCTATAACGAGAAGAAAGCCGACTTGCACGCCATTGTGAAGTGTCTGGTGGACGACCTCGACGAGAACGGCAACCCCGTGCGCGTTATCAAGGAGACGACCATCGGCCGCATCCTGTTCAACCAGGTCGTGCCGCAGGAAGTTGGCTATATCAACGAGGTGCTGACGAAACGTTCGCTGCGTGACATCATCGCCGTGGTGATGAAGAAAGCCGGTGCCGACAAGGTGGCCGCGTTCCTCGACGACATCAAGAACCTCGGTTACCGGATGGCATTCCAAGGCGGTCTGTCGTTCAACCTCGATGCGGTCATCATCCCCGAAGAAAAGGAGAAGCTGGTGCAGGAGGGCTACGAACGCTCGGACGCCATCATGGAAGACTACAACATGGGTCTTATCACCAACAACGAACGATACAACCAGATTATCGACGTGTGGACCAACATCAACTCGAAGTTGACCAAGGCGGTAATCGACACGCTGGTGAAAGACGAAGACGGCTTCAACCCGGTCTACATGATGCTGGATTCGGGAGCCCGCGGCTCGAAGGAGCAGATCCGTCAGCTGAGCGGTATGCGCGGTCTGATGGCGAAACCGCAGAAATCGGGCGTCGAGGGTGGCCAGCAGGTCATCGAGAACCCGATTCTCTCGAACTTCAAGGAGGGTCTTTCGGTGCTGGAGTACTTTATTTCGACCCACGGTGCCCGCAAGGGTCTGGCCGATACCGCACTGAAGACGGCCGACGCCGGTTACCTGACGCGCCGTCTGGTCGACGTGGCACAGGACGTCATCATCAACGAAGAAGACTGCGGCACGCTGCGCGGTTTGACGGCTACGGCCATCAAGCGCAACGACGATGTGGTGCAGACGCTCTACGACCGCATCCTGGGCCGTGTGGCGCTGAACGACGTAATCCACCCGCTGACGGGCGAGGTGCTCTGCAAGGCGGGTGAGGAAATCACGGAAGCCATTGCCGAAGCCATCGAGAAATCGCCGCTGGAATCGGTCGAAATCCGTTCGGTACTTACGTGCGAAGCCCGCCGCGGCGTCTGCGCAAAGTGCTACGGACGCAACCTGGCGACGGCCCGCATGGTGCAGAAAGGCGAAGTGGTCGGCGTGATTGCGGCCCAGTCCATCGGCGAGCCGGGTACGCAGCTGACGCTCCGTACGTTCCACGTCGGTGGTGTGGCCGGAGGCACGGCCGTGGAGACCAACGTGGTGTCGAAGTACGAGGGTCGTCTCGAAATCGACGAACTGCGCACGGTCAAAGGCAAGAACGCCGCAGGCGAAACCATCAACATCGTGGTTTCGCGCCAGTCGGAATTCCGCATTGTGGATCCGAAGACCGAAATCGTACTCTATACGCACAACCTGCCCTATGGCGCCACGCTTTTCATGGCGGACGGAGCCGCGGTCAAGAAAGGCGATCTGATTTGCGAATGGGACCCCTACAACGCGGTCATCATTTCGGAGACCGAGGGCAAGGCCGTTTACGAGAGCGTATTGGAGGGTATTACGTACCGCGACGAACGCGACGAACAGACGGGCCTGTCGGAAAAGGTGGTCATCGAATCGAAGGACAAGACCAAGAACCCGGTTATCCGGATTGTGGACAAGTCGGGCGAGGAGGTGAAGCAATACAACCTGCCGGTAGGCGCCCATGTGGTAGTGAAGGACAACGCCAAAATCAAGGCCGGCGACATTCTTATCAAGATACCGCGTGCGGTGGGCAAGTCGGGCGGCGACATCACCGGCGGTCTGCCGCGTGTGACCGAGCTCTTCGAGGCCCGCAACCCGTCGAACCCGGCCATCGTATCGGAAATCGACGGCGAAGTGACGTTCGGCAAAATCAAGCGCGGTAACCGCGAAATCGTCATCACCTCGAAAGAGGGCGAACAGAAGCGCTACCTGGTGCCGCTGTCGCGTCAGATTATCGTCCAGGAGAACGACTTCGTGAAAGCCGGCAGTCCGCTGTCGGACGGTGCGATTACGCCGACGGACATCCTGAACATCCTGGGTCCGACGAAGGTGCAGGAGTACATTGTCAACGAGGTGCAGGAGGTCTACCGCATGCAGGGCGTGAAGATCAACGACAAGCATTTCGAGGTGATCGTGCGCCAGATGATGTCGAAAGTCAGGATCGAAGACCCGGGAGACACCCGTTTCTTCGAGGACCAGATCATCGACAAGTGGGAGTTCATGGATGTGAACGACGAACTCTACGACAAGGTGGTGGTCACCGACGCAGGCGATTCGACGAACCTGCAGCCGGGGCAGATTGTTTCGCTGCGCAAACTGCGCGACGAGAATTCGAGTCTCAAGCGCCGCGACCAGCGTCCGGTGCAGGTCCGCGACATTGTTCCGGCTACCTCGACGCAGGTGCTGCAAGGTATTACCCGCGCCGCACTTCAGACTTCGAGCTTCATTTCGGCGGCATCGTTCCAGGAGACGACCAAGGTGCTCAACGAGGCGGCCATCCAAGCCAAGGTCGATCCGCTGGAGAACCTCAAGGAGAACGTAATCTGCGGTCACCTGATTCCGGGCGGAACGGGTCTGCGCGACTACGACAACTTGGTGGTCGGCTCGAAAGCCGAACTGGAAGAAATCCGGCAGGCGCAATAATCGCCACAGCCATATTGAAAACCCGTCCCTTGAAGCAAGGGACGGGTTTTTTGTGCAAGAAATACGGGGTTTATCGGGATTTTGCTGGGGCTGGGAATGCGGGTGAAAGAGATTTCCCGCTGACGTTCGGAATAACGGCTTTGCCCCCCCCCGATGCGTTATTTCCGTTCGACGCGCTTGGCCAGACCTCCCTCGGCGGTTTCGCGGTAAAGGGAGGGGAGGTTGTGCCCGGTCTCGTTCATGACTTCGACGACCTTGTCGAAAGAAACGAGGTGGGCGCCGTCGGAGAGTGTGGCGTAGATATTGGCGTCGAGGGCCCGGGCGGCGGCGATGGCGTTGCGCTCGATGCAAGGCACCTGCACCAGCCCGCACACGGGGTCGCACGTGAGCCCGAGGTGGTGCTCCAGCCCCATTTCGGCGGCGTACTCGATTTGCGAGGGGGTGCCGCCGAAGAGCTGGCACGCAGCGGCGGCGGCCATGGCGCAGGCGACGCCCACTTCGCCTTGGCAACCGACCTCGGCGCCCGAAATCGAAGAATTGGTTTTGGCGACATTGCCGAACAACCCGGCGGTAGCCAACGCCCGCAGGATACGGATGCGGAGGAAATCGCGCGAAGTGGCCAAATGGTAGAGTACGGCGGGAACAACGCCGCTGGAGCCGCAGGTGGGTGCCGTGACGACCACACCGCCCGAGGCGTTCTCCTCGGAAGTGGCGAGGGCATAGGCGTAGATTTTGGCCCGCGAGGAGAGCGAGTCGGAATAGCTTTTCGACTTGACGAAGTAAGTGGCGGCCTTGCGGGCGACCTTGAGCCCGCCGGGCAGAACGCCGTCGTTGTTGAGCCCCTGCCGGATGGTTTCGCACATGGTGGTCCAGACCGTGTCGAGGTAATCCCAGATTTCGGGACCCTCGCAGTCGTTGACGTATTCCCAATAGGTTTTGCCCTCGCGGTAGCACCACTCCTTGATTTCGGAGATGGTGGAAAGCGGGTAGACGCTTTGGGGAGGCTCCTGGCGGGTGGTTTCGTTGGCCAGCGCTCCGCCGCCGATGCTGTAAATGGTCCAGCTGTCGATGACTTCCTCGCCGCGCAGTCCCTCGAACAACATGCCGTTGGGGTGGAACGCCGGGACGATGTCGGGGCGCCAGACGATTTCGGTAGGGGCGTGGGGCGTCATCGACGCGAGGATGGCCTGGTCGGTGAGGTGGCCCCGGCCTGTGGCGGCGAGCGAACCGTAGAGCGTCACGCGGTACGATTCGGCGCCGGGGCAGCGCCGCAGAAAGAGTTCGGCGGCCTTTTTGGGCCCCATCGTGTGACTGCTGGAGGGGCCGTTGCCGATTTTGAATAGTTCTCTGAGCGATTCCATGCGGGAAAGAAGTAGCCCCACCGCGACTCGAACGCGAATTTAGGGTTTAGGAAACCCTCGTTCTATCCCTTGAACTATGGAGCCTTGAAAAACGGAAGACTGCGCAAAGATAGCGCAAGCCGAGCGCAATACCAAATTTATTTGAGCCTTGCGGGCACGGTGCCTGGCGGAGGGGCGGTTCCAGCTCCGGCAAAGTGTAGGCCCCTATGCTGCACGAAAGGAGATGGGCGGGGAACATACCACGGTCGGGCGGCGGCAGGAAACGGCAGCTTGCCGTCTCCTCCAACTGCCGGATGGATGCGGCCGGAGCAAGCCGGACAAATCGGACCCGTCCCGCCCGGAGAGCTTTTCGGCCGGAAAAAGCGGGTTCCGGAGAGGGTTGTGTGGCACGTTGTGTGCAGGTGGTGGAAGCGGCTTCGCATTCCGGAAAACCGGAAGGGCGACCCGTACCTATTTATAATAATGTGGTTTCGGAGCAACTCCTCTTCGAGCGGAAAACTGCCTGCCGCACGGCCGGAAAAAATATTTTCGGCAGGCGGGCGAAGTCGGCCGCGATGAGCGTCTTTCTAAAGAATTCGCTATCAGAACGGCTCCGGAGGGCATTGTTGGCTTTATCGTGTCCGTTTGTGGCGGAACCGATGCTGAAAATACGATTTTCTTTGGAGAAAGTAAAAAAATATGTTAAAAATTTGTGGGGGGGGGAATTTTTTTCATATATTTGCGGCGTGAGATGTTTGTGGAAGCCTTGATTCCGGGTGTTCTGAATGGAGGATTTTATCGCTTATTCGGACATTTTTCCGAGCCGGCGAAAGGATGCCGCTTAGTGGATTGAGGTACACAAGTATCTGATACGCAGCATATAGAAGTAGACAAAGCCGGTTGCGCTTTGCTTAGACCGGAGTTGCAGCCCCGGTCGGATTGCCAACACTCGGAATTATCGGATTCGGAGCATGCAGGGCAAGGCACCGGAACGGAATGAAAGAAATTTTAGAAATAAAATAGTGGCATGGCTGTCCGGCTTTTCGCGGCGCTTGTTCAAAAGGATGGTTCCGCTGAACGAGGGCTTCCTGGCGGGGACGGCTGTGTGCTTGGGCAGTAACTAAGATAAGTTATGAAGATAGTGAATAATACTCCCAAATTTTTCCGGTGGATGCCGGTGCTGTTATGCGTCTTGTCGATGACGTCGGTCCTGCGGGCCGGCGGCGCTCCTGTGCCTCCGGGCGAAAATTCCCAGCTTTCGATCAGCGATTCGACTTATCGCCAGGTTATTACGGAGGGTTCCAAAAGTCTGAGCTGCTACCTGAACTATCCGCAGGGAAGCGCTAAGATCATTCCCGATTTCGAGAACAACTCCAGCGAGCTGCGCAAACTCGACGACTTCATCCGCCAGGTATTCCGTGACAGCCTTATCTACGTCGACTCGATTCGTCTGAGCGGCTACTGCTCCATCGAGGGTTCGTACGGCGTGAACGAACGGTTGGCCAAGACCCGTGTAATGGGCTTCAAAAACTATCTCGACAACGAATACGACCTGTCGCAGCGTTATCCCATCCGTGTCAATTGGGTGGCCGAGGACTGGGACGAACTGCTCAAGCTCGTCGAGGATTCGGACATGCCCAAGCGCGACGAGGTGATTTATCTGATTGAGAACGTGGGTGTTTTCCAGGGCCGCGAGAAACGACTGATGGACCTGGACAACGGCGTTCCTTACAGATATATGTCCAAACATTTCTTTCCGGGACTGCGCCGTGTGGAAATTACCGTGAACTACGACCTCCGCCGCATCCTTGAGGAGAAACTGCATACGAAACTTTCGCAGGAAGAATTCGAGGCCGCACTGGCCAAGGAGCGCGAGGAGGCTTTGGCCGAGGAGCGCCGTCTGGCCGAACTGGCCCGGATGGAGGAATCCGCGCGTCTGGAAGCCGAACGGCAGGCCCGCGAAGCCGAACGGCTGGAAGCTCTGCGTATAGCGCAGGAGGAAGCCCGCATCCAGGCTGAACGTGCCGCCGCTGAACAGGCCCGGCTGGAAGCAGCCAAGCGGGCCGAGGAAGAAGCCCGCATCGAAGCGGCCCGCAAGGCAGCCGAAGAAGCCCGCCGCAAGAAAAAGGAGAGCCGCAAGCTCCGTCCTATCTTTGCGCTGAAAACCAACTTGGTGGCATGGGCCGGATTCGTGCCGTCGGGTGCCGCCAGCTTCAACATGACGACTTTCATGCCCAACCTCGAGGGCGAACTCTACCTTGGCAAGCGTTTCTCGCTTTCGGGTTCGGGGCTCTACTCGAACTGGGCGTATGACGGCGGCAAGAAATTCTGGGGCCTTTCGGCTTACAGCCTTGAACCGCGCATCTGGATCAAGGGCGACCGCCTGTTCCGTGGCGTCTATTTCGGTGTCTACGGCGAATTCGGCGACTTCAACAAACAGGAGGGCCGCGAAGAGGGCGTAAACACCAGCTCCAACTTTACGGGCGACTATTGGCATGCAGGCATTTCGGTAGGCTACATGTTGCCGCTGGGCAAACATTGGTGCGCCGAGCTGAGCCTGCGCGGCGGTTACCGGAGCGCCTCCTACAACAAATACACCCGTACCTTCGAGACCGACGGCATCTACAACTACGATGACGAAGCCGGCAAGAAAAATGAATTCGGACTTACGGGCGTGAGACTGAATATCGTATACCGCTTCGGCCGCGGACGGCGGTAGCGGAACACAATAAAAGGCGGCCGCGGCCCGTATATAAGGGGCGCGCGGCAAGCCGCAGAGAGCTAAAACGAGAATATCCGTTCGTCCCTGCAACGGGCCGTTAGTAGATAAAGCGTTATTATGAAAAGATTGTTTACATACATGCTGTTCGGCGCCCTGTTCTTCGCACTGGCGGCAGAGACAGGTTGCACCAAGGAAACTCTGGATCATTACAAGAACGAGGGTTTCGTGGACATCGAGCTGGCGTGGCCGGAGGGTGCCGCACCCAAGGGCACCCGGGTCCTCTTCTATCCTGTCGCTGCCGATGGCAAAGCCGTGGCTGCTGCTGAGGGGGAGCAGGCTCTTACCTATCAGAGTTTCGAGTGTCCGGCCGACGGATTCCACGGCAGAGTGCCTGTGGGTTCTTATAAGGTGCTTGTTTATAACAGCGATACGGAAAATCTGATATTGCGTGGCGAGGATGACTATGACAAGGCGACGTTCCATGTGATGACCGAATCCGAACTTGCGGCGGCCGGAAAGAATGCGACGCGTGCCAAGGAGTGCATCACTCAGCCGAAGAATCTGTTTGTGGCCAACTGCGTCCATAATCCGGCCGACGGCCAGCGAATCGACGTGGTGACCGTTCAGTTCCGCGAACGGATAGAGGTGAAAGCCCAGCCCAAGGCATGTGTCAAGACGGTCATTCTCCGCTTCAAGGTGGAGGGCGACGATCTGATTGCGCTGGACGGCGGTACGTTCTCGGGTGTTTCGCCCTCGCACCATTGTGCGACGGCCAAGTGCGCCACGACCTCCGAAAGCGTGAACTTCCCGACCGACCGGGTTACCGACAACAGCGGCTATAATTACAAGGCCGAAATATCGGTACTCGACCTTATCAAGCCGAACAGCGGTTTCGGCACCCATACGGTCCGGCTCAACGTGGTTCCCAACGGAGGCGATCCCTATACCGTCACGGCCGACGTCACCAAGGTTGTCGACCAGTTCCTCAAGGACCACGGCGGAACCATTCCCGTGACGATACCTGTGGAAGTCGGTATCGAACTCAAGAAGATCGGGGGCGTATTGACGGCCCAAGTGACGGATTGGATTCCGGGTACCGGAGGCGGTACGATCGGCGATCCGGTCGAAAATGAGGTCCAGTAGAGGGCTGTATGTTTGTGGAGTATAAAAAAGTTACAGATATGCTTAGAAATTCCTTGTTCGTTATCGCCTTCTGCGGGCTGCTGGCTTCCTGTTCCAGACAGGAGCTGGAACTGCGCGAGACGGACGGCGTGATCCGGCTCGGGGTCGGTAAGGTCACCAGGGCCGAAGTCCAGACGGCGACCGACCTTGGCAACAATATCGGCATCTATGGTGTACAGTTGCCCAACACGACTGCTTCGGGCTGGGGCAATGCGCTGTCGATGGACAACGTCCGGTCGACTGCGGTCGAGGCTTCGGGTGCAATCTCATGGGACGGTATCTATTATTATCCCGCCGACCCTGCGCATTACGTTAAGTTCTGTGCCTACTATCCGTATGCCGACGGCGTTCGGTTTTCTCTCGATGCTCCGGCCACCGGAAAGGCTCCGGTCCTGCGTTTCACGCTGAATGGTTCCGACGATATTCTGTACTCGGCGCCCGTGGTGGGCAGTCGTGACAATACTACTCCTCTGTCTTTGGTTTTCAGCCATGCGCTCACGCAGCTCAAGTTCGAGATTCAGGATGTGAACGAGGCGCTGACGGGCAAGACTATCGAAAATATCGTCATCCAGAATGCGAATACCGTTTCGTCGATGAATATCGAATCGGGTGCTTTCGGAGAGTGGTCGACGCCGACCGAATTGAAAGTTCCCGGCATCGAGGGCAAGAATATCACGCTCGTCGACAAGAACCCGTTGGCTGCGGGCGATGGAATCATGTTGCAGCCCGGCTTGGCGTCGTTCAAAATCCGGCTTGAAATTGCAGGCCATGCCTATCCCGATGTGGAAATCAAGCCTACGGGAGAGCTCGCGTTTGCCGCCGGACACTCGTACAAGATTACGCTGACTTTCAACGAGAAGGTGGAGGTCTTCGCCAAGGTGGTGGTTATCCCCTGGGAGCTCGCCGGAACCGGCTCGGCCGTCATCCAATAGCAGAACGAACCTTAAAACCATATTATAGTAACACGGAAAATCATTTATTAACTTCTTTATCAATCTTTTTATTATGAAAAAACTGTTTTTCTCTCTGCTTGCCGTAGCAGCTATGGCAAGTTGCTCGAAGAGCGAATTGGCAGAGCGTCCCAACATTGACGGTGGCGACGTAGAAATTCTGGCCAAGTCGACCGCGCTGAGCATTTCGACGCGTGCTCCTTTCGAGGGCAGCACCATCGACAACGATCATCAGCTCGAAGCTAAGGTTTGGGCGACCACTACGAAAGGCGATTATTCGGGTAAGTTGGTCGACGGTCATCACATTCCGACCTACAATGGCAATTTCAGCAACACCAACAAGATGGTCTTCACGAGCGCAACCCAAGTAGGTTTTGATACCAATTCGATGTACTTCCCCGCAGATCAAGATAAAGTTTATCTGTTCGGTCTCTATCCTTATAACCTGGTTTGGACCGAGTCCACGTCGGCCGGTGAAACTTCTGCCAAGACGACTATCGACGGTAAGTCGGACATCATGGTCGCTCCTCAGGTAGAAGCCAGCAAATCTGCGCAGCAGAATGCTACGCCCTCTTATCCTACGTTGGCATTCGAGCACATGCTGACCAAGCTCATCGTGAAAGTCAAGGCTAATGATCAGGCCGCTATTGATGCTTGGGGTAATATTACGGATATTCAGTTGACCGGTGCCGCCGGTAGCCTGCGCGATGAGATCACCGTCAAATGTGTAGATGCTACTTCCGGTAGCCGCATGTCCGCTTCTTTCGGTATTTCAACGTCCAATCCGTCTTCGTTCAATTTCTTCAAGATAGATGCGACTGCTACTCCCGAGTATACCGACGACGCTTTCACCTCCCAGACGGTGGCTTTGACGGAGACCGCTACTTCGGTGGCTTACCTGTTGGTAGCTCCGCTGTCTAATCCTTCTACCTCTACGAAAGACTTTTCGCTGGCTGTGAAGACCGCGAAGCATACCAGTGCTTATACGGTAGATATCGAGCTGAAAGATGCTACCAATGCTGATTACAATCAGTCTACGCAGGGTAAGTACTTCGAGATTACGCTGACTTTCAAGGCTACCGATATTCAGGCTCAAGCTACCGTTGCCGCATGGGAGAACGGCGGTAACGGCGGTGCCGACATCCAGTAGTTCTGCTTTCCGTTCCGCGAGACGCACTTAGTGCTTCGGAACGTGTATACAGGCTGTAAGGGGTTGAATGTCCCCTTACAGTCACCAAGGAAATAACTCAATAAAGTATATGACAATGAAAACGTTTGTTAGACAAGCCGTTCTTTCGGCGATGGGTCTTTCGGCCATGGCGTTGGCCGGTTGTTCCAAGGCCAGCTTGGACACGCCCGTTGCGCCTGTCGGCGAGAGGGTCGAAATCACCCTCGGTGCCGAAGTGGCTTCTACCGCTAAGGTCAAGGCCGGGCTTTCGCGTGGCGTCGTCGACAAGGGTTCCGCAGGTCCGTTGTTCGTCAGCTTCGCGCGTATCGACCAGGACGAGACTACGGGTAAGTATCCCGCCGATTATTCGGACGTCGATTCGGCTTTCGTCGCTTCGTGGAAGGGTACTTTGGCGTCGGCCGACGGTAGTGCTACCGCTATCAAGTTCTACGACCCCAAGTTCTACCTTTCGCGTGCGTCCAACAATAGCACCAAGTTGGTCGGTTGGTATCCGCAGACTGCTTTCAAGAGCGGCTCGAACGGCGTGATCGAGATTGCTGTCAACGGCTCGAACGACATCATGTTGACTGAGGAGTTGGAGGGTAGCAAGGACAAGCGTTTCGGTACTTACGTGAGCGATGGAGACGCCGGCAACCGGATTTTCCACTTCAGCCATCAGCTCACCCAGTTGCGGTTCTTCGCCTATGGCGTCGACGCCGCTGCACCCGGGGTTTGGGGTAAAATCAAGTCCATCAAGCTCAAGGAGCAGTTGCCCACGTGTGAGATTACGTTGCCCGCCACGGTCGCTTTCACCGGTACGGCCGCTCACTTGGCTTTGGTCAAGAAAAAGGCTTCCGGCGATGCCAATATTGATTACGGTACCGATGGCTTGGAGTTTTCGTTCGATTCGTCGGTTGCCGCCGATGGGGACGAGCAGGCCAATCGTGAAAAGAGCGCTACGGAGTGCGGTTATGCCATGGTTGCTCCTATCGCCGCGGGTGGTAAGCTCACGTTGATTATCGAGACCGAGAAAGGCGGTGAGCGCGACGATATCGCAGTTTCCTTGCCTGCCGATGGGTTCAAGGCTGGTTACGCTTATAATATCTACTTGCGTTTCTCGGCTATTACCATCGAGCCCAAGGCTGCCATCAGCAAGTGGCAGACCGGCGGTAACGTCAATATCGAAATGTAATACTGCCCGTTCGGCCGGGCGCGTAGCTTCACACGGCGTGTTTCGTGTCTTCCCCCGGGTTCCTGCCTTGCGGTTCGGGCTCGGTGCGGGAGGGAGCAGGTCGCGTACGGGTCGGGCCGACGGTGTTTCGTTCATGTTTTTGTAGTTTTTGAGATTATGAAAAAAGCGTTATTCATCTTGTTGTTGGCAGCAGCGACCGGATGCCATAAGAAAAGCGAGTTCGTCGCGCCCGAGCCCGAGGGCGACCGGGTTGCGGTAGGATTCGCTTTGGGCGGGGTTTCTGTTTCCGCCAAGCCCGCGTCCAGGGCCGATGCGCCTGCCGCCGAGGAGTTGGCCGTCGGTACGACGGTCCGCGTCTTGGCTTTCCAGCGGGCTGCGGGGGCTGTTTCGGCCGATATTACTGCCGATAAGTTTGTCGCCGAGGCTACCTATGTCGTCGTCGAGAACACGAAAGACGACGGTACCAAGGTGCGGGTCTTGGAGGCTTGCAATGTCAATCCCGCTACGGGGGCTGTCGACAATGCCAATACGGCTGATCCCGCTCAGATTCGTCTGCGGGCCGACAAGTACGATTTCTATGCTCTCACGCCCGCTACAGCTATCGCGTCGCCTTGGGAGGTTTCTGTCAACCACGGTGTCGACCACGCATCGTCCGTTACGAAAGATGTGGCGATCGCTCCCAATCTGTCCAGCGGTTCGCCTTCTTATACGCAGACCGTCAAACTCGATATGTTGATGCGTAGGTGCAGCCAAATCAGTTTCGCTATCGACCGTAAGGCGGAGAATGTCACAAAGACAACGATCAAGTCTGCGAAGTTCACAAAAATCGCTCCGTCACCTGCTGTGGCCAAGCTTTGCGAAGCGTTGCCGCTTCCTGCTGTCAACGACGGTTCTTTCGAGATGAAAGGCGATATTTTTTCTTCCGTGGATGGTGTGGCCTATAAGCTCGCAGGCAAGGCGGTGGTTCTGCCCAAAAGCGAATCGGCGTTCAGATTGGACATGACTATCAATTTCAACGATGCAAGCACGAACAAGGATGTGTTTGCTGATATTCCCGCCATGTCGCTCGATCCCAGTTACCAGTATTGTTTCCTCATTACGTTGAAAGGCGGCGATTTGTCGTTGACGCTGTTGGTGATGGATTGGGATGCTGAGTATACCAATGATGTCAATATTGGCGATTGGTTCCACGGTTCGGTTGAACTCGGTACGTGGAGTGTCGCTGATTGGGATACGGACCTGGGGGCTTAGTTCGTCGGCAGGCGGTTGTTCCGGATTCCGCTTGTAGAGGTTTTGAATCGTAAGATATTAGAATATTGTAAATACAGACATTGTTATGAAAGTTTTCAGAAAATTATTGCTGGTCGGTGCGGTTGGTGCTTTGTTCGCCGCATGCAGCAAGGATCTCGAAACCGCCGACCCGACCGGTCCGGTCGAGCCCGGCAATGGTGAAATCGTTTCCAATACCTTGGGATTGGCTGTTTCCGGTATGAAGTCTCCCGTTACCGAGCTCGGCAGCATGGAGACGCGTTCGGTCATCGACGAGGCTGTCACGCTCTCTTTCCCCGAGGAGCCGGAGGTTACGCGTGCTACCGGCGATACTTCGGCTACGGATGCGGAGAAAGCAGTGAAGAATCTGTGGATTCTTCAGTTCGGCGATGAAGGTAAGTTGGTTTATAAGACGATGCGCAAAGACGTGACCGCTTCGTCGTTGGACGTGCCTTTGATCGGTTGCGACAACAGCACCGTGTACGCCGTCGCCAATGTCGGTGAGACCAAGTTCGACAGCGCAGAGGTGGATAAGTATGCGCTTACTACTTTTGAGGCGTTGTCGTTCGATACGACGACCGAGGTGGATACTACGAACGGTCTGCCGATGATCGGTAGTTGGACCGGTCAGACCAAGGATCCGTCAGCAAGTGACAAGCCGAAAATCGAGTTGAAGCGTATGGTAGCCAAGATTTCGTTCACTTGCAAGAAGGAAGTGCCGATGGGTCATTCGTTCTCGTTGAAGTCGGTTCAGTTGTGTTCGGTTTCGCCCACAACTTCTTATAAGGCTCCGGTTGCCGGTACGATCGCCCCCGTTTCCACCGCAAACTTCTTCGATTACGCTAAGCAATCCAGCGCGGTCTTGGACAAGGCTTATAGTTGGTATGTGCCGGAGAATCTGCGTGGTACCGTTTCTGAGATTACGCTTCCTACAGACAAGGGCGAAAGCAAGGCTCCGGCTCATAGTACTTTCATCGAGGTCATCGGCTCGTACAACGACGGCTCGAACCCTGCCACCGATATCACGTTCCGGATTTTCCCCGGTGCGAATAAGACGAACGATTTCAATATCGCACGCAACTATAAATATACGATTACGGCTACCGTCAAGGGCAATAATCCTACCGACTTGCGCGTGGTCGTTGCTACCGACTTGTGCAAGAATCCGTTCGACGAAAGCGAGGAGTTTGCCAATTGTTACATGGTGTCGAAAGCTGGACAGACCTATAAGTTCGATGCCCTGCACTTGGCTAATAATGCAACCGTAGCCGCTAACGCTCCCAAGTCCGTCAAAGTGTTGTGGGAGACGAATGGAGCTCAGAAAATCATCAAGAGCGTGGAGCTCAAAAATGGTTGGGTGTATTTCACGACGGCCGGTGAGTCGGGCGACCCTATTACCGAGGGTAATGCTGTGATCGCTGTTTACGATACGACTACGCCTGGGAACGAGCAAAACGTATTGTGGAGTTGGCATATTTGGTCGACTCAGTGCAATCCGGCAGAGGATGCTTCATGGTATCAGGGAAATTACAAGTTCATGAAATACAATTTGGGTGCAGATTGTACTTCTGCTGAAGGAACGGTCGGTCGATTCGGGCTTTACTACCAGTGGGGCCGCAAGGACCCGTTCATTGGCGTCAATCCGACGGCCGGTATTTCATTCGGTAATCAGACTTCTTTTGCAGCCAATACTGCACCGACTTACGGTGGTGGTACGTGGACTACTGCCGCTGTTTCGTCAAGCGTCGGTACTATTGATTATGCTAAAAAGCATCCGATGACGTTTATTACCGCTACCGCATCCCCTTATGACTGGATTTCCGGAACAAGGAATGATGATTTGTGGGGTACTGGTTGGAGTGCTACAGGTTCGACTGGTGGTTGTAATGGTAATAAGGGTAAGAAATCGTGTTATGACCCGTGTCCTCCGGGCTATCGTGTTCCTCCTCAGGATGCATGGAGCAATCTTAGTACGACTTCCGGTGTGTTCAATTGGAATTCTACCACCCTTGGTCGTAAAGGTACCGGTACGGCCCAGAATTTTTACCCTGCTGCCGGTTACCGCAATTGCAACAATGGCGGCGGTCTGTACAACGTCGGGTCGCGTGGCCGCTATTGGTCCTCTTCGCCGAACTCTTCCGGCGGTATCAACGCGGGCTACCTTTGGTTCTCGCCGGATGGTGT